>Ga0209913_1000278_pt1 | contig 49027 bp, 42 predicted proteins | sample PersoiDNA2013203_FD_185805 | JGI IMG/M metagenome (GOLD analysis project Ga0209913, IMG submission 185805) | Permafrost soil microbial communities from the Arctic, to analyse light accelerated degradation of dissolved organic matter (DOM) -... | ecosystem: Environmental > Terrestrial > Soil >...
GGACAAGGAGAGCGATCTCAACGACAACCCTTTGCTGAAGTTCTTGCGCAAACATATGCGCATCAGCAATGAGTACGACGGCGAGAAGTTCTTTACGATGCGCAACGGCGTACGCTATTTCACGCCGTTGATGCTGGTGCTGATCCTGATCGAAGTGACCGACCTGATTTTTGCAGTCGACAGCATTCCGGCGATTTTCGCGATCACGACTGACCCGTTCATCGTGTTCACGTCGAATATGTTTGCGATCATGGGTTTGCGGGCGCTGTACTTCTTGCTGGCTGATGTGGCAGATCGCTTCCACTATCTCAAATACGGTTTGGCGCTTGTGCTGGTGTTTGTCGGTGGCAAGATGTTGCTGGCGTACTGGTTCCACATTCCGGTGATGATTTCGCTGCTGGTGGTTGGCCTGATCCTGCTGGCGTCGGTGTTGATCAGCCTGGTGCTCTCACGCAAGAAGGCGGTGGTTTAAGTTGTAAGTTGTCGCTTGATCCGATAGATCCACAAAGGATCAGGCGAAACGAGAAAAAATTGGGGTCGGAGTTGATTTACAATCGTGAATCGCCTCCGGCCTTTTTTGTTTTAGTCGTTATCTATGGCTCGCTTACCCCGCCTCGTCGTCCCAAATCAGCCGCATCACATCATTCAACGCGGTCATGACAAACAATTAACATTTCGCGACTCCGCCGACCATGCGGCGTTCTTGGAGTGGTTGAAAGAGGGGGCGAAGCGTTTCAAGGTCGCCATTCACGCCTATGTACTCATGCCCGACCACATCCATGTGCTGGCGACACCTGTCGATGCCGACGGGCTGGCACGAATGATGCAGTGGGTTGGGCGGTATTACGTTCCTTATTACAACCAGAAATATGAAAGAGGCGGAACCCTGTGGCAGGGGCGGTACCGAGCCACGGTGCTGGACGCCGAGCGCTACCTGTTGTTGTGCAGTCGCTACATCGAGCTGAATCCGGTTCGCAACGGACTCGTCGCAGGGCCGGGGGATTATCCATGGTCGAGTTACCTGCATCACATTGGCGCAAAGTCGGATCCGCTGATCACCGACCACCGCTTGTATTGGGCTTTGGGCAATACGCCCTTCGACCGCGAGATCGCCTACAAACTGTTGGCCGAGCAATCGCTGGCCAGTCAGGAAGTGGAGGCGATCACGCAGGCGACCTTGAAGGGCTGGGCCTTGGGTGCCGACGACTTTAAATCAGGCTTGGAAAAACAGGTCAGCCGCCGCGTCAGTCCTGCCAAGCGAGGTCGTCCAGTCAAAAAAATGGATATTGCGCTGGTGCAAAATGGTGATATGGGTGAAATAAAAGTCAAATAAAAGTCTTTTAATACAAGGAGTTAACGCGGTTGTTAATTTGCTCTGTCCCCAATTAAAAAATATTAAAAATTCTGAGGTTTTTAATTTTACTCTGACCCCTTTTGTTCTTATTGAAGATTTGGGTGCAGTGCACTATCCTTAAATCCTTACTCTCAAAGTGGTGGAGCACCGTTATGCATGCGCAAGGCCTATACGACCCAGCTAATGAACACGACGCCTGTGGTGTCGGTTTTATCGCCCATATCAAGGGGAAGAAAAACCATTCTATCGTTGAGCAAGGCTTGCTCATTCTGAAGAATCTCGACCACCGGGGTGCTGTCGGCGCTGATCCGCTCATGGGCGATGGCGCCGGTATCCTGATCCAGATTCCGGATCAGTACTACCGCGAAGAAATGTCCAAGCAAGGCGTCGAACTGCCGCCGCCAGGCGAATACGGCGTCGGCATGATCTTCCTGCCTAAGGAAAACGCATCCCGCATCGCCTGTGAACAGGAAATCGAGCGCTCGGTACTGGCTGAAGGCCAGGTTGTGTTGGGCTGGCGCGATGTGCCGGTCGACATGGACATGCCGATGTCGCCGACCGTGCGTGAAAAAGAGCCGGTCATCCGCCAGATCTTCATCGGTCGCGGTCCGGACATCATGGTGACCGATGCGCTGGAACGCAAGCTGTACGTCATCCGCAAATCCTCCGGGCACGCCATTCAGGCGCTGAACCTGATCCACGGCAAAGAATTCTTCGTGCCGTCGATGTCGGCGCGCACCGTGGTCTACAAGGGCCTGCTGCTGGCCGACCAGGTTGGCGTCTATTACAAAGACCTGCAAGATCCGCGCTGCGTTTCCGCGCTGGCGCTGGTGCACCAACGTTTCTCCACCAATACTTTCCCTGAGTGGCCGCTGGCCCACCCATACCGCCTGATCGCTCACAACGGCGAAATCAATACCGTCAAGGGCAACTTCAACTGGATGCGCGCACGCGAAGGCGTGATGCAGTCGGCCGTGCTGGGCGACGACCTGAAGAAGCTGTTCCCCCTGATCTATGAAGGCCAGTCCGATACCGCTTGCTTCGACAACGCACTCGAACTGTTGCTGATGGCAGGCTATCCGCTGGCGCAAGCCATGATGATGATGGTGCCGGAAGCCTGGGAAAACCACACCCTGATGGACGACAACCGTCGCGCCTTCTACGAATACCACGCCGCGATGATGGAGCCATGGGACGGTCCGGCCGCCCTGGCCTTCACCGACGGCCGTCACATCGGCGGCACGCTGGATCGTAACGGTCTGCGTCCAGCACGTTACATCGTGACTGACGACGACCTGGTCGTGATGGCTTCCGAATCCGGTGTGCTGCCGATTCCAGAATCCAAGATCATCCAGAAATGGCGCCTGCAACCGGGCAAGATGTTCCTGATCGACCTGGACGCCGGCCGCATCATCGACGACAAGGAACTGAAGGACACTTACGCCAACGCCAAGCCATACAAGCAATGGATTTCGTCGGTGCGCGTCAAGCTGGACGAACTGAAGGCGGAGCCGTTTGAATCCGGTTCGACCATTCCGCTGCTGGATCGCCAGCAAGTCTTCGGCTACACCCAGGAAGACGTCAAGTTCCTGATGGCGCCGATGGCGTCGGGTGGCGAAGAAGCGATTGGTTCGATGGGCAACGACTCGCCGCTGGCAGTCATGTCCAACAAGAACAAGACGCTCTATAACTACTTCAAGCAATTGTTCGCGCAAGTGACTAACCCGCCGATCGACCCGATCCGCGAAGCGATGGTCATGTCGCTGGTATCCTTTATCGGCCCACGTCCGAACCTGCTCGACACCAACAACATCAACCCGCCGATGCGTCTGGAAGTGTCGCAGCCGATCCTCGACTACGCCGACATCGCCAAGCTGCGCAACATCAGCGCGCATACCGGCGGCAAGTTCAAGTCGCACGAGCTGAATATCTGCTACCCGGTCGCATGGGGCAAGGAAGGCATCGAAGCACGCCTGGCATCGCTGTGCGCCAAGGCAGTCGACGCCGTCAAGTCGGGCCACAACATCCTGATCATTTCGGATCGCAAGGTCGACTCCGAACAAGTCGCGATTCCTGCATTGCTGGCGACTTCCGCAATCCACTTGCACCTGGTGAGCAAGGGCCTGCGTACATCGACTGGTCTTGTCGTCGACACCGGCTCTGCACGCGAAACGCATCACTTCGCACTGCTGGCAGGCTACGGCGCCGAAGCGATCCACCCGTACCTCGCAATGGACACGCTGACCGAAATGGCCAAGGGTTTGCCGGGCGATCTGTCGGGCGACAAGGCGATCTACAACTTCCAGAAGGCAATCGGCAAGGGCTTGCTGAAGGTCATGTCGAAGATGGGTATTTCGACTTACATGTCCTACTGCGGCGCGCAGATTTTCGAAGCCATCGGTCTGAACAAGGCGTTGGTCGACAAGTATTTCAAGGGCACGGCATCGAACGTCGAAGGTATCGGCGTGTTCGAAGTCGCCGAAGAAGCGTTGCGTCTGCATCGTGCTGCCTTCGGCAGCGATCCGGTTCTGGCCAATGCGCTGGATGCCGGCGGTGAATACGCCTTCCGTATCCGCGGTGAAGAGCACATGTGGACACCGGATGCGATCGCCAAGCTGCAACACTCGACCCGTGCGAACAACTTCAATTCGTACAAGGAATACGCGCAGATCATCAACGATCAATCCAAGCGCCACATGACCTTGCGCGGCCTGTTCGAATTCAAGATCGATCCGTCGAAGGCGATCTCGATCGATGAAGTCGAGCCAGCCAAGGAAATCGTCAAGCGTTTCGCCACCGGCGCGATGTCGCTGGGTTCGATCTCGACCGAAGCACACGCCACACTGGCAATTGCGATGAACCGCATCGGCGGCAAGTCCAATACCGGCGAAGGCGGCGAAGACGTCAATCGTTACCGCAATGAACTGAAGGGCATCCCGATCAAGCAAGGCGCAACCCTGGCATCGGAAATCGGCAAGGACGTCATCGAAGTCGACATCCCGCTGCAAGCCGGCGACTCGCTGCGCTCACGCATCAAGCAGGTGGCATCCGGCCGTTTCGGCGTGTCGGCCGAATACCTGATCTCTGCCGACCAGATCCAGATCAAGATGGCGCAGGGCGCGAAGCCGGGCGAAGGCGGTCAGCTGCCAGGCCACAAGGTCACCGATTACATCGCGACATTGCGCGTGTCGGTACCGGGCGTTGGTCTGATTTCGCCACCGCCGCACCATGACATCTATTCGATCGAAGATCTGGCACAGCTGATCCACGATCTGAAGAACGTCAATCCGCGCGCATCGATCTCGGTCAAGCTGGTGTCGGAAGTCGGTGTCGGCACGGTTGCTGCAGGTGTTGCCAAGGCTAAATCGGATCACGTCGTGATCGCCGGCCATGACGGCGGCACCGGCGCATCGCCGCTGTCCTCGATCAAGCATGCCGGTTCGCCGTGGGAACTCGGCCTGGCCGAAACCCAGCAAACTCTGGTGCTGAACGGTTTGCGTAATCGCATCCGCGTGCAGGCCGACGGTCAGATGAAGACTGGTCGCGACGTCGTTATCGGCGCACTGCTGGGCGCGGACGAATTCGGTTTCGCTACTGCACCGCTGGTCGTCGAAGGCTGCATCATGATGCGCAAGTGTCATCTGAACACTTGCCCGGTCGGCGTGGCGACTCAGGATCCTGTCCTGCGCGCCAAGTTCTCCGGCAAGCCTGAACACGTGGTCAACTTCTTCTTCTTCATCGCAGAAGAAGCGCGTCAGATCATGGCGCAACTGGGTATCCGTACTTTCAACGAACTGATCGGCCGTTCCGATCTGCTGGACCGTACCAAGGCTATCCAACACTGGAAGGCGCAAGGTCTGGACTTCAGCAAGATATTCTATCAACCGGTCAGCGCGACACCGTACTTCCACACCGAAGAGCAAGATCACGGTCTGGACAAGGCGTTGGATCACAAGCTGATTGCACAGGCACGTATTGCACTGGACAAGGGCGAGAAGGTTTCCTTCATTTCGCCGATCCGCAACCTGAACCGCACCGTCGGCGCCATGTTGTCGGGTGAAGTGGCTAAGCGTTATGGCAACGAAGGTCTGCCGGACGACACCATCCACATCCAGCTGCAAGGTACTGCAGGTCAATCCGCAGGCGCGTTCCTGGCGCACGGGGTGACGCTGGATCTGGTCGGCGAAGGCAACGATTATGTCGGCAAGGGCTTGTCGGGCGGCCGCATCATCGTGCGTCCAAACACCGAGTTCCGCGGCCGCGCAGTCGACAACATGATCTCCGGCAACACCGTGCTGTATGGCGCGACAAGCGGTGAAGCATTCATCAACGGCGTGGTCGGCGAGCGTTTCGCAGTGCGTAACTCCGGCGCGATTGCGGTTGTTGAAGGCACCGGCGATCACGGTTGCGAATACATGACCGGCGGCACTGTCGTCGTGTTGGGCGGCACCGGCCGTAACTTTGCAGCTGGTATGTCAGGCGGCATCGCTTACGTCTACGACGAGGCCGGCGACTTCGCAGGCAAGTGCAACATGGCCATGGTCGCACTGGACAAGGTTCTGTCCGACACCGAACAGGAAGCCTCCACCGATCGCGCTGTCTGGCACAGCCTGCAACGTGGCGGTAACGGCCAGACCGACGAAGTGATATTGCGTGGTCTGATCGAGCGTCACTTCAAGTACACCGGCAGCACGCGCGCGCGCTACCTGCTGGACAACTGGGCGGCATCGCGCGGCAAGTTCGTCAAGGTCTTCCCGACCGAGTACAAACGTGCACTGGGCGAACTGAATGCTGCCAAAGCGACGCCTAAGGACAAGGTTCCGGCATAAGCAGCACGCGCCGAACCAGCCTGAACGATCAATATCAATATACGCAAGGCTGACGATTTCCGAGTTTTCCAAGTACAACGAATCGTCAGCCACCTATCCTTAGCGAAGAATGTGAGTGGAAAATGGGTAAAGTAACCGGCTTTATGGAATATGAGCGCCTGAAAGAGGCGAGCGAAGCGCCGCAGTCGCGCATGAAGCATTACAAGGAATTCGTCCTCCATCTGGGCGACGCGGAAGCCAAAGTGCAAGGTGCACGCTGCATGGATTGCGGCATCCCGTTCTGCAACAACGGCTGCCCGGTCAACAACATCATCCCCGACTGGAATGATCTGGTCTATCGCGGTGACTACAAGGAAGCACTGGACACGCTGCACTCGACCAACAACTTCCCCGAATTCACCGGCCGCATCTGCCCGGCACCGTGCGAAGCAGCTTGCACGCTGGGCATCAACAGCGACGCCGTCGGCATCAAGTCGATCGAGCATTTCATCATCGATAAGGGCTGGGAAAACGGCTGGGTCACGCCGCAGCCTGCTGCCGTCAAGACCGGCAAGAAAGTCGCCGTGGTCGGCTCCGGTCCTGCAGGCCTGGCTGCCGCACAACAACTGGCGCGCGCCGGTCATGACGTGACCGTGTTTGAAAAGAATGATCGCGTCGGCGGCCTGCTGCGTTACGGCATCCCCGACTTCAAGATGGAAAAGTCGCACATCGACCTGCGCGTCGAGCAGATGCAGGCAGAAGGCGTCGTCTTCCGTACCAGCACGCTGGTGGGCAAGGATTTTCCTGCCAATATCACCAACTGGTCCAAGGAAACGGTTTCTCCCGACGACCTGAAGAAAGATTTCGACGCTGTCGTCATCGCCGGCGGTGCAGAACTGCCGCGTGACTTGCCGGTGCCGGGCCGCGAATTGAAGGGCGTGCATTTCGCCATGGAATTCCTGCCGCTGCAAAACAAGGTCAATGCCGGCGACAAGCTCAAGGGCCAGATCATGGCGACGGACAAGCACGTGGTCGTGATCGGCGGCGGCGATACCGGTTCCGACTGCGTCGGGACTTCGAACCGTCACGGTGCCGCTTCGGTGGCTCAGTTTGAACTGATGCCGCAACCGCCGGAAACAGAAAACAAGCCGATGGTCTGGCCTTATTGGCCAACCAAGCTGCGCACATCGTCGTCGCATGAAGAAGGTTGCGACCGCGATTGGGCCGTGGCGACCAAGCGCCTGGAAGGCAAGAACGGCAAGGTTGAAAAACTGATTGCCGCCCGCGTCGAATGGAAGGACGGCAAGATGCAGGAAGTGCCTAATTCCGAATTCGAAATGAAGGCTGATCTGGTGCTGCTGGCCATGGGCTTCGTCTCGCCGGTGCAGCAAGTGCTGGAATCGTTCGGCGTCGACAAGGACCAGCGTGGCAACGCCAAAGCGACAACCGATGGCGAAGGCTGCTACAAGACTTCGGTCGACAAGGTGTTTGCCGCAGGCGACATGCGTCGCGGTCAATCGCTGGTGGTCTGGGCGATTCGCGAAGGCCGTCAATGCGCACGCGCAGTGGATGAGTTCCTGATGGGATCGTCGGTGCTGCCGCGCTAATACGACACCGTAACAAGCAAACGCAGTAAAAAGCCGGATTGACGAAAGTCTTTCCGGCTTTTTATTTTGCGGCTCAGGTACCGGAAGGGCAATGGGCCAGGCGAAATCAGCCTGGTGTCAGCCCGGACTCGCCTTGCTCAAGTACAATGGAATTTCACTTTTCAGATATGGCTTGTCGCCGCGATTATCGGCGATAACCGAAGAACAACATGACTACCCCGATTCGCTACAGCATCACCTCAAACGATTGCACCGCCCACGTGTTCGACGTCACCCTGACAGTCGATACGCCGGCTGCCGACGGACAAGTATTTTCCTTGCCGGCGTGGATTCCCGGCAGCTACATGATTCGCGAATTCGCCCGCAATATCGTGCAAATCCGCGGCGAAGCCGGCGGCAAGAAAGTCGCACTGCGCAAGCTCGACAAACACACCTGGCGCGCTGCGCCGTGTACCGGCCCGCTGACGCTGAGCTATCAGGTCTACGCCTGGGATTTATCGGTGCGTACCGCACATCTCGATCAGACCCACGCTTTCTTTAACGGCACCAGCGTGTTTCTGCGCGTCGAAGGGCAGGAGCTATCGGAGCACATCGTCGATATCCGTCGCCCCGAAGGCGACGCCTACAAGCGCTGGCGCGTAGCGACTTCCATGCAGGAACTCAAGGCCAAGCGTTATGGCTTTGGCACTTACGTCGCCGGCGATTATGACGAGTTGATCGACCATCCGGTTGAGCTGGGTGACTTTGCGCTGGCTACTTTTACAGCGCATGGCGTACCCCACGATATCGTGATTACCGGCAATGTGCCGAATCTGGACATGGCGCGCCTGTCCTCCGATCTGAAGAAAATCTGCGAAGCGCAGATTGCCTTCTTCGAGCCGAAAAGCAAACGTGCGCCGATGTCGCGTTACGTCTTCATGACCATGGTCGTTGGCGATGGCTACGGCGGATTGGAGCATCGTGCATCGACTGCGCTGATTTGTGCGCGCAGCGATCTGCCGGTGAAGGGCAAGGCGGAATCGACCGATGGCTACCGCACCTATCTCGGCTTGTGCAGCCACGAATATTTCCACACCTGGAACGTCAAGCGCATCAAGCCTGCGATCTTTGCACCGTATGATTTGCGGGAAGAGGGCTACACCTCGCTGCTGTGGCTGTTTGAGGGTTTCACCAGCTACTATGACGATCTGTTCCTGGTGCGTACCGGTCTGATCGATACGCCGGAATATCTGAAGATGCTGTCGAAGACTGCCAACGGTGTCTTGCGTGGCAGCGGCCGACGCAAGCAGAGCGTGGCTGAATCGAGCTTCGACGCCTGGGTCAAATACTACCGCCAGGATGAAAACGCACCGAACGCCATCGTCAGCTATTACACCAAGGGTTCGCTCGTGGCGCTGGGTCTCGACCTGACGATCCGCGCCGAAACCAATGGCCGCAAGTCGCTGGACGATGTGATGCTGGCGTTGTGGCAGCGCTTTGGCCGTGATTTCTATAGCCGCAAAGGTGGCAAGGGCATCGGTGAGGAAGAAGCAGAGGCTTTGTTCGAAGAAGTCAGCGGTGTGAAGTTGAAGCGTTTCTTTGATCGCTACATTCGCGGCACCGAAGACCTGCCGCTGGAGTCGTTGATGGCGCCGTTCGGCGTCGCCTATGCGGATGTGCGCAAGGATGCCAAGCCCGGTATGAATGTTCGCGTGACGCGCGACGGCGGTGACGCCAAGCTAGCCAATGTGTATGACGGTGGAGCAGGGCAGCGTGCGGGATTGTCGGCTGGCGATCGTTTGGTTGCGCTGGATGGGGTGCGTATTCCACCAACAGGCATGGATGGTTTGCTGGCGCGTTATAGCGAGAACGACGTGGTCGAGTTGCACGTGTTCCGCCGCGATGAGCTGATGTGTTTCAAGGTCAAGCTGAAGAACGATGGCGCGCCGCAAGTGACGCTGACCGCGCAAGATAAGCCGGTTGCTCTTGTACGCAAGCGCAAGGCTTGGCTCGGTTAATTATCCGACGTTGTTTTGACGGCGTTGGCGTTGGCATTGGCATTGGCTAGCTGCTGGTGCCAATACCGATCCTGATGCTGCCAATGTTGATGTCCTGCTGAAACTGCAGGTAATAAAAAACCCGCCGAAGCGGGTTTTTTATTTGATACGTCAGCTTTGCTGAGTCGAAGATTACTTCGCTTCTGCGTCGCCTGCTGCTGGGGCTGCGCCTTCAGCTTCAACCTTGCCTGCTGGTACCGAAGCGGTAGCAACTGTCAGGTTTTCTTGCGAAACAGCTGTCACGCCGTTTGGCAATTGCAGGTCAGCCAAGTGGATCGAGTGACCGACTTCCAGCTTCGACAGATCGACGGAAACGAATTCCGGCAGATCCTTAGGCAAGCAAGAGATGTCCAGTTCAGTCATGACGTGGCTGATGATGCCCGATGCCAGTTTGACGGCTGGGGAGATTTCAGCGTTCACGAAGTGCAGTGGCACCTTGACGTGGATCTTTTGCGATGCATCGACGCGTTGGAAGTCAACGTGCAGAACCAGTTGCTTGTATGCGTGGACTTGGAAGTCGCGCAGCAGAACTTGTTCAACCTTACCGTCGATTTCCAGATCCAGGATCGACGAGTGGAAGGCTTCTTTCTTCAGCGCATGGTACAGCGCGTTGTGGTCCAGAGCGATGTTCAGTGGTGCAGCTGTACCGCCGTAGACGATAGCTGGTGTTTGACCAGCATTGCGCAGGCGGCGGCTCGCTCCGGTCCCCTGCTCTTTGCGTGGAAATGCGATTACTTTCATGTTGAAGCTCCAATGGTTGCGAAACCTTCGTTTCGCGTTAAAAATCCCCCGCGACCAGGGGATTCAAGGATCTCTTCATTTTCATGAAGAGATTAAAACTGAATCTTTAAATTTATTCTGCAAACAGCGACATCACCGAGTCACCCTTGCTGATACGCTTGAATGTCTCGGCCAGCAGGCTGGCGCAGGTCAGTTGGCGAATCTTGCCGCAGGCTTTGGCGGCGTCCGACAGGGGAATCGTGTCGGTGACGACCAGCTCGTCCAACGGCGAATTGGCGATGCGATCCAGCGCAGGGCCGGACAGAACAGGGTGCGTACAGTAAGCAACAACCTTCTTGGCGCCGCGCTCTTTCAACACTTCAGCAGCTTTGGTCAGCGTGCCGGCGGTATCGACCATGTCATCCATGATCACGCAGTTACGGCCTTCGACTTCGCCGATGATGTTCATGACTTCCGACACGTTCGCCTTCGGGCGGCGTTTGTCGATGATCGCCAGATCGCAGCCGAGACGCTTGGCCAATGCACGGGCGCGCACCACGCCGCCGACGTCAGGCGACACGACCAGTAGGTCGTCGTAGTTCTTGCTCACCAGATCGCCCAGCAAAATCGGCGATGCGTAGATGTTGTCGACCGGAATATCGAAGAAACCTTGAATCTGGTCAGCGTGCAAGTCCATGATCAGGACACGTTCAACGCCGGCTTCCTGCAGCATGTTGGCGACGACCTTGGCCGAAATCGCAACACGGGCGGAACGCGGGCGGCGATCCTGGCGGGCATAACCATAGTACGGGATTGCAGCAGTGATACGGCCGGCGGAAGCACGCTTCAACGCATCAACCATGATCATGATTTCCATCAGGTTGTCGTTGGTCGGTGCGCAGGTCGACTGCAGCACAAAAACGTCTTTACCGCGGACGTTTTCGTTGATCTCGACCATCACTTCACCGTCGGAGAACTTCGAAACATTGGCCTTGCCCAATGGGATACCTAATTTTTCGACGACGCCTTGCGCCAGTTCTGGGTTGGCGCTGCCGGTAAAAACCATCAGGTTTTCGTATGCCATATGGGTATCCCTGAATGCAATCGTTTAAAAGTCGAAAAGCCGACAATGCTTGACTGTACAGTCTTGCGTTGGCGGCTTATCTCTTTGGCTTCTTTTTTCTTTATCGGGCGATGTAAAACTGCCCAAATTTAATGGCAGGGGAACAAGGATTCGAACCTTGGAATGCTGGAATCAAAATCCAGTGCCTTAACCAACTTGGCGATTCCCCTACGCAATCTGCTGTTTGCCGCTGAATTACACCAATCACACTTTTAACATCGTGTGCAATTCATCGTCAAACCAATTCTTGGTTACGAACTTATCAACTGGGCGAGAGGATGTTCCTGCATCGCTTTGGCTTTCCAGGCAATCCATTTTGAAGGTACTTGTTTTAGTACTTCGTCTGCTTGATGTTCATGTTCAAAAGAACAAAATACACAAGCGCCGGACCCTGTCATCCTTGCGTTTCCGTATGTCTTGAGCCACTTGATGGCTTCAGCGACAGGAGGAAACTGCTTGGCAGCCACCACTTCTAAGTCGTTTTTTCCGAAGTCGCTATCGAGAAGATTATGCGCTTCAGGAAAGTCCGTTATTCTGACGACTTTTGTATCCCTTGTCAATTCTTCTGACGAAAAAATTATCGCGGTTGGTACGGATACCCCGGGTTCGATCACCACGAACCAGCGATTGGCGGTTTCCAGGGCGATCAGGTCCTCGCCGACACCCTCGGCAAACGCATTGCGGCCAAACAAAAAGAAGGGGACGTCGGCCCCCAATTGCAGCCCCAGCGCCATCAATTGCGTGCGGCTTAAGCCGGTTTTCCACAAATGATTCAAGACCATCAGCGTGGTCGCGGCATCGGATGATCCGCCCCCAAGGCCGCCTCCCATGGGAAGTTGCTTATGGACGGTAATGTCGGCGCCGAGATGTGGCTTTCCGGCGGCTGTTTGCAGCAGTCTGGCGGCACGTACCACCAGATCGGTTTCTTCTGGTACGCCCGGGACATCATTGGTGCGACGAATGCACCCATCGTCGCGCACGGAAAAATCCAGCGTATCGCTGCGATCCAGCAGCTGAAATACCGTTTGCAGCAAATGATAGCCATCGGCGCGACGGCCGGTCACGTGCAGGAACAGGTTCAGTTTTGCCGGAGCGGGGCAGTTGGACAGGCTTGCTTGCATGAATCAGGTTGGAATGTCGTTGGTACTGCCATGATGTGCGCCGATCAGGCGTTGGCGCAATGGGCTCAATAGTTAATGACTTTGCCAGTCATCGATCACGATGCGGATCGATACCGGGCCGGCCTGTTTGGTTTCGCGCGTCAGATCGATGCGTTTAGGACGATTCTTCTCTGTTTTGGCGGCATCATCCTGCCATTCGCCGTAACTCAGGTTCCAGCCGTCGCGGGTGGTAAAACGCACCGTGTCGCGGGATGGTTGCGCGACGAAGGGTTTGCCGTCGGCACCGCGTCCGAAACCTTGCAGCCAGTCACGCAGACCGGATACCGGCAACGGCCAGCCCAGGGCTTGTTCTGTCAGGACGTCGACATCGGCTGCCGATAATGGTGGTTTGCCCGATTGCGTCAGTACGGCGATCCCGGGCTTGATGTCGATGGTCGCCAGTGTCTGGCCGAGCGGCGACAGCAGGCTGAGGACGATATGACGTGCGCTCTGGTTCCAGGTAAAACTGCCGTGGACGGCTTGTTCGCGGCGATCTTGTTCATAGCGGATCGACAGGCGTCCGCTAAGATCGATGTTTTCGTTATAGCGGCGTTCCACAGCAGGGCCGTTGTCCGCGTTGTCAGGCGGAGCAACGGTGGCACAACCGGCGGCCAGCATGACCAGGCACGCCGCTGCACCGTGTTTCAATAAGTTGATCGTCATGGTCGAGATAGGCTGCGAGCGGATCAGAGCTGAACCTTGAGGCGCTCCAGCGTGCTTTTCAGGACGTCGTTTTTCGGATCCTTGCTTTGCGCTTCGCGCCACAGCTTCTTGGCCTCGTCCTGCTTGCCGCGTGTCCAGAGGATTTCGCCGAGATGGATGCCGATTTCCGGATCAGGACGCAGGCCATACGCACGGCGCAGTTCTTTCTCCGCCTCATCCATGTTGCCCATGCGGAATTCTGCCCAGCCCAGGCTGTCGGCGATGAATGGATCTTCAGGCGCCAGCTCGACCGCTTTTTTGATCAGCGACACGGCTTCCGGCAGACGAATGTTACGGTCGGCCAGTGAATATCCCAGCGCGTTGTAAGCATGCTGGTTATTCGGCGCGAGTTCGATGATCTTGCGCAACGACGTTTCCATATCCTTGTAGTTGCCGGTCTTGTCGGTCACCATTGCATAGTCATACAGCAGATCGGTGCTATCGGGGAAGCGTTTCAGGCCGGCCGACAACACGTCCGCTGCATCCTGATAGCGTTCGCTGTCGCGCAGGATCTGCGCTTCGCCTTGAATCAGCTGCAACAGTTCGCGATCATTGCCGGCATCCGATTGTGCTTGTTGCAGTACCTTGCGGGCGCCATCGATGTCGCCGCTCTTGGTCATCAATTGCGCACGGCGGATTTGTACGGCGTTATACGATTCGCCCGGTTCGACTTGTTCCAGATACTTCAATGCGGTCGGGATGTCGTTCCGTTCTTCGGCGATTTGCGACAGCAGCAATAACGCTTGTGTCGGATCGCGTTCATCTTCCGGTTGGGCTGCCAATACTTCCAGATAGCGCTTCAGGTAGGTTTCGCCTTCGGTCAGATGATTGGTCTGCACGTTCAGGATGCCCAATGCGTACAGCGTGGTCAGGTCATCCTTGTCGTCTTTGAGCAAGGTCTGGAATTGGCTGCGCGCTTGTTCGAACTGTTTCTGTTCAACCAGCCCGCGGGCATAGGCAACACGCACTTCGCGCGAATCCGGATACTTCTTGAGGAAGTCGGACACCAGCTTCATCGCATCATTGCCATCGGGCGTCACTTGCGCCAGCGTCAGGATCGCCAGTTCGGAATCTGGTTTGATCTTCAGCGCCTGCTTTGCTTCATCGCGTGCACGTTCGCCGTCACGATTGGAAAAGGCGCCTTGCGCCAGCGCGACGTGAGTTTCAAGCAGCGTCGGATAGGGCGCCACGATATTTTGCAGGATGGTGTAAGCGCCGGACTTGTCTTTGGCGCGCATCAAGAGACGCTGGATCTGCAGAATCATCGGGCCGCGCGCTTGCGGATCAGCTTCTGCAAGGCGTTGCGCCATCAGCGGCTGGATTTCAGAAATATTGTCGCCCAACATGATCAGGCCAAGGTAGTTCTGCAGGGCCTCATCCGAATGCGGCGCCAGCTCGGTCCAAAGACGGACGGCGGCGAGTGCTTCGTTGGGGTGGCGCGCGGCCAGAGCCATTTCGGCGGCGCGTTTTGCCAGACGCGGGTCACGGGTTTGCTGGGCCGCGCCGAGCAAGGTGACATAAGCCGCCTGCCATTGGCCGCGCTGGAACGCGATTTCAGAGCTCATGATTCTGAACAGGACTTCATCGCTCAGCTCAGGTGTCGGCAGCGGATCTTCCGGTTGCGCCTTGGCTTTGGCCTGCCCCTTGCGGGCCGGTGTTGCTTTGACCAGAGTCTGTTTCTTGCTGGTTGCAGTCGCAGCCGTAGTTGCATCGGTCTCGCTGGGTTGCCGCAGGCTTGCACACGCGGAGAGCATGACGGAGAGCGTTACAATGGCGAGAGGTTTTTTCAAGGGAAATCCTGAGTAATTTGGCAAATGAGCGAGCAAATATTAATTTTACGCTCAACGGCATGCTTCTTGGTGTAAGCGAGTGTAAACCATCTGTCTTATCATAGCGTCTATCGTCCTTGTAGCGCCGGTATCGTCCACGGCATCCATGACTGTTGATGACAGTCGACGATTATTTGCCGCTATCCTGCAATTTTCCTTGCCGTTCCATTCAAGAGTCCGTGTTTCCATGCCTGAATTACCAGAAGTAGAAGTTACCCGCCGCGGCGTCGCCCCCCATCTTGAGGGGCGTAAGGTCACCGCTGTGGTGATGCGCCATACCGGCTTGCGCTGGCCGTTTCCGGTCGATCTGGAGGCGCGGTTGGCCGGTCATGCAGTGCGTTCGACCGGCCGACGCGGCAAATATCTCCTCATTAACTTTGACCATGGCACGCTGATCGTGCATCTGGGGATGTCGGGGCATCTGCGTATTCTGCCCTTGGGAATAACGCCGCAAAAGCATGATCACTTCGATCTGGTGGTCGGCAAGCAAGTCATGCGTATGACCGATCCACGTCGTTTTGGTGCCGTTTTATGGCACGACGCTGCCGATGGCGACATCGAGGAACACATGCTTTTGCGCGGCCTCGGGCTTGAGCCGCTGGAAGATAAATTTTCGGCGAAGGAGCTCCATCGTCAGACGCGCAACCGCAGCGCACCCATCAAGCAGGTCTTGCTGGCCGGGGACATCGTCGTCGGCGTCGGCAATATCTATGCCTCGGAAAGCCTGTTCAAGGCCGGTATCAATCCAAAAACCGCCGCCGGCAAGATCAGCCTGCCGCGTTACGAAAAGCTGGTGACGGCAATTCGCGAGACCCTGGCAGCCGCAATCGAACAGGGCGGCAGCAGCTTGCGCGACTTCATTGCCGTCAACGGCCAGTCGGGATATTTCCAGCAAAGCTATTTCGTCTATAACCGTACCGGGCAGGACTGCCGTATCTGCGCGACGCCGATACGTCAGATCAAGCAAGGCCAGCGTTCCACCTTTTACTGTGTGATTTGCCAACGATGAAACGTGTACTCACCAAAACGGATATGGCGCCCGGCGTCGTCCAGGCAGGCACACTGACGGGTGCAATAACAGCGGCAGACAATTTTGGCGATCCGGATTTTTCGGCTGCCGTTATCGGCTGGCAAAAGCAACATGGCCGACACGCGTTGCCGTGGCAAAACACCCGCGATGCCTATCGCATCTGGCTCTCCGAGATCATGCTGCAGCAGACGCAGGTGACGGCGGTGATTCCTTATTATCAAAAATTCCTGCAGAGCTTTCCGACCGTCGAGAGTCTCGCCGCAGCGCCGTCGGAAGCCGTGATGTCGCACTGGGCCGGATTGGGCTACTACACGCGTGCGCGTAATCTGCATCGCTGCGCGCAACGTGTGACGGCTGAATACGGCGGACGCTTTCCCGACGATCCTGACCTGCTGGCGGATTTGCCGGGTATTGGCCGCTCGACGGCGGCGGCCATTGCGGCTTTCGCCTATGGCAAGCGTGCCGCCATTTTGGACGGCAACGTCAAGCGCGTGTTTGCGCGGGTCTTCGGGGTGGAGGGCTTTCCCGGTTCGAAGCCGGTGGAGGATTTGTTATGGCGACGCGCCGTGGCTTTGTTGCCGCAATCTGACATGGAATCCTATACGCAGGGTCTGATGGATCTGGGGGCGACGCTTTGCGTGCGCGGCAAGCCGGCATGTGATCGTTGTCCGCTGGCGCAGCGCTGTGTGGCGCTTGCCACAGACCGCACTGCCGAGCTGCCGGTGCGCAAGCCGAAGAAAGCGGTTCCAGAGAAAGATACGATGATGCTGGTCATCAGCGAAGGCGAAGACGTCTTGTTGCAGCAACGTCCGGACAGCGGCATCTGGGGCGGATTATTGTCGCTGCCCGAACTGCCGGTGAGTCAGAGTGCTGAGGAGTTTGAGCTCGCCGTTGACACGGCGACACGGCCTTTTGGCGCGATTGCGGCCTGCCGAAAGCTGCAACCGTTTTCGCACGTGTTCACGCATTTCAAATTGCATGTGTCGCCATTCCAGGTCGTGCTCAAGCAGCGCCTGCTTCAAGCCGCGGAATCCGTGTATGTCTGGTATCCGGTCGCCGAGTTGGCGGATGCGCCTTTGCCCGCGCCAGTCAAAAAACTGCTGCTGGGCGTGTTACGCACCGATGATTTGCTGAATTGATTGGGTGAACCCGCTGAGCCGAACTTGGCTCAGCTCAGTTGGCGATGGCGTATCACGACGTTCTCATTTGCCGAGAAGTGTTTGGCCAGTTGCTCGACGATATAAACCGAGCGATGCTGGCCGCCGGTACAACCGATTGCCACCGTCAGATAGCTGCGGTTGTCGCGCTTGAATGAGGGCAGCCATTTTTCGACGAAATTGCGGATGTCGCCGAGCAGGTCATTGACGGCAGGCAGATCAGCAAGAAATTCGATGACCGGCGCGTCGCGTCCGGTGAGCGGGCGCAGGCGCGTATCGTAGTGCGGATTGGGCAGCATGCGCACATCAAACACCAGATCCGCATCCAGCGGCACGCCGAATTTAAATGCAAAAGACTCGAACAGCAAGGTGAGGCTGGCTTGCTCCGTATCGATCAGGTCGCGAATCCAGGCGCGCAGCTTATTGGCGCTCAGGTTGGACGTGTCGATGACATGGCCGAGACCTTCGACCACGCTCAACATTTCTCTTTCCTTGTGAATGCACTCGGTCAGTGTCAGGCGATCAGTCGGGTTTTGGTTGGGCAGCAAACGGTGCGACAACGGATGGCTGCGGCGCGTCTCTGAAAAACGCGTAATCAGCGATTCGGTCGTGGCCGTCAGGAAGAACAGCTTGACGTCGTGTCCCTGCTCCTTGAGCAGAGCTATGTCTGGTCCCAGACCTGCAAGCGAATCGGCGCTGCGTGCGTCGGTGGCGACCGCCAGCGTCTCATCGCCTTCCTTTAAACGGGTTTCCACCAGACTGCGCAGCAGTGCAGGCGGTAAATTGTCGACGCAAAAATAACCGGCGTCTTCCAGAACATGGAGAGCGACCGATTTGCCGGAGCCGGAAATGCCAGTGATGAGGACGATACGCATGAGTATGATGATACCTCAAGCAGAGCTGATGGGGCAGCGTCGTGTCAGCTTACCGTGTGATCGACCCGGTTGTCGACAGTCAAATCAGTCGATTGCCGGGGCGTCCTGAAGGTTTGTTCGCTTATTCGCCATTCATTGCCTTGCGCTGACGATCGATAAATTCCTTGAGCGTATCGATGCCGCGCAATTGCAAGATGGTATTGCGTACCGCAGCTTCCAGCAGAACCGCGATGTTGCGGCCGGCAGCCACAGGGATGACCACCTTGCGAATCGGCAGGCCGAGCACGTCTTCAAATTGCGCATCGAGCGGCAGGCGTTCGTAATTTTCTTCCAGCGTGCTGCGACGAACCAGATGGACGATCAGCTTCAGGCGCATTTTGCGGCGCACGGCTGTCTCGCCGAAAATGGCTTTGATGTCGAGCAGGCCAAGGCCCCGGACTTCCAGCAGATTTTGCAGCAACGGCGGGCAGCGGCCTTCGATCATGTTCGGCGCAATACGCGCGAACTCGACGGCATCGTCGGCCACCAGGCCGTGGCTGCGTGAAATCAGTTCCAGACCCAGTTCGCTTTTGCCCAGGCCGGATTCGCCGGTAATCAGCACGCCTACGCCGAGCACGTCCATGAATACGCCATGCATGGTGATTTGCTGCGCCAGTTTTTTGGACAGATAGACGCGCAGATAATCGATCACCTGCGCAGCAGGCAACGGCGTGGAGAACAATGGAATATTTTTTTCGTCGCAGATCGCCAGAATATCGGCCGGCGTGGACAAACCTTGCGCGATGATAAAAGCGGGCGGTTCACCGGCGACCAGCTCAGCAGTCTGATAGGCGCGGGAGGTATTGGAGAGGCGTTGGTAGTACTCGGTTTCCTGATGGCCGAAGACCTGGATACGGCCCGGGTGGATCAGGTTCAAGTGGCCGACCTGATCGGCTGCAGAGGCGGCGTCGCCGGAAATCAGTCGTTCTCCACCGGGGAAACCTGCAAACCAGCCCAACTGCAGCGATTCGCGATTTTCTTCATACAGTTGCTGTATCGATAGCGCGGTGTAGGCAGGCATGGTTCTCCGAAAGACGGTGGTTACAGTGGCGGTGGCGACATCAATTTACGTTAATGCGTGCGCGGACGCTGCGGATCCTGATGATGAAGGATCCGTGCGTTATTTTGCTTAATTGGTTTTTTCCAGCGACGGCTGCCAGGTGACGAGGCGCGAATAGACGGATGCTGCGTCAGGGTCGGCAATCAGTTCAGCGCGAAAAGCATTGTCTGAAAACATCTCTGCAATTTCAGACAGGATTTCCAGATGCTGTTGGGTCACATTGTCGGGGATCAGCAAAAAGATCAGCAGCTTGACCGGCTCGCCGTCGGGCGACTCAAAAGGAATCGGCTCGGCCAGGCGCATGAAGAGCGCCAAGGGTGCTTTGAGTCCCTTGATGCGGCCGTGCGGAACGGCCACGCCGTGACCCAGTCCTGTCGAACCAAGGCGCTCGCGTGCAAACAGGTTTTCAGAAACAGTGGAGCGGGCGATACCGCTGTTGTTTTCAAAGGTAAGTCCGGCTTGTTCGAATGCTCGTTTTTTGCTGGAGACTTCAAGGTCCAGAATGACGTTCTCTGGGGACAGGATTTTTGCTAGATTTGTCATGACACAAAAGAAAGGCGCTAGATAGGCTTTTGTGCAGGATTATAGGCTTCTTTGGGAGTTACGCAATGAATTCCGTTGTTGCTCTGGAGTAAATGCAGGGCAGTGTTGTAGCCGTGCGAAAGGCCTGGGTAGAGCACGTTTCCCCGGTAGGAGGAGGTTGTTTTACCGGGGAAACGAGGGCGCGCATTTTTACATCTCGATGCGGCCAAAAACCAACAATACGTCGCCACTATTTTTGTTGGGCGAAAGACGTGGGACGTAAGAGAACATGATCTTGGCCTTCTTGGTGCCGATCGATGCCAGCGGCAACGGCACCGGGAAAGGCACGCCGCCAAAATAATCCTGGCGGCTCATCAGCATTGCGGTGCCCCCGATGCCGACTTCCAGCGGCGTGTGGCTGATCGGGAACACCCACTCATACGCGTAGCCCGCCATGATCTGCGGATGGCGGTGCGAATCCTTCAGTACGAAGCCGTACAGCGACTCGTCGTTGCCATCTTCATTGCGCATGGTTTTGCCATAGCCGAGACCCCATGCATGTTCGTTGAGCTCGTTCAGTTTTTCTTTGGTATAGGTGCTGCGGCCGTGATGCGCCCATCCGGAGACGTAAACCGCATCGTCACCCTTGTCGATGATTTCTGAAGCGTGGTTCTTTGCGGATTGCCACCAGCTGGAATCGTCGCTCTGTTGCGCCATGGCAGGCAGCGATGTACCGGCGCAGGCGGCGACAAATATTCCGGCAAGCAAAGCACGATGAGAAAGGGGGTTAGAGGTTGGAACAAATTGGCTCATGTTTTTATTGGGTATGAATGGTCGATTGCAATTGGCACGGCATGATCGGATTAACCGGATACATGCCAGAAGGAAATTGACCGTTTTCCTTGCCATGAAAAAAAGACGTGGTCGCGCCGTTGTATAGCGAAGATTCACGGCGAAGACCAGGTTGGTGCAAAAACAAAAATTGTCGATGACGAATAAATGAAAACGATGCACTTGAAGCGATTTTGATGCGATTTTTTCAAAACACTGCAGATGCTAGAGTGTCATTTTTTGGTTCGCGTTCTTGCTGATTGCCACTGGATAATGCTTAAGATGCATCGCCCGTAGAACTGTCCCTGATTGAGACAGGATCATGGCATAAGAAGTTTTATGCAAAAGGAGGAAATCGTTTCAAAATGTTGCAGGGAAGGCCCTGAGGGCATGTCATTCAGAGGGGAATGCTCTGCCCGCCGACGATGCGCGAGATGTCATGTCTTTGTAACTACGACGTTACAAAGACATTGTCCCTGTGGCGGAGATGTCTTGCTACAGGCTTATTGGCGAGCGTTTCGGAGATTGGATGGTGCACGGCCCGCCGAAAAATTGCTGCGCCATGGATTGATGTCCAGGCCGCCGCGTCGTGTGTAGCGGGCATAGACCGACAATTTTTGCGGTTTGCACTGGCGCAGGATGTCGACAAAAATACGTTCCACGCATTGCTCGTGGAATTCATTGTGTTCACGGAATCCGATCAGGTATTTCAATAAGGCTTCCTGATTGATTGGTGCGCCTGCGTAATGAATTTGTACGCTGCCCCAATCGGGCTGCCCGGTGACCGGACAATTGGATTTCAGCAGATGCGACAGCAGTGTTTCTTCCACCGTTGCTTCGTCGTGATTGGCGAACAACAGTGCAGGGTTCGGGTGATGGTCGACGACTTCAATATCGAGTCGATCCAACAGCAGGCCGCTGAGTTCACCCATATGCAATCCGGAGAATGCGCCCGGTTCCGTCAACGTAACTTGCACGCTGGCGCCTGCTGCCGAGGACAAATCCTTTTGCACGATATCGACCAGCGCCTGCTGATCGTCGAGGCGCGTCTGGTTGAATGAGTTCAGGTAGAGCTTGAACGATTTGGATTCGATGATGTTGGCGGAGTCGGCCGGAATCATGAAGGTCGCAATCGCAATCTGTGGCTTGCCGCGTTGATTCAGCCACGACACCTCATACGCATTCCAGATGTCGATACCGAAGAACGGCAGCGTACCTTGCAGTCCGAGTTCATCGCGCTTGGCCTGGCGCGGAATCGGGAACAGCAAAGTCGGATCGTAAGCGCTGGGGTAGGCGGAGGACTTGCCCAGCGGCGAGGTATCAGGTGAATTCGGGTGCATCATGGTCTTGCTTCCTTCGTGTGCTTCTGGTGTTTCAGTTTCTTGGAATATGTCGGGCGGTTTAGCCCAGGAACAGCTTGTAGAGCGGGTTCTTGCTCTCGTCCCAATGACGGTAACCGAGATTGTCGAGGAAGGTGCGGAAGGTTTTCATTTCCTTCTTTGGCACCTGCAGCCCGACCAAAATGCGGCCGACATCGCCGCCTTGATTGCGGTAGTGGAACAGGCTGATGTTCCAGTTCGGATTCATGTTGCTCAGGAAGCGCATCAGCGCGCCCGGGCGTTCCGGGAATTCAAAGCGATACAGTAATTCGTCCTGCGCCAGTGAGCTTTTTCCGCCGACCAGATGGCGGATGTGAACCTTCGCCAGTTCGTCATGTGTCAGATCCAGCGTGCTGAACCCGTTCTTCTCAAATGTCTTGGCGATCTTGGCCGGTTCATCCGCGCTGCTGGTCTGGATACCGACGAAGATATGGGCTGACTTGGCATCGCTGATGCGGTAGTTGAATTCGGTCACGTTGCGTGGTCCGACGACTTCGCAGAAACGCTTGAAGCTGCCGTGTTCTTCGGGAATTGTGACGGCGAACACTGCTTCGCGCGCTTCACCGACATCGGCCATTTCTGCGACGAAACGCAGGCGGTCGAAGTTCATGTTGGCGCCGCAGGCGATGGTGATCAGGGATTCGTTCTTGATCGGCTTCTTGCTGTTCTTGGCGCGCTCAATGTAAGCCTTGGCGCCGGCTACAGCCAAGGCGCCGGCTGGTTCGACGATGCTGCGCGTATCCTGGAAAATATCCTTGATCGCCGTGCAAACGGCATCGGTGTCAACGATGATGATGTCGTCGACCAATTGTTTGGTGATGCGGAAGGTTTCTTCACCGACCAGTTTGACTGCGGTGCCGTCCGAGAACAAGCCCACATCCGGCAAAGTGATGCGGCGACCAGCCTTGACGCTGCGCGCCATGGCGTCGGAATCAGTGGTTTGCACGCCGATGATCTTGATGTCCGGACGTACGGCCTTGACGTAAGCCGCGATACCCGAGATCAAGCCGCCGCCGCCGATGGCGACGAAGATCGCGTGAATGGGCGCAGAATGCTGGCGCAGGATTTCCATGCCGACGGTGCCCTGGCCGGCGATGACGTAGGGATCATCGAATGGATGAACGAAAGTCAGCTTCAGTTTCTTTTCCAGCGTCAGCGCGTGGTTGTAGGCATCGGTGAACGAATCGCCGAACAGCACCACTTCACCGCCGCGGCCTTTGACCGCTTCGATCTTCACGGTCGGCGTGGTGGTCGGCATGACGATCACGGCACGGCAACCGAGCTTGGCGGCCGACAGGGCGACGCCTTGCGCATGATTGCCCGCCGACGCGCAAATCACGCCGCGCTTCAATTGCACCGGGCTCAGATGCGCCATCTTGTTGTAGGCGCCACGCAGCTTGAAGCTGAACACGCTCTGCATGTCTTCGCGCTTGAAGTAAATCCGGTTTTCCATCCGCTGCGACAGGCTGGTGGCAATCTCCAGCGGCGTTTCAACAGCAACGTCGTAGACACGGGCGGTGAGGATTTTCTGCAAGTAGTCGGTGGTCATGGTCTGGTCAGGGCAGAGGTTCTGCGTCGTTCACACAGTTTTGGTTACGCGATTTTTGCCCCGTTTTGCCCCACTCGCGTGGGTAAAACGGTAAAAGACAAGGCCGCGGCGAACTGATCATTATAATGTAGCCGCCGCACGGACTTATATTGGTGCGCACATGCGGCGTATCTGTCGCAGGGAAAAACAGCTTAAAAACTGGCTATTGAAACCATTTGCCGTCAAGTTTCTCTTACCTCCCTCAGTCTCCCTTTAACCCTTCCTCACTTACTTCCCCGGCCTGCATGATTGAAAACGCCATTCTCTGGTTATTGAAAACCCTTGCCGTTCCCACCGTCGGGCTGACTTCCGTTTTTGTCATCAGTTTTGTTTCGGCAACATTGTTGCCGCTCGGCTCCGAGCCCGCTGTCTTTGCCGTCATCAAAGCGAATCCGGAAATATTCTGGCAAGTGATTCTGGTGGCGACCGTCGGCAATACCCTGGGCGGCGTGGTGGATTACTGGATGGGGTATGGGGCGAAGCAGACTTTCGCCAAAGAGCGCACCAGCCGCTGGTTTCACTGGCTGGAGCGATTTGGCGCCAAGACCATGCTGCTGGCTTGGTTGCCGGGCGTGGGGGATCCGATTTGTACGCTGGCCGGCTGGCTCAAGCTGCCGTTCTGGCCGTCCGTGTTTTACATGGCGATCGGAAAGTTTTTCCGCTATATCTTCATGACGTGGCTGCTGCTGAACGTGCCGGATGGCTTTTGGCGCGCTGTCGCAGACTGGCTAGCCTAGCAGCGTATCGAGCAGCATCATTGTCACGAAACCCGCCAGCAAGCCCAGGGTGGCTTGCGTTTCGTGTCCCTGGCGATGCGACTCCGGAATCACTTCGTGACTGATCACAAACAGCATCGCACCGCCGGCACCCGCCAGCGCCCATGGCAAAGCGGTTGCGGATATGCCGGTTGCGAGTGCGCCGAGTACGCCGCCGATAGGTTCGACTAATCCTGACAGGATGCCGGCGCCGGCCGATTTCCACGGCGAGTAGCCCAACGTGCGCAACGCCAGCGCCACGACCAGACCCTCCGGAATATCCTGAATTCCAATGCCGGTCGCCAGTGCAATCGCCTTGCCCATTTCATCGCCGCCGAACCCCACGCCAATCGCAAGACCTTCAGGGAAATTGTGAATGGTGACGGCCATCACAAACATCCAGATGCGGCTGGTGCGTGCGGAATGGATGTCGGGATTGGGCGCAATGAAATGCTGATGCGGCACCAGATGATTGATCGCCAGTACGAACAGGCCGCCAAGCATGATACCGGTTGCCGTCAGCAGTACCGCGGCAGTTTTGCCGTAACCGAGGGTTTGCGCCTGATTCATGGCGGGAATGATCAGCGAAAACACACTTGCGGCCAGCATGATGCCGCCGCCGTAGCCCAGCATGACATCTTGCGCGCGCTCCGAAATGCGGCGCGTGAACAGCACGCCAAGCGCGCCCAGCGCCGTCAGTCCTGCCGCGGCGGAGGAGCCGAGCAAAGCAGGCATCACCTTTGGGTGCTCAAGGAAGAAGCTGCTCAGTCCCTCGTAGGATTTGACAAGGATGAAGATGAGGCCAACCGACAACATGGCAATCTGGCGCGGCCGCAAGCGGAAGCGGGGCGCGTTATGTTCAGCGGATGTCGGGGTGGAGCGGTATGAAAGTGGATTGCGCAATTGTGCTTGTATCATGGCAGTCATCCTTGTCTGTGGATTGGCGGATGGCGGTCTAGGACCAGTCAACAATGAGTTTGCGAGATGCGTTCCAGCCAGAAGGCGTGCTGGCAAGGCGCGTGGCGTAGCAGGTGGCGGGCCCACCTGCAAGCCATGCAACGCGGCTAGCGCGCCTTCTGGCTGGAACCCTTCGGGAACGGCTGCAGGCGTCGCCTGCCGTTGTTGCAGCTCCTTGCCATAGCACCGCTATGTCGCGTCGCTGCGCCTAGGCAGTCAACGCCTGCCGCGCGTTCGCATTCGCAAACTTATTGTTGGCTGGCCCTAGGCTTTGCACTCGGCGTATTCAGCGAGGGTGATGGCTAGATTTTCCAGGAATTCGGTAATCAATAGTTGCAACATAGCATTCTCCAAGTGGCTTGGGTGAAATTTCGATAAGCTGATAATAAATTTAAACAATCAATATTAAAAAATTGATTGTATTTATTAATCCGATAGGAATTTTTATATTGCAATGCGGAAATTCGTGCAAAAGTCGCGATTGATTCGCAAATAAGAAGCATTTCTTATTGTTCTGCCAAAAGTAAGGGCATTCCCTCGCGAGGGGCGGCAATAAGATAAAATGCACATCCGGCAGCAGATTTTTTTCCAAATTAATGAACGCCCCCGCAAAAATCCAGGCTTTGCTCACTGATGCGCCTCAAGGCGCAACTCCAACGCGCTTGCGCGAAATTCCCTACAACTACACCTCGTTCTCCGATCGCGAAATTGTTATTCGCTTATTGGGCGAGGATGCATGGCGTCTGCTCGATGAGCTACGCGCCAAGCGTCAGACCGGGCGATCTGCGCGGATGTTATACGAGGTGCTGGGCGATATCTGGGTGGTGCGCCGCAATCCTTATCTGCAAGACGATCTGCTCGACAATCCCAAGCGCCGCGCCGCGCTGATCGATGCACTCAATCATCGTCTGGCCGAAGTCGACAAACGCCGCATTGATATCAATCAGGGCGAAGCAGGCGACGCCGACGCTGCGCGCCGCAGCGCCAGTGTTGAATCGCTGGTGCATGCGGCGAAGAAAGCGATTGTCGAATTCGCCGAAGAATTCAAGCGGACCTACGACCTGCGCAAGCGCGCCAACAAGGTTCTGGGACGCTACACGGCAAAAGACAACATCAAGTTCGACGGCTTGTCGCGCGTCTCGCACGTGACCGACGCCACCGACTGGCGCGTCGAGTATCCGTTCGTCGTGCTGACCCCTGATACCGAAGACGAAATGGCCGGTCTGGTCAAAGCCTGTATCGAACTTGGCCTGACCATCATCCCGCGCGGCGGCGGCACCGGTTACACCGGCGGCGCGATTCCACTGACGCCGATGTCGGCTGTCATCAATACCGAAAAGCTGGAACAGCTCGGCGCAGTCGAGATGGAAGTGCTGCCCGGCCTGGATACGCCGTACGCCACGATTTACTCGGGTGCCGGCGTCGTCACCAAGCGTGTATCCGATGCCGCTGAAAAAGCCGGCTTCGTGTTCGCAGTCGATCCAACCTCTGCTGAAGCCTCGTGCATCGGCGGCAACGTCGCCATGAACGCCGGCGGCAAGAAGGCTGTGTTGTGGGGCACTGCGCTCGACAACCTGGCCAGCTGGCGCATGGTCGATCCGCAGGGCGACTGGCTCGAAGTCACGCGTCTGGATCACAACCTCGGCAAGATTCATGATGTGGAACTCGCGCGCTTCAAGCTCGAGTGGTCGCATCCTGGCGAAAAAGGCCAGAAGACCGAAGTCTTCAAAACCGAGATCCTCGAAATCGCCGGCCGCAAATTCCGCAAGGAAGGCCTGGGCAAGGACGTCACCGACAAATTCCTTTCGGGTCTGCCCGGCATCCAGAAGGAAGGTTGCGACGGCCTGATCACCTCGGCGCGCTGGATCCTCCACAAGATGCCTAAGCAGACGCGTACCGTCTGTCTTGAATTCTTCGGTCAGGCGCGCGATGCGATTCCGTCGATCGTCGAAATCAAGAATTACCTCGATGCTGAAACCAAAAAGGGTGGTGCGATTCTGGCCGGCCTGGAGCATCTGGACGAGCGCTATCTGCGCGCGGTCGGTTACGCCACCAAATCCAAACGCGGCGTGTTGCCGAAGATGGTGCTGATTGGCGACATCGTTGGCGATGACGAAAACGCCGTGGCGCAAGCCGCGTCAGAAGTGATCCGCATGGCCAACAATCGCGTCGGCGAAGGTTTCGTCGCGATCAGCCCTGAGGCACGCAAGAAATTCTGGCTCGACCGTTCGCGCACCGCCGCGATCGCGAAACACACCAACGCCTTCAAGATCAACGAAGACGTGGTGATTCCGCTCAATCGCATGGGCGAGTACACCGACGGCATCGAGCGCATCAACATCGAACTGTCGATCAAGAACAAGCTGCAATTCCTGGACGAGCTCAACGCTTTCTTCGCCAAGGGCAACCTGCCATTGGGCAAGAGCGATGACGGCGAAGGCGAAGACATCCCGGCTGCAGAAATGCTGGAAGACCGTGTGCATCAGGCTGAAGACCTGATCGCACAGACGCAGGCGCGCTGGACCTATCTGCTGGCCAATCTCGACAAGCCGCTGCGCGTGGCCAAGGATGAGATGGCGGCGCTGGGTCTGGACAAACTGCTGCCGGTGTTCGAGCAGCGTCTGACTGAGCAGCCTGACGCCAGCGTCTTTCACGTCGTGCAAGACCGTACCGTGCGTGTGAGCTGGAAGCAGGAAGTGCGCGCGCACTTGCGCCAGATTTTCAGCGGCGCGGCGTTCAAACTGATCCTGGAAGAATGCAACGCCGTTCACAAGCGCGTGCTGCGCGGCCGCGTATTCGTCGCGCTGCACATGCATGCGGGCGACGGCAACGTGCATACCAACTTGCCGGTCAACTCCGATCACTATCAGATGTTGCAGGATGCCCACGAAGCCGTGGCGCGCATCATGACGCTGGCGCGTTCGCTGGACGGCGTGATTTCCGGCGAGCATGGCATCGGCATTACCAAGCTGGAATTCCTGACCGAAGAAGAAATCGGCGAATTCCGCGCCTACAAATTGCGCATCGATCCGGAAGGCCGTTTCAACAAGGGCAAGCTGCTGAATCTGCCCGGCTTTGAAGCGGACCTGTCCAATGCCTACACGCCGTCGTTCGGTTTGATGGGCCATGAATCGCTGATCATGCAGCAAAGCGATATCGGCGCCATCGCCAACAGCGTCAAGGACTGCCTGCGTTGCGGCAAGTGCAAACCGGTGTGTGCGACGCACGTGCCGCGTGCGAACCTGCTGTACTCGCCGCGCAACAAGATTCTCGCAACCTCGCTGCTGGTCGAAGCCTTCCTGTACGAAGAGCAGACTCGTCGCGGCATCTCGATCAAGCATTGGGAAGAGTTCGAAGACGTCGCCGACCACTGCACCGTCTGCCACAAGTGCGTGACGCCTTGCCCGGTCGATATCGACTTCGGCGACGTCTCGATGAACATGCGCAATCTGTTGCGCAAGATGGGCAAGAAGTCGTTCAATCCGGGCACGACCGCAGCGATGTTCTTCCTCAATGCGACCGATCCGGCGACCATCAACGCCACACGTAAAGTGATGACTGACTGGGGCTTCAAGGCTCAGCGTCTGGGTAACGACATCCTCAAGAAGTTCGCCAAGAAGCAGACGCAGAAACCTGCTGCGACGGTCGGCAAAGCGCCGATCAAGGAGCAGGTGATCCACTTCATCAACAAGAAGATGCCGGGCAATCTGCCGAAGAAGACTGCGCGCGCCTTGCTGGATATCGAAGACGACAAGATCGTGCCGATCATCCGCGATCCGAAGACGACCACGGCCGATACCGAAGCCGTGTTCTACTTCCCGGGTTGTGGTTCGGAGCGCCTGTTCTCGCAAGTCGGCCTCGCCACGCAAGCCATGCTGTGGAATGTCGGGGTGCAGACGGTTCTGCCGCCGGGCTATCTGTGCTGCGGTTATCCGCAACGCGGCAGCGGCGACTTCGACAAGGCTGAGAAGATCATCACCGATAATCGCGTGCTGTTCCATCGCATGGCCAATACGCTGAACTACCTCGACATCAAGACCGTCGTGGTGTCCTGCGGTACGTGCTACGACCAGCTGCAAGGTTATGAATTCGAGAAGATCTTCCCGGGCTGCCGCATCATCGACATCCACGAATATCTGCTGGAGAAGGGCGTGCGCCTGGAAGGCGTGACCGGTACCCGCTACATGTACCACGATCCTTGCCACAGCCCGATGAAACTGCAGGATCCGCTGAAGACCGTCAATTCGCTGATCACCACCATCGACGCGCAAAAGATCGAGAAGAATGATCGCTGCTGCGGCGAATCGGGAACCTTCGGCGTGAGCCGTCCGGATGTCTCGACCCAGGTGCGCTTCCGCAAGGAAGAAGAAATGCGCAAGGGCGCCGACAAGGTGCGTGCAGACGGCTTTGACGGCGACGTCAAGATCCTGACATCGTGCCCGTCGTGCTTCCAGGGTTTGTCGCGCTACAACGAAGATTCGGGCACCACCGCCGACTACATCGTGGTTGAAATGGCCAAGCATCTGCTCGGCGAAAACTGGTTGCCTGATTACGTGGCGCGCGCCAACAACGGCGGTATCGAACGCGTGCTGGTGTAAGCATGAGCAATGTCAGCGCTTGTGATTTGTGCGACGGCGACGGCGGCCAGCTGGTATTCAAAAACGACGGCTATCGCGTCGTACTGGTCGACGAAGCCGCTTACCCCGGCTTCTGCCGCGTGATCTGGAATGGCCACGTCAGGGAAATGACCGACCTGTCGCCGGCTGATCGTAACGCCGTCATGCAAGCGGTATGGGCGGTCGAGGCCGCCGTACGCGAAGTCATGCAGCCGGAAAAAATCAACGTCGCCAGCCTGGGTAACATGACGCCACACGTGCACTGGCACGTGATTCCGCGCTATGCTGACGACGCGCATTTTCCCAGCCCGGTCTGGGCAGAGGCCAAGCGCGACACGCCGGCGACGACGCTGGAACAGCGCCGCGCAAAGCTGCCGCAACTGCGCACCGCCATCGAACGTCATCTGGCGACGCCATCCTGATCTGACGATCTTCATGAAGGCTGGTTGGCCCGCAAAGAATAAAAGCCAGACAGCCGGCCTTCGTTTTACAGAATAGAAAGCGCAAGCAATGAGTTCTGGTCCTACGCCCGTATCCTTCAAAGTCCGCACGCAATCGCGCGTGATGGAAGTCGCCTTCGACGATGGCGCGATGGTTTCGATTCCCTTCGAATTGCTGCGTGTGTATTCGCCTTCCGCCGAGGTGCGCGGCCACGGCCCCGGCCAGGAAACGCTGCAAACCGGCAAGCGCGATGTCGGCATCGTTGGCGTCGAGCCGGTCGGCAACTATGGCATCAAACCGATTTTCTCCGACGAGCATTCCAGCGGCATTTTTACCTGGGAATACCTCTACCAGCTCGGCCGCGACCAGGATGCAATGTGGGAAACCTATCTGCAAAAACTGGAAGCCGCCGGCTTCACCCGCGACAGCGGCAGGGATCCGGGCGCTGTCGTTTCAAGCGACAAAGGAAACGGCCATGCCTGTGGACACCATCACTGAACCAGCGGGTTTTGTCGTACGCGCTGCCCACCCCGGCGATGTCGACGGCCTGACCAAGCTGATCAATCAACCCGGTTTTCGCCACGGCACCTTGCGTTTGCCGCATCAGACCTTCGAGACCGTACGCACATGGCTGGAAACACCATCCATCGGTGGTTTGCATCTGGTCGCGGTGGAAGCGGGAACGGTCATCGCTCAGGGCAGTCTTACCCGTTACGCGGGACGGCGCAGCCATGCGGCGTCGATCGGGATGGGCGTGCACGACGCACACTGCGGCAAGGGTGTCGGCTCAGCGTTGATGAAAGAACTGGTTGATGCTGCCGACAACTGGCTCGATATCCGTCGCCTGGAACTGACGGTGTTCAGCGACAATTCCCCTGCCATCGCGCTGTACCGTAAGTTTGGTTTTGAAACGGAAGGCGAGCACAAGGCGTTTGCCTTCCGCGCCGGCGAGTACGTCGGTGCACTCGCGATGGCGCGTTTGCGTGACTGATGCCGGACGGCATCGCCTCACATTGACCTTATATAATGTCGTATTACTCATAACAGGTTGCCTCATGACCAACACCACTCACTTCGGTTACGAAACCGTCGCAGAAGAAGAAAAAGTACATAAAGTCGCCGAAGTCTTCCACTCCGTCGCCGCCAAGTACGACGTCATGAACGACTTCATGTCGGCCGGCCTGCATCGTGTGTGGAAGGCCTTCACCATCGCTCAGGCGGGCATCCGTCCGGGCTTCAAGGTGCTCGACATCGCTGGTGGCACGGGCGACCTGTCCAAGGCGTTCGCCAAACAGGCAGGTCCGACCGGCGAAGTCTGGCTGACCGACATCAACGAATCGATGCTGCGCGTAGGCCGTGATCGCCTATTGAATAAGGGCATTCCGACCCCCACCTTGCTGTGCGACGCGGAGAAACTGCCATTTCCGGACAACTATTTCGACCGCGTTTCGGTAGCCTTCGGCCTGCGCAATATGACGCACAAGGATGCGGCACTGGCGGAAATGCGCCGGGTGCTCAAGCCGGGCGGCAAGTTGCTGGTACTGGAATTTTCCAAAGTCTGGGAGCCGCTGAAGAAGCCTTACGACGTGTATTCCTTCTCGGTGCTGCCATGGTTGGGTAAAAAAGTTGCCAATGACGCTGAAAGCTATCGTTACCTGGCTGAATCGATTCGCATGCATCCTGATCAGGAAACTCTGAAAAAGATGATGGAAGACGTCGGTCTGGAGCGCGTGCAGTACTACAACCTGACAGCCGGCGTGGCGGCATTGCATACCGGCATCAAACTCTAGCCTGAACAAATTTGTAGGAGCTTGTGTGAAAAAGTTATTCGTAATCCTGATGCTGGCCCTGACGACCATGACGGTCGCGATGTCCGGCGCCGAAGCCAAACGCCTCGGCGGCGGCGGCTCTTTCGGCAAGCAATCCTCGAACTATTCGCGTCAGGTGCCGACACGCCCTGCGCAATCGCCGCCCAATGTCGCTCCTGCCAAGCCTGCAGCGCCTGCCGCGGCTCCGCAGACGGTGCCGCCTAAGCCAGCCAGCCCATGGAAGGGTATCCTCGGCGGCGCCTTGCTGGGCCTTGGCCTGGGCGCGTTGCTGTCGCATTTCGGCATGGGTGGCGCGATGGCGGGTATGATCAGCACCATCTTGATGGTGGCTTTGCTGGCATTCGTGGCAATGTTCCTGTTCCGCATGTTCAGCCGCAAGAGCGGCAATACAGCCAGCAATGGTAGCGGCTTCAATCCGCAGCCGGCGTACGCCAGTGCCGCTGAACCGACCGTCTATACGCCGGAAATCGGCTCGCGCATCGAGCCAACCGGCGTGCAGGCACCTGCAGCATTGCAAGCGAATGAGTTTGGCTCGACTGCCGCTGCTGCGGTCAATGCACCGATCATTCCATGGGGAATCCCGGCTGACTTCGACGTTGCCGGTTTCGTCCGCAACGGTAAAAGCTACTTTATCCGTCTGCAAGCGGCATGGGATAAGGCTGACATCAACGACATCCGCGAATTCACCACGCCCGAAATGTTCGGCGAACTGCGCCTGCAACTGCAAGAACGCGGTGCGGCAGCGAACAACACCGACGTCGTGCAGATCGACGGCGAGCTGCTCGGCATCGAAACGCTGGAACACGATTACCTGGCGACTATCAAGTTCACCGGTCTGATCAAGGAAGCACCCGATGTCTCGGCTGAGCCATTTGCCGAAATCTGGAATCTGTCCAAGCCGGTCAACGGCAGTGGCGGCTGGGTGCTGGCAGGAATTCAGCAGGTGTAGCAGATAGGCTCATGGGCTGCCCGCACACCCTGCTCGGAGCCCGTAGTCACTTGGCAGCGCCAAGAACTGTTAAACTTGAAACCGCCCGACTCCTCTCGGGCGGTTTTCTTTTTTGATGCCGCACATTCCCATGCTCTCTAATTTCATGCGCCCCGTCGCTGCCGTCATCAACCATTTGCTTGCTCAGGAACCGTGGGCGCAAGCCCGGCTGGTCGCGCATCGCGACAAGACTGCGTGCATCGACGCCGGTCTGGCGCAACTGATGCTGACAGTGACCGGCGATGGCTTTCTCAAGAACGCTGATGAAAACGCCGTACCGGCCGTAACGATTCATGTGAAATTGTCCGACGTGCCACTGATTCTAGCCAACCGCGAGCGCGCCGTTTCTTACGTGAAGATCGAAGGCGACGCCGATTTCGCCAACGCCATTTCCCAGTTAAGCCAGTCGCTGCGTTGGGACGCCGAAGAAGATCTCAGCAAAGTGGTCGGCGACATCGCCGCCACGCGCATCGTGTCCGGTGCCAAGTCGGCGTTCTCCGCCGTGCAAACCACGCAAAAACAACTCGCTGAAAATGTCGCCGAATACTTTCTGGAAGAACAGCCGATGCTGATACGTCCTCACGTCATGACCGAATTTTCCGGTGACGTCGTCAAACTGCGCGATGACCTTGAACGCCTGTCCAAACGGATAGAGAAACTGGAGCGCCGCTGATGTTTCTGCGTTCCCTGCGTCTGTTCAAGATCGTTCGCGTCGCGATCCGTTACGGCCTCGATGAAATTGCGATCTCCGGTTTCGATACGCCGCGTATCACCCGTTTTCTGAATGCGATTTTTTTCTGGCGCGATATTTCAACGCCGCGCGGCGAGCGTTTGCGCCGTGCGCTGGAAGACCTCGGTCCGATCTTCGTCAAGTTCGGACAAGTGCTGTCGACGCGCCGTGACTTGCTGCCGCTGGACATAGCCGACGAGCTGACACGCCTGCAGGATCGCGTGCCGCCGTTCGACTCCGAACTGGCCATTGCGCAGATTCAGAAGTCGCTGGGCGCGCATCCTGACGACTTGTTCGCTACTTTCGATCGTACGCCGATCGCCTCGGCGTCAATCGCTCAGGTGCACTTTGCTACGCTGAAGGACGGCACCGAAGTCGCTGTCAAGGTGCTGCGTCCAGGCATGCGCAACACCATCGATCATGACATCGGCCTGATGCATATCGCCGCCGATTGGGTGGAACGCCTGTGGGCTGATGGCCGCCGTCTCAAGGCCAAAGAGGTGGTCGCCGAGTTCGACAAATATCTGCACGACGAACTGGATCTGATGCGCGAAGCGGCCAACGCCAGCCAACTGCGCCGCAACTTCGCCAACTCAGATTTGCTGATGGTGCCGGAGATGTATTGGGATTACTGTTCTTCGTCCGTGATTGTGATGGAGCGCATGCACGGTATCCCGATCGGGCAGACGGCACGCTTGCTGGAAGAGGGCGTCGATCTGGGCAAGCTGTCGCGCGATGGCGTCGAGATTTTCTTCACGCAGGTGTTCCGCGACGGGTTCTTCCACGCCGACATGCATCCGGGGAACATCCTGGTGTCGACCGCGCCGGCCACCTTTGGTCGCTACATCGCGCTGGATTTCGGCATCGTCGGTACGCTGACTGATTTCGACAAGGATTATCTGTCGCAGAATTTCCTGGCGTTCTTCCAGCGCGATTACAAACGCGTGGCCGAAGCGCATATCGAATCCGGCTGGGCGCCCAAAGAAACGCGCGTCGACGAACTTGAGGCGGCCGTGCGCGCCTGCTGCGAACCGATCTTCGATCGCCCGCTGAAAGACATCTCGTTCGGCCAGGTGCTGTTGCGCCTGTTCCAGACCTCGCGCCGTTTCAACGTCGAAGTGCAGCCGCAACTGGTGCTGTTGCAAAAGACCTTGCTCAACGTCGAAGGTCTCGGTCGCCAGCTTGATCCGGATCTCGATCTCTGGAAAACCGCCAAGCCTTATCTGGAACGCTGGATGAATGAGCAGATCGGCTGGCGCGGCTTTGTGCAGCAATTGAAGATTGAGGTTCCTCGCTACAGCCGCCTGTTGCCGCAATTGCCGCGGCTGGCGCATCAGGCGCTGACGATGGCGACGGAAAATAATCAGAGTTCGCAAAACGCCGAGTTGCTCAAGAAGCTGGTGAGCGAGCAGCGCCGCACCAACATGTTGTTGGGAGTGATCGTGTACTTTGGCGGCGGCTTGATTGGCGGCATCATCGTCGTGCAATTACTAATCCATTTCCTTCGTTTCTGACGACGACAATGGAGGCGGTCGCATTTCTGCATGCATGAAAGCGGTCGGATGTTCATAGAAGAATAAACAGAGACAGATACGGGACAGGGATGACAGCCGGACAGAGTTCATCGCGCTTACATTGGTTGCCTTTCATTGTGGCGGCGACCTTCTTCATGGAATACCTCGATACCACCATCATCGCGACGGCGTTGCCGCAGATGGCGCAGGCGTTCAAGGTGGGGCCGAATGAATTGAGTCTGGGCATGACTGCCTACATGCTGACGCTGGCGGTATTTATTCCGATCAGCGGCTGGGTGGCAGACCGTCTTGGCTCGCGCACGGTATTCGGTTCCGCGATTGTAATTTTTACGCTGGCGTCGGTCTTGTGCGGCATATCCGGCAGCGTGTTCGAGTTCACGGCAGCGCGTATCCTGCAAGGCATGGGTGGTGCGCTGATGGTGCCGGTCGGTCGTCTGATCGTGGTGCGCAATACCAGCAAAGACAAGCTGATGCAGGCGATCTCGACCATCACCTGGCCGGCGATTGTGGCGCCGGTGGTGGGGCCTTCTCTCGGCGGATTCATCACCACCTATTTTTCCTGGCATTGGATCTTCCTGATCAATGTGCCGTTCGGTATCGCTGCGCTGATCGCGGTGACGAAGCTGGTTCCCAATGAGCGCGGCACGCAGCGCCGTCCGTTGGACATGGTCGGCTTCTTCCTGAGCGGTACGGCGCTGACCTCGCTGCTGTACGGCACCGAGCTGGCCAGCCATACCGAAACCAACCTGACCGTCGCGATTCTGTTCATCCTCGCGGGCATTGTGCTGGGCGTGTTTTCGTATCGCCACGGCATGCGCAGCGAACATCCTTTGCTCGATTATTCGACGCTCAAGGTGCCGACTTTCAACGTCACCATCGTCGCGGGTTCATTCACGCGCATCGGTATCGAAGCGGTGCCGTATTTATTGCCGCTGCTGTTTCAGATCGGCTTTGGCTTGTCGGCCTTCCACTCCGGGTTGTTGTTGCTGGCGAGCGCGCTGGGCAACCTGGGCATGAAGATGTTCACTACGCGCGTGCTACAGCGTTTCGGGTTCCGCCGCGTGGCGCTGAACAATGCGGCCATTGCCGGCGTGTTCGTGCTGGCTTGCGGCCTACTCACTGCGACTACCCCGGTGCCGGTAGTATTGATGACGATCTTCATTTACGGTTTGTCGCGCTCGATGCAATTCACCACGCTGGCGACCCTGGCTTATGCGGATGTGAGTGAAGCGCAAAAGAGTGCAGCGTCAACCTTGTGGAGCGTGGCGCAGCAGATGACCATCGGTATGGGGATTGCGTTCGGCGCGCTGGCGTTGCGTATTGCTTCTTACTTCAATGGCGGTACCGATCTCGCCAGCGGCGAAGCGCATTTTTCGGTGACCGATTTTCACTGGGCGTTTGCCATGGCAGGTGTATTGACGCTGTGCTCGGCGCTTGGCTATCGGATGCTCGCGAAAGATGCCGGCAATAACCTTGGCGGTGGCGCGCGCGCCAATGCCAAGGGGCGCTAAGCCGCTAGACTGATTCGATGGCGGAGAAACGCCGTGCCAGTTCTTCGCGGCGGAAGTGTTCCACCACATAGTCGACGAACACGCGCGTCTTGGCCGGCAACAGCCGCGTCGCGGCGAAGTAGAGTGCCAGCATGCCGCCGTCGACATGCCAATCCGGCAGCACGCGTACCAGTGCGCCGCTCTTCATATACACCACCGCATGGGGCATCGCTGTCAGTGTGATGCCCAGCCCCATTTGCGCAGCCTCGCATGCCGCATTCGGGTCACTCATCGTCATCTTCACTTTCAGATTGATCAGCGACTGCGCGCCATCGCGATTGCGCAAGGTCCAGGCACGGATGCGGCCGGTTTGCGGTGAGCGGATCAGGATGCCGTCGTGCTGTTCCAGATCGTCGGGCGTGTTGATTGCCGGGCGTTGCGCCAGATAGACTGGCGAAGCCAGCAGCACCCGATGTGCCGGCGCCAGTTCGCGCGCGACGATGCCGGGAGGCAGTTCGATGCCACCGCCGATGGCGGCGTCAAAGCCTTCTGTAATCAAATCCACAGGGCGATTGTCAAAATGCCAGTCCGGCGAGATGGCCGGGTAGCGCTCCAGAAATCCACTCAGCAGAGGCACGATGTATTCGCGCCCGAAACCCGTCCCCATGCTGACCTTCAACACGCCGGCCGGCTGACCGCCAGCGCTGGCGAGATTGGCGACCGCGCTCTGAATGCTGGACAAGCCGCCGCTGACTTCCTGCAGAAATCTTTCTCCGGCTTCGGTCAGGCGCAGGCTGCGCGTGCTGCGCTGAAACAGCCGTACGCCCAGGTTGGACTCCAGCCGGGCGACGTTCTTGCCGACGGCCGCAGAGGTCAGGCCGAGTCGCCGTGCGGCTGCGGAGAAGCTGCCGGCTTCGGCGGAGGCGACAAAACACTCAATGCTGGTCAGGGATTCCATAGATCTATTTTAAACATAATGTTTAAAAAGAAGATAGTGATTGCCAGCTAGTTTAAACATAATCGCTACCTCATACTTCAGTCCAAGCCAAACGGAATTTGAGTCCAACCCAAGGAAACCGCAGGCCATTTATTCAATTTGTTCATTCTCTCTTACCCAAACAAGGAGCAATATCATGACTGCAAACACCAACACCAATCTGACCCTGTCCAACAAAGTTGCCTTCGTGCAAGGCGGTTCGCGCGGCATCGGCGCCGCCATCGTCAAGCGCCTCGTGCGCGAAGGCGCCACCGTTGCTTTCACTTATGTCAGCTCGCCTGACAAGGCGCAGGCACTGGTCACCGAAGTTGAAGCCAAGGGCGGCCGCGCACTGGCGATCCAGGCTGACAGCTCGGACACCACAGCACTGCAGCAAGCGATTCGTATCGCCGCTGAAACCTTCGGCCGTCTCGACATCCTGGTCAACAACGCCGGCGTGCTCGCCATGGGCCCTGTAGAAGAGTTCAAGCTGGAAGATCTGGACCGGACACTGGCAGTGAACGTGCGCAGCGTATTCGTCGCAACACAAGAAGCCGTGCGCTTCATGGGTGAAGGCGGCCGCATCATCACTATTGGCAGCACCAACGCAGATCGCATGCCGTTTGCCGGCGGCGCTGTGTACGCCATGAGCAAGTCGGCCATCGTCGGCCTGACCAAGGGTTTGTCGCGCGACCTGGGGCCACGTGGCATCACCGTCAACAACGTGCAGCCTGGTCCGGTCGACACCGACATGAACCCAGCCAACGGCGATTTCGCTGAAACACTCAAGGGTTTGATGGCATTGCCACGTTACGGCAAGGACGAAGAGATCGCCAGCTTCGTGGCGTATCTGGCTGGTCCTGAAGCGGGCTATATCACTGGCGCCAGCCTGACGATTGATGGCGGCTTCTCTGCTTGATCCAATCGGAAAGCAGCAGACGTAAAAAAAAGCGGAGCCTCGTGCTCCGCTTTTTTATTGCTTGAGAGAGATCGAGTGATCAGGCAAACAAGCGCGCCAGTTCGACGCCCGGCTCCGGCGCGCGCATGAAGGCTTCGCCGACCAGGAAGGCGTTGACGTTGGCTTCACGCATGCGCTTGACGTCTTCCGGCGTGGCGATGGCCGATTCGGTGACGACCAGCTTTTCCGAAGGAATGCGCGGCAGCAGATTCAGCGTGGTATCCAGCGTGGTTTCGAAGGTGCGCAGGTTGCGGTTGTTGATGCCCAGCAGCGCGGTCTTCAGTTTCAGTGCCGCGTCGAGCTCGACGCCGTCATGCACTTCCACCAGCACGCTCATGCCGAGTTCGTGGGCGCAGGCTTCGAGTTCAGCCATCAGGCCGTGATCGAGCGCAGCGACAATCAGCAGGATGGCATCGGCGCCCCAGGAGCGCGCTTCGTAGACCTGATACAGATCCATCATGAAATCCTTGCGCAGCACCGGCAGCGCACAGGCGGCGCGCGCCTGCTTGAGATATTCCGGCGCACCCTGGAAGAATTGCACGTCGGTCAGCACCGACAGGCATGCGGCGCCGTGGGCGGCGTAGCTCACGGCGATCTCGGCCGGCTTGAAATCAGGGCGGATCACACCCTTGGAAGGCGAGGCTTTTTTGACTTCAGCGATGATGCCTGCATGGCCCGCGGCGATCTTGCTGCGTACGCTGGCTTCGAAGCCGCGCAATTGCGCACGCGCCTCGGCATCGGATTCAACGTCGCGACGCAGGCTGGCGAGGTCGCGATGTTTCTTCGCCGCTTTCACTTCGTCAGCTTTGACGTCGAGGATTTTGTTGAGGATGTCAGACATAAATATTCCTTGGTTGCTGCTTATTTAAATTTGCTTATTTGCGTTGCTTATTTGCGTTGATCCATGGCAAGCCGGACCGCCAGTGCCCCGAGCGTCAGTCCCATGACATAGCGTTGCGCCCGCATCCAGCCCGGATTGTTCGAGAAAAAGCTGGCAATGGCGCTGGCGGTCAGAATCAGCAAACCGTTGACGACGAAGCTGACGGTGATCTGCGTCACACCCAGTGTCAGGCTTTGCAGCATGACATGCCCGTGTTCAGGGTGAATGAACTGCGGCAGAAAAGACATGTAAAACATGGCTGCCTTGGGATTGAGCAGATTGGTCAGAAACCCCATGCGGAACAAGGTCGCGTTGCTGTCGTGTGGCAGGTTTTGCGTCTGAAACGGTGACGCGCCGCCCGGTCTGATGGCATTCCACGCCATCCACAACAGATAGGCTGCGCCGAGATACTTGATCAGGTCGTAAGCCAGCGGCACCGCGAGGAACAATGCAGTCAATCCGAAGGTGGCCGCCAGCATATGGACGATGAAACCGGTCGCCACGCCCAGGAGCGAAATCATGCCCGCCGCGCGACCCTGGCAAATCGAGCGCGACACGCAATACATCATATTGGGGCCGGGAGTGAGCACCAGCACCAATGCGGCCAACGCAAAAATCATCAGGTCGTTCAAGGGGATCATGGTGCGCGCCTTTCCATTACTGAAAGATTAGTGTTTGCCGCCCAGTTGCTTGGTGACATTAACAAATTGCTCAAGCTTGCTCAGCGCTGCGCCGGAACTGATGGCGGCGCGTGCCTTGATCAGACCGTCCTCTATGGAGTCCGCTACACCGGCTGCGTACAGGGCAGTGGCAGCATTCAATGCGACGATATCGTGTACTGGACCCGGCGTGCCCTTGAGTGCTTCAAAAATCTTTTCTTTCGATTCGGCTGCGTTGGCGACTTGCAGATTGCGGCTGGCAAACATGCTCATGCCGAAGTCTTCCGGATGGATTTCGTATTCGCGGATTTCGCCGTTGACCAGCTCGCCGATCATGGTTGCGCCGCCCAGTGTGACTTCGTCCAGATTATCGCGGCCCCAGACCACGATCGCATGTTGCGCGCCCAGACGCTGTAGTACGCGCACCTGGATGCCGACCAGATCGGCATGGAATACACCCATCAGAATATTGGGTGCACCGGCCGGATTGGTCAGCGGGCCCAGGATGTTGAATATCGTGCGCACACCGAGTTCTTTGCGCACCGGCGCAGCATGCTTCATGGCTGCATGGTGGTTGGGCGCGAACATGAAGCCAATGCCGGTCTGAGCGATCGATTGCGCCACTTGTTCCGGTTGCAGGTTGATGTCGGCACCCAGTGCTTCGAGCACGTCGGCGCTGCCCGACGACGACGAGACGCTGCGGCCGCCATGTTTGGCGACGCGCGCACCGGCAGCGGCAGCGACGAACATGGTCGCAGTAGAAATATTGAAGGTATGTGCGCCATCTCCCCCGGTACCGACGATGTCGAGCAAGTTGCTGGTGTCGGCCATCGGTACCTTGGTGGCGAACTCGCGCATGACTTGCGCCGCAGCGGCGATTTCGCCGATGCTTTCTTTCTTGACGCGCAGGCCCATGGTGATCGCAGCGATCATTGTCGGCGACATGTCGCCGCTCATGATCTGGCGGAACAGCGTCAGCATTTCGTCGTGGAAAATTTCGCGGTGCTCGATGCAGCGCAGTAAGGCTTCTTGTGGCGTGATGGACATAATCTTTTCTCGAATGGTGTGATGCGATCGGCCGCGCTTAAGAGCGTGCTGTGCCGGTCAGGAAATTTTTCAGCAAGGCGTGGCCGTGTTCGGAAAGGATAGATTCGGGGTGGAACTGCACACCCTGCAAATCGAATTCCTTATGGCGCACGCCCATGATTTCACCATCGTCGGTCCATGCCGTGACTTCGAGGCAATCGGGCAGCGAGGCGCGTTCGATGGCCAGCGAGTGATAGCGGATCACGGTGTAAGGGCTCGGGATATCCTTGAAGACGCCGACGCCGGTATGGGCGATCTTCGATGTCTTGCCGTGCATGACCTGTTTGGCGCGTACGACATTGCCGCCAAAGGCTTCGCCGATGGCCTGATGGCCGAGGCAGACGCCGAGGATGGGGAGCTTGCCGGAGAAATGCTTGAGCAAGTCGATGCAGATGCCGGCTTCTTTCGGGCTGCATGGGCCTGGCGACAGGCAGATGCGTTCGGGATTTAGTTTTTCGATTTCCTCGAGTGTGATCTCATCATTGCGGATGGTCAGCACTTCTTCACCGAGCTCGCCAAAATACTGGACGATGTTGTAGGTGAAGGAATCGTAGTTGTCGATCATCAGCAGCATTTAGATTTCTCCATCCAGTCCGTCTTGCACTTGTTCGGCAGCGCGCAGCACAGCCCGCGCCTTGTTTTCGGTTTCTTCCCATTCCATTTCCGGTACCGAGTCGGCAACGATGCCGGCCGCAGCCTGCACGTAGAGCGTACCGTCCTTGATGACCCCGGTACGGATTGCGATCGCCACATCCATCTCGCCGCCGAACGACAGGTAGCCGCAGGCGCCGCCGTAGATGCCACGCTTGGTCGGTTCGAGTTCATCGATGATTTCCATCGCGCGGACTTTCGGTGCGCCCGACAGTGTGCCGGCGGGGAAGGTGGCTTTCAGGACATCCAGATTCGACAGGCCGGGTTTGAGCAGGCCTTCGACGTTGGAGACGATGTGCTGCACGTGGGAATATTTTTCGATGACCATCTGGTCGGTGACCTTGACGCTGCCGGTGGTAGCGATGCGGCCGATGTCGTTGCGCGCCAGATCGATCAGCATGACGTGTTCAGCGATTTCTTTCGGATCGGCCAGCAGTTCGGTGGCCAGTTGCGCATCACGTTCCGGGGTCGAGCCGCGTGGGCGGGTGCCTGCCAGTGGGCGGATGGTGATTTTCTTTTGCGCCTGGCCGTCGGAGGTTTGGCCGATGGTTTCGTTGCGCACCAGGATTTCCGGCGAGGCGCCGACGATCTGCATGTCGCCGAAGTTGTAGTAGTACATGTAAGGCGACGGATTCAGAGAACGCAGCGCGCGGTACAGCATCAGCGGCGAATCCACATAGGACTTCTTCAGGCGCTGGCCGATCTGCACTTGCATCAGATCGCCGGCCATGACGTATTCCTTGGCTTTGGCAACGGCCTTCAGGTATTCCTCTTTGGGGAATTCGCGGACGGTTTCGGTGCGCACCGAACCGCTGGTAACCGGCGCATCGGCCGCGCGGCGCAGCATGGCGCGCAGATCCTTGAGGCGTTGGCGGCCTTTGCTGAAGGCTTCCGGTTGCGACGGATCTGTGTAGACGATGAGGTAGAGCTTGCCGGAGAGATTGTCGATGACCGCCAATTCTTCAGTAACGAGCAATTGGATATCGGGCAGGCCGAGGTCGTCTTTCGGCGCGCTGTCGGCCAGGCGCTTCTCGATGTAACGCACGGCGTCGTAGCCGAAGTAACCGGCCAGGCCGCCGCAGAAGCGTGGCATGCCGGGGCGGATCGCTACTTTATAGCGCGATTGGAATTCGGCGATGAATTCGAGCGCGTTGCCTTCGAGCGATTCGACGACCTTGTCGTTTTTCAGGACTTCAATCTTGTTGCCGAAGCTGCGCAGCTTGGTGGTGGCAGGCAGACCGATGAAGGAATAGCGGCCGAAGCGTTCGCCGCCGACGACAGATTCCAGCAGGAAAGTATTCTTGCCGGCGTTCTGGGTTTGCGCCAGTTTGAGGTACAGGGTCAGCGGGGTTTCCAGATCGGCGAAAGCCTCGGCGATCAAGGGAATGCGGTTATAGCCTTGCGAGGCCAGCGATTTGAATTCGAGTTCGGTCATTGTTTCTCTCCAGGACCGCTATTGTAAGACGGCTTGCGGGTTGCAGGACGGCTTGAAGCGTCCCGGCAAGCGCGTGCCGACGTGAATTAGCAGTATTTTTAAACAGGGGTGTGTTGCAAAAAACTTGCTGGTCGCGGGGAAGAAGAGCGAGAGCGGCCAGCAGCTGACGTGGGTTAGTTAGCCCAGGATTGCCAGCGTCGCCACAGCCAGGCCTCAGGGGCGGCTGATTTGTTGGCGTTGAGTTTTTTGTCGAGAAACATTTGTCAGTGGTCTTTAGATAATGACTACGCTAATGCTTAAGAAATTTGGTGCGCTGCATCTAGCAGCGTTGGAACTATACCATCGGAATCAACATTGTGTATAGGTTCGCCGTGGTTATAGCCATACGGCACGTTGAGCACGCGGCAACCCGCAGCCCGTGCGGCTTGCGCGTCGTTGGATGAGTCGCCGATGGCGACCACTTGCGCCGGTTGCAGAGAAAAATCTGTGCAAACCTGTAGCAAAGGCAAGGGATCCGGTTTCTTTTTCGGCAAGGAATCGCCGCCGTAGATCACATCGAAGTATGGATACAGTCCCTTTTTATCCATCAGCGGCAGGGCGAAGGCGATCGGCTTGTTGGTCACGCAGGCCAGGCGCAAGCCCTTGGCTTTGAGCGCCTGCAGGCCCTCGATGACGTTCGGATACAGCGTGGCGTAATCGCCGTTGATGGCGAGGTAGTGCTCCTGATACGACGCCAGGGCTTCTTCGAAGCGCTGTTCCACGCCGTCTTCGTCGTAATCGACGGCCAGCACGCGGCGCATCAGGTTTTCCGATCCCTTGCCGACAAAATTGACGATGGTTTGCATCGCCAGCGGCCCCAGGCCCAGGTCGGCGCGCATGCGGTTCACTGCGACGTGGAAATCCGGCGCGGTGTCGAGCATGGTGCCGTCGAGGTCGATGATGGCGGCTTTGATGTGGTCGAGCATGGGATCTTCTATCTGCCTTATTTGGCCAGTTCGCTGCGCATGGCGTCGATGACGGCCTTGTAGTCCGGCTTGCCGAAGATGGCGGAGCCGGCTACGAAGGTGTCTGCGCCGGCTTTGGCGGCGGCTGCGATGTTCTCGATTTTGATGCCGCCGTCGACTTCCAGCATGATGTCGCGGCCGGATTCGTCAATGCGGCGGCGGACTGCGGCGATCTTCTTGAGCGCTTCAGGAATGAAGGATTGGCCGCCGAAGCCTGGATTGACCGACATGATCAAAATGATATCGATCTTGTCCATCACGTGATCGAGGAAATGCAGCGGCGTGCCGGGATTGAACACCAGACCGGCTTTGCAGCCGTTGTCGCGGATCAGTTGCAGCGAACGGTCGATGTGTTCCGAGCCTTCCGGGTGGAAGGTGATGATGTTGGCGCCGGCTTTGGCGAAGTCGGGAATGATGCGATCCACCGGCTTGACCATCAGATGCACGTCAATCGGCACCTGCACGTGCGGGCGGATTGCCTCGCAAACCAGCGGGCCGATGGTCAGGTTGGGAACATAATGGTTGTCCATCACGTCGAAGTGGATAATGTCGGCGCCGGCAGCGACGACATTACGGACTTCTTCGCCCAGACGGGCGAAATCGGCGGACAGGATACTGGGGGCGATACGGTAGTTGGGCATGGCGATATGGCTCTGGTAGGGCGATGGTACGATTAAAGATGCGCTATTTTACCCGTTCGCCGTGCCTCGGTTTTGTTGCAAACCTTGCACTTGCGGTTGTTTTCGTGTGGAATGGGCTTGGCTTTTTACAAAATCGAGGAAATCCGCATGGCGACGTATGAGTTTACGGTGACGGTCAAGACGCAGTACCTGGAAGAGCAATCCGACCCGGCACGTTCACATTATGTGTTTGCCTACGCGATCACTATCGTCAATACCGGGCAAGTGCCTGCCCAATTGATTTCGCGTCACTGGATCATCACCGACGCGAACAATCACACGGAAGAAGTGCGTGGATTGGGCGTCGTGGGGCATCAACCGTTCCTGCAACCGGGAGAGCAGTTCGAGTACACCAGCGGGACGTCGCTGAAGACGCCGCAGGGCTCGATGCACGGAGAGTATTTCTGCGTCGCCGAGGATGGCGAGCAATTCGACGTGAAGATTCCTGAATTTATCCTGTCGCTGCCACGCACGCTGCACTAAGCGTTGAGCTTAGTGGTGCCACATTAAGCGTTCAAGCCTGGGTGTCGTCTTTCTTATCGCTTGGATTTTTTGTCTGAACCTGTTGATCCGGCTTGCGTCCGGAAAACATGGTCCACCAGACGATGAATACGAAAATAAAGAAGGCGCCGCCGGCTTCGAGTATTAACCACCACATTTTCACGTTTCCTCAATGTCACTTATTCAAAAGAGCACTCGTACCAGTTTACCTGCATTAGCCGTCATCGTCGCCTTATGTCTTGCCGCTTGCACGACAACGCGCCCGCTCCCGCCGGCGACACCGCCGACTACTCCCACCAAACCGACAACGCCGACAACGCCTGAAGCCCAGGCGCAGACGCTGCAGCGAAGTACGTTTGCCGCCATGCCGGGCTGGGATCGCGACGAAGTACGTGAGGCCTGGCCGGCTTTTCTGACTTCTTGCCAGACGCTGGTTCGCCGCCCGGAGTGGAAAAACGCGTGTACGACAGCGCGCCAGATCAATGCCAACGACGAAGGCGCCATCCGCGCGTTCTTTGAGTCCGGCTTCACGCCCTACAAGGTATTCAACCCGGACGGCAGCGATACCGGCCTGGTCACCGGCTATTACGAACCTTTGCTGCGCGGATCACGCAAACGCGGCGGGCCGTATCAGACGCCTCTGTATAAGGCGCCGGATGATTTGTTGACGATCGATCTGGCAAGCCTTTATCCGGAATTGAAAAACATGCGCCTGCGCGGCCGCGTGGTCGGCAACAAGGTCGTGCCTTACTTCTCGCGTGCCGAGCTGCTGCAATCGGGAGCCTTGAGCGGTAAGGAGCTGGTCTGGGTGGATGATCCGGTGGAAGCTTTCTTCCTGCAGGTGCAAGGCTCCGGCCGCGTGATTCTGGACGGCTCACAAGAGACGATTCGTCTCGCCTATGCCGACCAGAACGGCTATCCCTACAAGTCCATCGGGCGTTATCTGGTCGATAAGGGCGAAATGACCTTGTCCCAGGCTTCTGCACAAGGTATCAAGGCCTGGGTGATCGCCAATCCGTCGCGCCAGAATGAGCTGTTGAACGCAAATCCTAGCTATATCTTCTTCAAGGAAGAGAAAGTTGGAGATCCCTCGAAGGGGCCGAACGGCGCGATGGGTTTGCCGCTGACCGGCCAGCGCTCGATTGCCGTTGATCGCCAGCATATCCCGCTGGGCGCGCCGGTGTTTTTGGCGACGACGCAGCCAAATAGTGATGCACCTTTGCAGCGCCTGGTACTGGCGCAGGATACGGGTGGGGCAATTCGCGGCGCAGTGCGGGCGGATTACTTCTGGGGATTTGGCAATGAGGCCGGCGAAAAGGCTGGAGCGATGAAGCAGCGTGGGATGATGTGGGTGTTGCTGCCGAATCCCTGAGCTGTCTTATATAAGAGGTTTGATGTCTTTTAGCCTCTCTTAATACAATGCTGTAAGTGGACAAAGAAAACCCGGCTTCCCTATATAAGGCAAGCCGGGTTTTTTATTGCGAGAAAGCAGTGTATTGATTAGCGCAGAACCAAGACGGGGATGGAGGAGTGTGCCAGCACCTTTTGTGTCTTGCTTCCCAGAAACAATCTGCTCAGACCGCTGCGTCCGTGTGATGCCATGAAAATCACGTCGCAATTGAATTTCTTGGCGGCGTTGACGATTTCCTCGTCCGGCGCGAATGACAGAACCGTGGTCGTTTCGCACTCCACGCCGGCTGCCTGGGCGGCGTCGGAGATTTTCTTCACGTTTTGTTCGGCGAGAGTACGAACGTTCTCTTCATAGATGCCGGGATCGATTGCCATGGAGCTTTCGGCTAACGGCGAGAATGGATAGGGTTCTGCAACTGAAATTCCGATGATCTTGGATTTGCAGTGCTGCGCGTAGTCGATGGCATTGGCGATGGCCTTGTCCGAGCGCTCCGATCCATCCGTTGGTACAAGAATGGTCTTGAACATGTGATCCTCCTTTGCTGTGGTGAAGGGGGTATTCTCAGTATAGGCTCAGACATCAGCTGTGCGAACTAATTCCAGGCATTCCTTTGATCTCGCGCAAGTTTCATTGGCGGTACAATCGTCGGAGCAAGAATATTTCACTTCCGTGCTACCCCTATATAGAGGAGACAAGATGAGTTACGAGAACATTTTGACCGAAACGCAAGGCAAAGTCGGCGTGATACGCCTTAACCGCCCGAAAGCGCTCAATGCCCTGAATGATCAGTTGATGACCGAGTTGGGCGAGGCTTTGCTGGCATTTGATGCCGACGAAGCGCTGGGCTGTATCGTGATCACCGGCAGCGAGAAGGCATTCGCCGCCGGCGCTGATATCACCGTCATGGCCGGCTACAACTATATGGACGTGTTCAAGGGCGAGTTCATCACGCGCAACTGGGAGACCATTCGCCGCGTACGCAAGCCGGTGATTGCCGCAGTGGCGGGTTATGCCCTGGGCGGCGGTTGCGAACTGGCCATGATGTGCGATTTCATCATTGCTGCGGATACCGCCAAATTCGGCCAGCCTGAAGTGAAGCTGGGCATCGTGCCTGGCGCCGGCGGTACACAACGCCTGCCGCGCGCAGTTTCGAAAGCTAAAGCGATGGACCTGTGCCTCACCGGCCGCATGATGGATGCGCAGGAAGCTGAGCGGGCAGGGTTGGTGTCGCGCGTTGTTGCCGCAGACAAGCTGATGGATGAGGCGCTGGCTGCCGCCATCACGATTGCTGACATGTCGCAGCCGGTAGTCGCCATGATCAAGGACTCGGTGAACCGGGCGTATGAATCGACTCTGTCTGAGGGCATCAAATATGAACGTGCGATGTTCTACAGCTGCTTCGCCACGGAAGATCAGACGGAAGGTATGAAAGCATTCATGGAGAAGCGTCCACCGAACTTCAAGAACCAATAATTTGCCGTTCCAGTTTAGGTAAAAAACTAAGCCCATCCCGTCAGGGATGGGCTTAGTGCTTTCGGGTTTGACTTTTGTTTGGTCTGTAATCCAGAACTGGCAAGGGTTTGCGGCTGGCGAGTAAAGAAAGTTCAAATAATTTCGCAAAAGGG
>Ga0209913_1000279_pt1 | contig 48803 bp, 48 predicted proteins | sample PersoiDNA2013203_FD_185805 | JGI IMG/M metagenome (GOLD analysis project Ga0209913, IMG submission 185805) | Permafrost soil microbial communities from the Arctic, to analyse light accelerated degradation of dissolved organic matter (DOM) -... | ecosystem: Environmental > Terrestrial > Soil >...
CATGGGAATATCCTCGATAAGAAGTAGAAAGACTGTAACGCCAATAGCGGCCGCTGTGTCTGCGCGAACCATGCTAAATTCGCCGCCCCGCTTTCACATTTGTGTTACTACATTCTCTCCAAAGGCACCTCGCATGCGCATGAATTTGCCAGTCACCCAGCGGGAATTTGATTACCCTGCTGAACACATGCTTGTCTCCACGACAGACACCAAGGGCATCATCACCCATTGCAACCATGGCTTTGTCGCCGTCAGCGGCTACACCTACGATGAGCTGATCGGGCAAAACCACAATTTGGTGCGCCACCCCGACATGCTCGCAGCGGCTTTCAAAGACTTGTGGAGCACCGTCGGGCGGGGCCAACCCTGGACCGGCATGGTCAAAAACCGCAGCAAGAATGGTGACCATTACTGGGTGCAGGCCAACGTCACGCCGATCATGGAAGACGGCAAACCCCGGGGCTACATGTCGGTGCGGATCAAACCCTCACGCCAGGAAATCAAGGCCGCCGAGAGTCTGTATGCACAGATGAATGCAGCCCAAGAATCGGGCACGCTGCCGTTCTACTTGCAGGGCGGCCAGGTGCACTACAAAGGCGTGCAGGGCATTGGCGGGCGCATCCGGCGCATGACGCTGACCTGCCGCCTGGGCCTGGCGCTGGGCTTCATGATCGCACTGGGCATGCTGCCGCAATGGCTGGACCTTCAGGGCGTGTCGGGACTGGGGCTGAAGTTCGGCAGTTTGCTGTTCGGCGCCGCCCTGGTGCTGGTCTGGTTCCACAAAAGCTTTGGCGCCGCGATTGGCGAAGCCGAGCGTTTTGCCGACGATCTGGCGGGCTGCAATCTAACCACGTCCGTTGCCACCCACTTTCCGCCTCCCGTGGATTCCCTGATCCGCAGCCTGCGCCAAATCCAGGTCAACCTGCAAGCCGTGGTGGGCGACGTACTGGGCGAGATTGCGAACTTCACCCAGTCGGCGGCAGAAATTGCGGCCGGCAGCCTCGATCTCTCGGCGCGCACCGAGTCGTAGGCCAGCAGCCTGCAGCAGACCGCTGCCTCCATGGAGGAAATCTCCAGTACCGTCCGGCAGACGGCGGACGCTGCCGCGCAGGTTTCGGCACAAAGCGCCATCAGCACCCGTATGGCCGCACGGGGTGGTGAAGCCGTGCACCAGGTCGGGCTGGCCATGCAGGCCATTGAATCCTCATCGACCCAGGTGCGCGAAATTGTCGGCGTGATTGAGGGCATTGCCTTTCAGACCAATATCCTGGCACTCAATGCAGCGGTGGAAGCCGCCCGTGCCGGCGAGCAAGGGCGAGGCTTTGCCGTGGTGGCCGCCGAGGTGCGGGCGCTGGCCACGCGCAGCGCCGTGGCAGCCAAGGAAATCCGGACCCTGATCGCCCAATCCGCCGACCAGATTTCACGGGGAACCCAGCAGATGACCAGCGCCGGCAACACCATTGATGAGGTGGTGCAGTCGGTCACGCAGGTGGGTGAACTGATCCAGCGGATCAACAACACCACGCAGGAGCAATCCTTGGGCATTTCGCAGGTCAACGAAGCGGTCACGCAGCTCGATGCGGTGACCCAGCAAAATGCAGCGCTGGTGGAAGAATCGGCGGCTTCGGCGAGCGGGCTCAGTGACAGCGCCGTCACGCTGGCGCGCTCGGTGCAGGTGTTTCGCCTGCATTGACCCGCTGTGTTTTCCTGGCCCAGGTGGGCAAGCGATCACTGCCGCGCCGTGGATGTTTTGGGCTTCGGCGTCAATGTCATTTGCTATTAATAACATAGCTGCTTGCGCTTATTCGACGGGGGCTAGAGGTCTATTTGGCCTATCAATGTGCTGACCCGCCCGGGCTGTGTTCCAGTTGCGTGGCTGAACTGTGCAACTCCTGCTGCAACCAGTCGCGCAAGGCGACCAGGGGCGGCCAATCCTGGAGCTCGGGTGGATGCAGCAACCAAAGGGCATCAGAGCCTGGGTCCGCCAGCGCAATCGGCGACAGCTGCACCAGCCGCCCGTCGCGCAAGGCGTCCGCGGCCACCAGCTGGCGGCCCAGCGCAATACCCAAACCCTGCTCGGCCGCCTGCAGCAGCATGCCCATATCGTTGAAGACCGCCACCGGCTTGACGCGGCAGCGCTGCCCGGCCAGGGCGAACCAGCGATTCCAGCGCTGGGCATCGCCCAGCAAAGGCTCGTGCATCAAGGCCGCGGGGTCGCCGCCGGCCAAGCGCCGCGCCACCTCGGGGGCGGCTACCACGATCATCAGGGGCGAGTCGATCAGGCAGGTGCCCGCCAGCCCGCGCCACGGGCCTTTGCCCTGCCGCAAGGCGGCGTGATAGCCCTCGCGCTGCAGATCAATCGCCTGTTGTGAAGTGTGCAAGTCGATCGCGATGCCGGGATGCTGTTCACGCCAACGCGTCATGCGCGGCAACAGCCAGTGCTGCGCAAAGGACGGCAAGGCGGTGATGCGCAAGCTTTGTTCCGTGCCACTGGCCGCCAGCGCTGCCGCGCGCACGCCCGCATCGATTTGTTCCAGCGCCGGCTCCACCGCGCCCAGCAGCGCCGCGCCGGCCGCATTGAGCACCACGCGGCGGCCACGCCGATCAAACAGGGCAAACCCGAGCTGCTCCTCCAGCACACGCATCTGTTGACTGATGGCGCTGTGCGTCAAATGCAACTGCTCGGCCGCCGCGCGCAGATTGGACAGCCGGGCAACAGCACGGAACGTGGGCAAGGTTTGAAGCGGGATACGGCGCATGCTGGTAAGTATAACTAACCAAAGTCGCCACAATTTATCGCTTTTATTGCGCTTGCTGGGTAGCTATGCTTACCTGCAACTCAACGAGGAGTCCAACATGAACCTATCCAACTCCTGCACAACGCTGCCCTTGGCCGAAGGCCCCTGGCTGGCCCGGCTCCTGCGGCGCGCCGCGCGCACCAGCGGGCGCTACCTGGCCGCGCTTTGGAACCTGCGTCTGGGCCGGCCCGCGGTCGAAGGCCGGCGCCTGCCATTGAGCGACATGAGCACCCACATGCTTCGCGACCTCAACCTGCAACACTGCTTTCATGCGCAGCGTGAACTGGATCGCTACGAGCAAACCAAGGCGGGCTTGCCGCTCTCGCATTTTTAGTCAAACCGCCTTCGCCTCGAAGCTGCGAATCTGAAACAGCGCCTCACTCAGGCTCATCTCACCAGCTTCCAGGAGCTTGCCGACCAGATGCTCGGTCAGCGGCTTGAGCCGGGCCAGCACGGCCCTGGTTTCGTCGTACAGGCGCTCGCTCTGTGCTTCCATGATGCTGCGTGTCTCCTCGTCCACCTCCCCGCTGCGACGGCTATCCTTGGCGAGCGAGCCGAAATTCAGGCGGGTCTTGCGGTACATGCCCATCTCACCCACGGCGTGGTGCAGCAACTGCGTCACGCGGGTGATGTCGTTGTGCGCGCCGTTGGTCGTGCCTTCTTCGCCAAAGAACAGTTCCTCGTTGGCCATGCCGCCCAGCAGCACGCGCACGTCATGTTCGATGTCGCTCTTGGTCTTGAGCAGGTTGGCCCCCTGCTTGTGAAAAACGAAGCCCAAGGCGTTGGTACGCGGGTTGGCCTTGAGCGAAATCTTGAGGGTCTTCATGTCGGCCAGGATCTGCTCCCAGTTGCTGTTGGGCAGCTGGCGTTCGTGCTCCAGGTCCACCAGGAAGTGGCCCCATTCGTGCACGGCAATGATGCGGCGATCGCGCTCGCGTTCCGCGGTGGTGTCGATATTGACGTTGCCCACCAGCACCCGCTCGGCGGCCTGCATCAGAGTATCGGCGCCGATCATTTCGCCCGTCTGTACGGCCGTGATGCCAGCCTGGTTGACGATGGTCTCCAGGTCGGCCGGGCTGCGGCCCTCGGTCACTTCCACCAGATGGCGCAGATCGAGGTCGGGCAGCACCTTGTCGGCGCGCTGGTCCAGGTAGTGGCCAATGATAGCCAACCGCTCTGCTCGGTTGGGCATGCGAAAGTCCACCTTCATCTGAAAGCGCCGCAGCATGGCCTCGTCCATCTCCATGGTTTCGCTGTTGAAGTTGCTGGCCACGATCCAGATGATCTCGGCTTCGTTCTTGCTGCGCACGCCATCGAGCACGGACAGCAGCGTGTTGGCGGTGTCATCGTCGAACTTGCGGCGGCCGCCGCGCTTCATGAAAAGGTCCTGCGCCTCGTCCAGGAAGACGATGCAGCGCTTGCGCCGCTTGGCCATGGTCACGATGCGGCTGAGCGTATTCGAGCCACCGGCCACGAAGCCCGTTTCCAGGTTGGCGGCAGAATGAAACAGGATGGGCAGCCGCAATTCCTTGGCCAGGTAGCTGGCCAGCTTGGTCTTGCCGGTACCGGCCGGGCCGCTGAACATCACATTGAAGGGTTTGAAGATGCCGTACTCGGCATATTCCGCGCGGCGCTCATACTGGTCCTTGATCTGGGCCACCTCGGCCTTGATGTCATTCATGCCCACCAGGTCGTCGATGGAGCCAGGCACCTGCGCCGGCTCGATGAACTTGAGCGACTTGAACTGGCCCTTGAGCTGGAGATACAGGAAGGCCAGCACGCCGAGCATCAGTGTGGCCGACAAGACGCCGCTGACACCTGCTTTCCAGCTGTCCTTGCCAGCCTGTGGGCGGGCGCCGGCAAAGCGCTGGTCCAGACGTTCGAACAATGCAAGACTGCCAGGCTTGAGCTCGCTGCGCGGAATAAAGCCCAGCTTGACGCCCCACGGCGCGGTGACGGCCTTGTCGGTGAAGATTCGGGTCTCCATGTCGCTGGGGTAATAGGCGTACTGCTGGCCCTGCGATTCGATCAGGATGATGCGCTCCGATGCGTTCCACAGCAGCGGCTCGTAGACCACCGTGATGCGCTCGACCGGCTTGGTTTCCAGGAAGCTCAGCAGCGAGCCGCTGCCGAACACCACAGGTAGCTTGTCATTGAGCTCCCACACCCCCTCGCCCGCCTGCCCGGCAACGGTCATGGTCTTGACCTGCTCGGCCACGGCGGCCTGCTTCTGGATGAGTGTGAACGAATAGATGCCGGTGGCGGGGATCAGGACGGCCAGAACCAGCACAGTCAGCTTGACGATCACCGGTTGGATCACCAACCAGTCCAGCAGTCGGCCGACGGCCTTCTTGATGACGAGCCAAGGACCCGTCGAGTCCGGCGCGGCGTCGCTGGGTTTCGATAAATCTGACATGGGGCAGTCCTTCGTGGCGGGCGCCACGCCAAGTTCCGGGGCCGCAACACAGGTTTCACGATCACGCCGGGCTGAAGCCTCTTTGATGGTGCAGCCGGGGGAAGAGTCTTAAAGAACCGCCGACTAACAGTTGGAGTCTGATTCAGGCCTCAAGATTCCGGCCGCTATGCTACGCCCAAATTTATCAGCCCGTGTGTGCGCTGGCATACCGACAGCTCCGGCCGGGAACGGTACAACACATACTCGTGTGCAGTGGATTGCTTCAGGCACGCGACTCGTTCCTTTCACTCCGTTAGCCCTCAAGAAAGGGGAATTTTTATGAACAGTATCATCTACATCGTCGGACTGGTCGTTGTCGTCATCTTTATCTTGTCGTTTTTCGGGCTGCGCTAAAGCGTCCGATCAGTCACCGCCAGAGTGGAGCAAAGGCTAGCGCCCGTTTCATTCGAACTGTAGTAGCCCGGCTCCTCGTCTGCGGGCGGCGCGGCCAGCGGTGGTTCGGGGGCTGGAGATTACTACTTGCTCCTGATTTAATAGTTACCTCCTCAAGTGGGACGGGGGCTGGAGGTCATTTTTGACAAAATCTGGAGTGCCATCGCTTCAGCAGGCAAATAGTTTTGCCGGCAGCATAAGCGTCTCGACCCTGCACGCCTTTTCCTCTTCACCCCAAGCCACCTCCATGCCCATCACCCTGGACGCCCTGCGCCGCCACGCCGTGGCGCGCTCCCTGTTCACGCCCACCCCCCTGGCCCTGGCCTTGGCCCTGGCCTTGGCCCTGGCCCTGGCCCTGGCCCTGGCCCTGGCCCTGGCGGATGAGTTGGCGCGGCTGCGCACCCGTTCTTGGTTTACCGGCGAGTTGAACGGGACGCAAGGCTGTGTCGCAGGCCGTGCGGGGGCTGGAGGCGACCACTTTGGGCTTGAGAGCTTAAACTGCTTTCAGGACAAGGGGGATGGCTGGGTTCGAGGTGTGTTCTCGTCGATCTCCCAGTCGGCCCGGTCGGCCACTTCGTAGTGCGCTCGCCCGCTGGACTTGGCACGGTACATGGCGGTGTCGGCGGCATTGACCAAGGAAGCGGGGTCGTCCAGCACGGCATCGGGCAGCGCGCACGCCACGCCAATGCTCAACGTGACCTGCACAGACGTGGGTGAAGCGACATGCGGCACGTACTCCTGCTGCATCAGGTCCAGGCACATTTGGGCGGTCTCGCAAGCATGGGCCATATCGGCGCCGGGCAGTAACAGCACAAATTCCTCACCGCCATAGCGCGCGACCAGTTCGCCAGCCCGGCGCACGCAACGGCTTAGCACGCTGGACACCCGCCGCAGACATTGGTCGCCGGCCAGATGCCCATAGTTGTCGTTGTAATTCTTGAAGTGATCAATATCCACCATCAAGAGGCTCAAGGGGGTGCCGCCGCGAGCAGCGCGCTGCCATTCGGTGGTCAGGGCTTCGTCAAAACGCCTGCGGTTGGCCAGACCGGTCAAACCGTCCATGACCGTTTGTTGGACCAAACGCTGGTTGCTGGCCTCCAGCACCTTGCCTTTGAGCACCAGTTCCGTGACGTCGACCCAGGCAGCCACCAGATAGCCCTCGGGTGTTCGGGTTTCGTAGAAATTGACCCACTGGTTGCGCGTGAGCGCTTTCAAAGTATGCTCCTTGTGCGTCCCACGCGAGGCCAGACGCTGCGCTAGCCACTCTTGCTCGCGCCCGATGGCCGCCGGGATCAGCTGTCGTTTCAGCTTGGCGCGCATCAAGGCTTCAAAGGTCTGGCCGATGTCTGCTGGCGTGTGAAAGCCCCTGTAGATCAGATTGATTTTTTTGTTGTACAGCATCAGTCGGTCGTGCTCGTCCCAAATCTCCAGGCCTACGTCCAGCGTGTCCAGGCTGGAGGCCAGCAATTGGCGGGCTTTTCGTGTTGCAAGCTTCGCCACCCACAGTTGCCGCCACAGCAAGACGGCTGCTGCCAGCGCACACAGCGCTGCGCTCAATCCGAGCCAGGTCGGCCCCTGCAGCGACGTGGCGCGCGGTGTTTGACTGGCCCACCACCACGCTGCCGTTTCAGACACGAGCGCCAACATCAGGGCCAGCAACACCAGCCACAGGGACTTGTTAGGATTGCGCAAGGGTTTCATCGATGGTCACAGGGACGATCGAATTATCTGGTCAGTCCGCCGTTACTTCATGTTATTTATCAAACGGAATCAAGTTCAAGTTCAAGTTCCATTTTTATGCAGCAAGGTTTTCAGGTTGACTGGACAATGCAGCTTTCAACGGCAATACACCTGGCTCACATCATGTCCTACCCCCTGAAGATCGATTTCGTCTCCGACATTTCCTGTCCGTGGTGCGCCATCGGTTTGTCGGCACTGGAGCAGGCGCTGGACCGGCTGCAGAACGAGGTTGCCGCTGAGCTGCATTTCCAGCCGTTCGAACTCAACCCGCAAATGCCCGCCGGCGGGCAAGACATCGGCGAGCATCTGGCGCAGAAGTACGGCTCCACGCCCGAGCAGCAGGCGCAGATTCGCGACACCATTCGCCAGCGCGGGGCCGAGGTCGGTTTCAGTTTTAACCCCGCCGGGCGCGGCCGCATCTACAACACCTTCGACGCACACCGCTTGCTGCACTGGGCTGGACTCGAAACACCGACCCAGCAGCCCGCGCTGAAGAAAGCGCTGCTGGTGGCCTGCCATACCCAGGGCCAAAACATGGAGTCGCACGAGGTTTTGCTGGCTGCGGTGGCGCAGGCGGGTCTGGATGTGGTGCGCGCACGCGCCATTTTGGCCAGCGACGAATTCGCCCCCGAGGTGCGCGAACGCGAAGCGTTCTACACCAGCCAGGGCATCCATTCGGTGCCGGCGGTCATCATCAACGATCGCCATCTGATCTCCGGTGGTCAGCCGGTAGCGGTGTTCGAGCAGGCGCTGCGCCAGATTGCGGCAAGCCAGGCGCAGGCCTGACACTGGCTACGCCCCAACAGTGAAAAGTCGTGGGTCGAGGGCTCGGGCAGGTAGCGCGTGGGCAGGCTATGGCGCTCGTACCAGGAGCTGCTCATTGCACCTTCACACCGTTCCAAAACGCCACGCGGCCGCGCACGATCTCAGCCTCGGGCTTTGGGTCGGGATAGAACCACACGGCGTTGGTATTGAGCTCGCCGTTGACCAGGAGCGAGTAATAGCTGGCCTGGCCCTTCCACGCGCAGGAGGTCTTGTGGTTGCTGAAGGTGATGAACTCGCGCTTGAGCGAGCTTTCGGGAAAGTAGTAATTGCCTTCCACCAATACGGTGTCGTCACTCTCGGCAACGACGGTGTTGTTCCAGATGGCTTGCATGGGCGGCTTTCAAGGTGGATTGGTTTTGGTGTTCCGGTCGATTATTGGCCAAAACTCCGGGCGAAGTAACACCAGCGCTTGCGGCTTGTCAGCACCACCAAGTCCGCCATGTGCGCCTTCATTTGCATCGGAATCGCAGGTCTAAAAGTTGGTAAAAACAAAAATTTGCAATTAAAAGTCGCAAAAAATCAGCAAAGCCCATTGCAACTGGTTCAAATCGGTTGGTCTCGCTGTTGGACTGAATAGTGACGAAATTCTGTACTGCGCAAGCTCGGCAGGCGCATCGGCGCCAAAAGCCATCCGGTTTCTACTTATAATCCAAAGCTCTGTGGCAAACGTTGCGTGTAACCTGCCTGTAATTTGAGAGCTCAATAATCATGCCGGTCCTCGAATTTGACACAGATGAGTCGGACGAACCAGAGTTCAAGCAGCTTAATGCTGAAGAGGCGCAAGCCCTGTGTGAACGGCACCCGACACTGTCGCCCTGGCGGGTAGTGGCCTGGCAGGCGGCAGTGGGTTTGCTGGTGGCGTTGGCGACTTGGGGTCTGACCCGGAACTCGGTGGCTGGTTGGTCTGCAGCTTACGGTGCGCTGGCAGTGGTCATTCCGGCTGCCTTGTTTGCGCGCGGTCTGTTGCGTCAACGGGGGGCTGCGACGGCGGGCTCGGCTTTGGCCGGGTTTTTTGTGTGGGAAATGGTCAAGATTGCCTTGACAGTGGCGATGTTAGTTGCCGCACCAAGGCTGATTTTGCAGTTGAACTGGCTGGCGTTGCTGGCTGGCTTTGTGTTGACGATGAAAGTGCACTGGGTGGCCATGTGGCTGCGCCCGGCGCGCAAGAACTCTGTCAGTAAGAATTAAGAAATTGGTGAACTATGGCTGCTGCTGAACACGCTGGAACAAATGCCCCGACGGCTGGAGAGTACGTCCAGCACCACCTGCATCATCTGCAAAAAAACTTTTCTTTTGAAAATATTGAGCAACACAGCATTGTTGATTTCAGTGTTTTTAACCTCGACTCCTTGGTCTATGCCGTGCTGTTGGGTGTGATTGGCTGTTTTGTTCTGTGGCGTGCGGCGCTCAAAGCGACGCCGGGTGTACCAGGCCGCTTTCAGGCGGCGATTGAAATCTTATTCGAAATGGTGGATAGCCAGGCCAAAGGTGTGATTCATAACGCCAAGAGCCGCAAGCTGGTGGCGCCCTTGGCGCTGACCGTGTTTGTCTGGATCTTCCTGATGAACGCCATGGACATGTTGCCGGTCGATGCCATTCCAGCCTTGTGGCACGGCGCGGGCCCGGCTATGGGTTACATGAATTACATGCGCGTCGTGCCGACGGCCGATCTCTCAACGACGCTTGGCATGTCGGTCAGCGTGCTGCTGGTTTGTATTTTTTACAGTGTCAAGATCAAGGGTTTGGGGGGTTGGGCGCATGAATTGGTGGCAGCGCCGTTCGGTGACAACATATTTTTGTATCCCGTCAATTTCCTGATGCAGTTGATAGAGTTTGCCGCGAAGACCGTATCGCACGGCATGCGGTTGTTTGGCAATATGTTTGCCGGTGAGCTGATTTTCATGTTGATCGCCCTGATGGGTGGCGCATGGGCCTGGCAATTCAATCCGCTGGCTGGCGGGTTCTGGCTGGGATTCGGGCATGTGTTTGCTGGAACTGTCTGGACTCTTTTCCACATTCTGGTGATCACGTTGCAAGCCTTCATCTTCATGATGTTGACGCTGATTTATGTGGGGCAGGCCCACAGCTCGCACTGATCGTTTAAACACTTTCTTTTCTCTACTTTCTTTCTTTTTCTTTTCTGTACTTTAGGAGCAATCATGGAAAACATTCTCGGCCTCGTGGCACTGGCTTGCGGCATTATCGTTGGCTTGGGCGCAATGGGCGCATCGATCGGCATCGCGCTGATGGGCGGCAAGTTCCTGGAGGCCTCCGCGCGCCAGCCTGAACTCATGAACGAGCTGCAAGTGAAAATGTTCATTTTGGCGGGTTTGATCGACGCTGCTTACCTGATCGGCGTGGCGATTGCCTTGCTGTTTGCGTTTGCCAAGCCTTTCGCCATCTGATTTTGGCTAAGCTTTCACGCTTGAAAGGGAATAAGCTGTGAACATTAATGCAAGCCTGTTCCTGCAGGGCATCGTTTTTGCGATCCTGGTGTGGTTCACGATGAAATTCGTGTGGCCACCGATGGCAAAAGCGCTGGACGAGCGGGCGCAAAAAATCGCCGACGGCCTCGCTGCGGCCGACAAAGCCAAGTCCGAGCTTTCTTCGGCCAGCAAGCGGGTGGAGGCAGAATTAGCCACCTCCCGCACTGAAACCGCAGCGCGTCTGGCGGATGCGGATCGTCGGGGCCAGTCGATTGTTGACGAGGCCAAAGCCCGGGCAACCGAGGAGGGCAACAAGATCATTGCGGCTGCCAAGGTTGAAGCCGAGCAGCAAAGCAACAAAGCGCGCGAAGTTTTGCGTGAGCAAGTGGCGGCGCTGGCGGTCAAGGGCGCGGAGCAGATTCTGCGCAAGGAAGTCAACGCCAGTGTCCATGCTGATTTGCTTGGCCGTTTGAAGTTGGAACTGTAAGAGGGCAACCATGGCTGAACTTGCCACTATTGCCCGTCCCTACGCCGAAGCCTTGTTCAAGGCTTCGTTATCCGACCTCAATGGTGCGGCGGTTTGGGTAGAAGAACTGGAAACGATTGCCAAAAATCCGCAGTTGCTCCAGTTTTCCGACAACCCGAACGTCACAGCAACCCAGGTGTATGAATTAATTGCTGGCGTCGCCCAAGGGGCTTTGCCAGCCATGGCGCAAAACTTTCTGCGCACCGTGATTGAAAACGGACGCTTGAGTGCCTTGCCGGAAATTGCGGCACAGTTTCGTGTCATGAAGAACGCCCAAAGTGGTTCATCAGACGCCGTGGTGTACAGCGCGTTTGCCATTGACAGCGCGGCCCTGGCCGACCTGGCGGCAACGCTGGAACAGCGCTTCGCGCGCAAGCTCAATGTGTCGGTTCAATTGCAGCCTGAATTGATCGGTGGCATTCGCGTGGTGGTGGGGGATGAGGTTCTTGACTCTTCTGTCAAAGCCCGTCTGGAACAAATGAAAGTGGCATTGACCGCTTGAGGCACACGCCTCTCGTTGTCAGGCCTAATTAACGAAAGAAGGAAAGAGTCATGCAACTCAATCCCGCAGAGATTTCTGAACTGATCAAGAGCCGCATTGAAGGCCTGACAGCCGGCGCGAACATTCGCAATCAGGGTACCGTCGTGTCGGTGACCGACGGCATTGTCCGCATTCATGGACTGTCGGACGTGATGCAGGGCGAAATGCTCGAATTCCCAGCCGACGCTGAGGGGCAGCCTAGCTACGGTCTGGCGCTGAACCTGGAGCGTGATTCGGTCGGCGCCGTGATTTTGGGCGCTTACGAGCACATCTCGGAGGGCAATACCGTCAAGTGCACGGGTCGTATTCTGGAAGTGCCGGTGGGCCCCGAACTCAAGGGGCGTGTCGTGAACGCATTGGGTCAGCCGATTGATGGCAAAGGCCCGATCGACGCCAAGATGACCGACGTGATCGAAAAAGTGGCGCCGGGCGTGATCGCCCGTCAATCGGTGAGCCAGCCGATGCAAACCGGCTTGAAGTCAATTGACTCCATGGTGCCGGTCGGCCGTGGTCAGCGCGAACTGATCATTGGTGACCGTCAGACCGGAAAGACCGCGGTCGCGATTGACGCCATCATCAACCAAAAGGGTCAGAACATGACCTGCGTTTATGTCGCGATTGGCCAAAAGGCCTCAAGCGTCAAGAACGTGGTGCGCTCGCTGGAGCAAGCGGGCGCCATGGAATACACCATTGTGGTGGCAGCCACCGCGTCCGAGTCGGCCGCCATGCAGTATGTAGCCGCTTACTCTGGCTGCACCATGGGCGAGTATTTCCGCGATCGCGGCGAAGACGCGCTGATTGTGTATGACGATCTGTCCAAACAAGCCGTGGCTTACCGCCAGGTCTCCTTGCTGTTGCGTCGCCCACCAGGCCGCGAAGCCTACCCCGGCGACGTGTTCTATCTCCACAGCCGTCTGCTGGAACGGGCCGCTCGTGTCAATGAAAAGTATGTCGAGGACTTCACCAAGGGTGCGGTGAAAGGCAAGACCGGTTCTTTGACCGCATTGCCGATCATTGAAACGCAAGCCGGCGACGTGTCGGCCTTCGTGCCGACCAATGTGATCTCAATTACCGACGGCCAGATCTTTTTGGAGACCTCGCTGTTCAACGCGGGTATCCGCCCGGCCATTAACGCCGGTATTTCGGTGTCGCGCGTCGGTGGTGCTGCCCAAACCAAGCTGATCAAGAACCTGTCGGGCGGTATCCGTACCGACTTGGCCCAGTACCGTGAGTTGGCGGCGTTCGCGCAGTTCGCCTCCGATCTGGACGAAGCCACCCGCAAGCAGTTGGAGCGCGGTGCCCGTGTCACTGAATTGCTCAAGCAAGCCCAATACAGTCCGCTGCCGATTTCCTTGATGGGCGCCACGCTGTTTGCCGTGAACAAGGGCTACCTGGACGATATCGCAGTCAACAAGCTGCTGTCGTTTGAGCACGGCCTGCATGGCTACCTGAAAGACAAACACGCTGCGCTGCTGGCCAAGCTTGAAGCCGACAAGGCCATGGACAAAGACGCCGAAGCCGAACTGAACGCCGCGACCGCAGCCTTCAAAAAGTCCTTCGCTTAAGACCCCTGTAACAAGCGAAGGAGTCTTTATGGCAACAGGCAAGGAAATACGCGGCAAGATCAAGAACTTCGAGAGCACGAAGAAGATCACCAAGGCCATGGAAATGATCTCCGTGTCCAAGATGCGTAAGGCACAAGAGCGCATGCGCGCGGCCAGGCCGTATGCGGACAAGGTACGCAACATTGCTGCCAATTTGGGCCAGGCCAACCCCGAGTACATTCATGCCTTCATGAAGACCAACGAAGCCCCCGTCGTTGGCATGATTGTGGTCACGACCGACAAGGGGCTATGCGGCGGCCTGAATACCAACGTGCTGCGCAGCGTGACCAACAAGCTGCGTGATCTGCAGTCAGCGGGCATGTCGGCGCAGACGGTCGCCATCGGCAACAAGGGCTTTGGCTTCCTCAATCGTATTGGTGCCAAGGTGGTGTCACATGTGACCCAGTTGGGTGACAAGCCGCATCTGGAGCGCCTGATCGGCCCGGTCAAGGTGCTGCTCGATGCCTACGCCCGGGGTGAAATCAGCGCGGTCTATCTGTCCTACACCAAGTTCATCAACACCATGAAACAGGAAGTGGTGTTGGAGCAATTGTTGCCCTTGTCGGCCGCCCGGATGCAAGCTGAAACCCAGGCCAGCGAGACCGTCTCTGGCGTCAAGCACGGCTGGGACTATATCTACGAACCTGATGCACAGTCGGTCATTGATGACCTGCTGGTGCGTTATGTCGAAGCGCTGGTTTACCAGTCCGTCGCCGAGAACATGGCCTCGGAACATGCTGCCCGCATGGTCGCCATGAAGGCGGCGACCGATAACGCGGGCAACGTGATTGGCGAGTTGAAACTGGTCTACAACAAGACCCGGCAAGCCGCGATCACCAAGGAATTGTCCGAGATCGTCTCCGGGGCTGCCGCGATCGGGGCCTAGGCCCGCAACGCAGTCCGATAGCAAGATTCAAACTGATTGGAGCAAAGCCAAATGGCTCAAGATACACAAACGAACACAGCAGTTCAGGGAAAAATTGTCCAATGTATTGGCGCAGTGGTTGACGTGGAATTTCCACGCGATCAGATGCCCAAGATCTATGACGCCCTCAAGCTTGAAGGCTCGGCATTGACCCTGGAAGTCCAGCAGCAACTCGGCGACGGCATCGTGCGCACCATTGCTCTCGGCTCGAGCGACGGCCTGCGCCGCGGGTTGATGGTGTCCAACACCGCCAACCCGATCATGGTGCCGGTCGGTACCGCCACACTGGGTCGCATCATGGACGTGCTGGGCACGCCAATTGACGAGCGTGGCCCGGTGACCGCTGAAAAATACGCCTCGATTCACCGCAAGGCGCCAACCTATGACGAACTCAGCCCGTCACAGGAACTGCTGGAAACCGGTATCAAGGTGATTGACCTGGTGTGTCCGTTTGCCAAAGGCGGCAAGGTCGGTTTGTTCGGCGGCGCTGGCGTGGGCAAGACCGTGAACATGATGGAACTCATCAACAACATCGCCAAGGCGCACTCCGGCTTGTCAGTGTTTGCCGGTGTCGGTGAACGTACCCGCGAAGGCAATGACTTCTATCACGAAATGGCCGATTCCGGCGTCGTGAACCTGGAGAACCTGGGTGAGTCGAAAGTGGCCATGGTGTACGGCCAAATGAATGAGCCGCCGGGCAATCGTCTGCGCGTGGCGCTGACCGGTCTGACCATCGCCGAATCATTCCGCGATGAAGGCAAAGACGTGCTGTTCTTCGTCGACAACATTTACCGCTTCACACTGGCCGGTACCGAAGTGTCGGCCTTGCTGGGCCGGATGCCTTCCGCCGTGGGTTACCAACCAACGCTGGCCGAAGAAATGGGTCGCTTGCAAGAACGCATTACCTCCACCAAGGTGGGTTCCATCACCTCCATCCAGGCCGTTTACGTGCCCGCCGATGACTTGACCGACCCATCCCCCGCCACCACCTTTGCCCACCTGGATTCCACCGTGGTGCTGAGTCGTGACATTGCCTCGCTGGGTATTTACCCGGCTGTGGATCCGCTGGATTCCACCAGCCGCCAGCTCGACCCCAACGTGGTCGGCCAGGACCATTATGAAACCGCACGCGCCGTGCAGGGCACCTTGCAGCGCTACAAAGAGTTGCGTGACATCATTGCCATTCTCGGCATGGACGAGTTGGCGCCGGAAGACAAGCTGACTGTGGCCCGTGCCCGCAAGATCCAGCGCTTCCTGTCGCAACCGTTCCACGTGGCTGAGGTGTTCACCGGTTCGCCCGGCAAGTACGTCAGCCTGGCGGAAACCATTCGCGGCTTCAAGATGATTGTGGCGGGCGAATGCGATCATCTGCCGGAACAAGCGTTTTACATGGTTGGCACCATCGACGAAGCGTTCGAAAAAGCCAAGAAGATCTGATATGAACACCATCCACGTTGATGTGGTCAGTGCCGAAGAGTCCATCTTCTCCGGTGAAGCGCGCTTTGTCGCCTTGCCGGGGGAAGTGGGCGAGCTCGGCATCTACCCGCGCCACACCCCGTTGATATCGCGCATCAAGGCGGGCTCGGTGCGCATTGAAAAAGCCGATGGAAGCGAAGAGTTTGTCTTTGTCGCCGGTGGTCTGCTGGAAGTGCAGCCCAACTGTGTGACGGTCTTGTCGGACACAGCCATTCGCGGCAAGGACCTGGACGAAGAAAAGGCCAACGCTGCCAAACTGGCTGCTGAAGAAGCCATGAAGAATGCCAAGACCGATATTGATCTGGCACGGGCAACCTCCGAACTGGCGGTGATGGCTGCGCAGATTGCGGCGCTGCGCAAGTACCGTCAGAAAAAATAGCGTTCGACAGTCATCAAGCGCTTGGCCCATTCAGGCTACGCTCAAAGCCCGGATCTGAAAAGATCCGGGCTTTTTTGCTTTTGGGGCCAACCGAATCAATTCAATATCGGCGCATCTGGCAGTTCGTTCGGATTGACCTCGTTGGCGCCTAACGGAAAATGCTGCACCAGCAGCGCGGACACTTCGGCCAAGGCGTTCGTGAGGCCATCCTCAAACTGCGCTTGCTTGAAAGCGGCGCTCATGCGCGTCACCAGGGCAGGCCAAACCGATGGATGAACACGCCCGTTGACTCCTCGATCCGCCACGACCTCAATCGCATGTTCGGCCAGCAGCAGGTAGATCAGCACGCCATTGTTGGCGGCGGTATCCCAGACGCCAAGCTGGCTAAAAAGGTCCAGGGCACGCTGGCGGGCGATTTTCCGCGTGGGCGCATCGCTCCACAGGTAGCTCAGCGGCAGCCCCGCTTCGATATAAATCCGGACTTCGCCTGAATGGCGTTGCTCGCTCGCAGCCACCCGTTGCTGCAACCGCTGCAGCATGTCGGGCGCAATGGCGCGCTGCGTGGCCGACTCATCGACCCAGCGATGTCTGAAAATGCGCTTGATTCGGTTCAACATCACCAGCGTCCCGAGGCACCACCGCCACCAAAGTCACCGCCGCCGCCAGAGCTAAAGCCCCCGCCGCCGCCAAAACCACCCCCAAAACCACCCCCCCAGCCCCCGTGGCGACCAGCGCCGCGTCCACCGCCTGGCATCAAACCCGAGAAAAGGGCGAACAAAAACCCAACCAACGCCGCCAGTGCTGCGATTGCCAGGCTGGCGGTGACGAGCAGGGCAATGCCCCCGACGAGGCCACCGGTTGCCAAGGACCCCAGCTTGGTGCCCAAGATGCTGCGTGCCACGGCGCCCACCACCGGGACGGCAAAGAACATGAAGATGGCAAGGTCCGTCCATTGAAAACCGTTTTTTACGCCACGGACAGCCGCCACGGGCGCGGGCAGGGCCTCACCCGTGATGAGCGCCATCAATTGATCCACCGCAGCGTCGAGTCCACCGGCGAAGTCTCCCTGCTTGAAGCGCGGAGTGATAGCCTGGTCAATGACACGCCTGGCTGCCAGGTCGGGAATGGCGCCCTCCAGCGTCTTGGCAACTTCAATGCGGACCCGGCGGTCGTCTTTGGCCACCACCAGCAGGAGTCCGTCGCCGATCGCCTTGCGGCCAATCTTCCAGCTGTTGGCGACCCGGTTGCTGTAACTGGCGATGTCCTCGGGCTGCGTCGTTGGCACCAGCAGCAACACCATCTGTGTGCCCCGGCTCTGCTCAAACGCAGTGAGTTTGGCCTCCAACTGCTGCACTTGTCCGGCGTTCAGCGTGCCGGTGGTGTCCATGACATGGGCCGCCAGCGTCGGCACCGCCAATTGCGCCTGCGCCTGTGACAGCAGAAGCAGCAGGCCAACGCTCGCTACCGCCAGCCAGCGGCCGAGGCGTCGCAGTCGTGCCGGCCAGTATTGCAGCAGAAACATGGGCCTCATCGGTGTGACAGACGCCGGCCTACTTCTTGTTGAAGTCGACCACCGGCGGCGTTGTGATCGCCGCTTCGTTTTGCACGGTAAAGCTGGGTTTTGGCTGGTAGCTAAAGACCATGGCCGTCAGGTTGCTGGGGAAACTGCGCGCCAGCACGTTGTACGCCTGCACCGCCTGGATATACCGGTTGCGCGCCACCGTGACCCGGTTTTCAGTGCCTTCGAGCTGCACGCGCAAATCTGAAAAACCCTGGTTGGCTTTGAGACTGGGGTACTGTTCAGACACCGCCATCAAGCGGCTCAAGGCCGAGCCCAGCTCGCCTTGTGCCGCCTGAAACTTGTTGAAGGCTTCCGGGTTGTTCAAGGTTTCTGGCGTCACCTGGATCGAGGTCGCCTTGGCGCGCGCCTCAATCACCTTGGTCAGCGTCTCCTGCTCAAACGCGGCCTCGCCTTTGACGGTTGCCACAATGTTGGGCACCAGGTCAGCGCGGCGCTGGTATTGATTGAGCACCTCGCTCCAGGCCGACTTGATCTGTTCGTCCAGGCGTTGAAAATCGTTATAGCCGCAGCCCGTCAGGGACAGGGCGATCAACAGAAGCAGGAGCCAGCGTGTCATATAAATCTCCAACGTGAAGACCGCAACCTTAGCATAAACACGCATTGCAATCTTGCCCTGGCTGTGCTTGCTGAGCCAGGCGAATGCCCACGCTTCCAATGCGCGGCGAAAGCACGGCAAAATCATGACCCACCGCAACAGAAGTCCATCATGTCCAAAGCTAAAAAACAAGCCGCCTCCGTGGGCGGTAGTGCCGAAGAAATCGAGGCCAGCTTTTACGAGGCACTGCAAACCGCCGACATTGAAAAGCTCATGGTCTGCTGGGCCGATGAGGATGAAATTGTGTGCGTCCATCCAGGTGGGCCACGACTGGTGGGCTTGGGCGCCATTCGGGCTGCTTTTGACGCCATCTTTAACAATGGCAGTATCCGGGTACAGCCGCAAGCGGTACGCAAGATTGAGTCGCTGGCCAGCGTGGTGCACAACGTGCGCGAGCGCATTGAGGTCTTGACCGAGGACGGCCCGGTGCAGGCCTTTGTCATTGCCACCAACGTCTACCACCGAACGGCGCAGGGCTGGCGCATGGTGGCCCACCATGCCAGCCCGGGGTCGCAACAAGAAGCGCAAGACGGCAGTGAGGTGCCACCCGTGTTTCACTGACAACTGAGCTTCCAGTCCATGACCGCCATGTGCAACTTGGCCATGCCGACACAAATTCACACCACCTGACGCAAGGACCCTCTCCATGGATGACATCGTCAAACAAGCCTTGCTCAAATGGCCCAACGTGCCCGACTGCTATGGCTGGCTCGGCCTGGATGCGCGCGGCAACTGGTTCATGCGCGACGAACGCGCCCAGGCGCAGGGGCCGTTTGCAGGCGGCAGCGCGCCCAGCAAGGGTTCAGAGCTGAAACACGACAGACTGATTGAGTTCATCCAGCGCAACTACCAGCCCAACGCAGAAGGGCAGTGGTTTTTCCAGAACGGACCGCAGCGCGTCTATGTCGAACTGGAAGCCACGCCGCTGATCTGGCGCGTCAACGATGATCTGTCGATTCAAGATCATTGCGGCAGAGCAGCGTCTGTGCAGCACTGTCTGCTTGACGAGTTGGGGCGTGTCTACCTGGAAACGACGACCGGCTTTGGCCTGGTGCACAGCATGGACATGAGCTACGTGGCAGACGCCGTGCTGCAAGGCCTGTGGCTGCCACAGGATGTGCTCCGCGCTGATTTGCCGAGCCGCTTCAACTATGTGCCGAGTCCCTATTCACTACAAAAAGCATAGCTGCTTAGGCATATTCTACGGGGGCTATAGCCCAATTTTGCTTAAATCCTGCCAAAGGCATAGCCGTCGGCCACGACCAGACCCTCGATGCGCTCAATCAGGCGCAGCAAGGGCTTGAGCTCGCGGTAGCGCGCGCAGGTGGCGCGAATGTAATTGATAAAGCGCGGCGTGTCGGCCAGGTACTGTGGTTTGCCATCGCGTAGCGTCAGGCGGGCAAAAATGCCGGCCACCTTCAGGTGGCGTTGCAGCCCCATCCATTCCACGCCCCGGTAAAACTCGCCAAAGTCGTCCCCCACCGGTAGCCCGGCCTTGCGCGCTTTTTCCCAGTAACGGATGGTGATGTCGAGGCAGAAATCCTCCTCCCAGCTCAGGAAGGCATCGCGCATCAAACTGGCAATGTCATAGGTGATGGGGCCATAGACCGCATCCTGAAAGTCCAACACGCCCATCCGCCGATCCGCCCCCGCGGGGGCTAGCATCAAATTTCGCGGCATGAAATCGCGGTGCACATAAACGCTGGGCCAAGCCAGGTTGTGTGCCATGATTTGCGCAAACGTCTGGTCCAGCGTGCGCCGCACCTCGCCCTCGACCGCCACACCGCGGTGCCGGGCCAGATACCAGTCAGGGAACAATTCCAGCTCGCGACGCAACAGCGCTTCGTCATAGGCTGGCAGTACGCCCGCCGTGGAGGCGATTTGCCAGGCAATCAGTGCGTCAACTGCCTGCAGGTACAGATCCTGGTTGGCCCGCGGGTCGTCCTGCTTGATCACCTGCATCATGGTCTGTGCCCCCAGATCGGTCAGCAGCATGAAACCGTGGGCTGCGTCCCACGCCAGCACCTCGGGCGCATGCACCTGCGCCTGGTGCAGCAACTGGGCGACTTTGACAAAAGGCTGGCAGTCCTCCTTGTCGGGTGGCGCGTCCATGATGATGTAGCTGCCCTGGGTGCCATCCACGCGCAAGTAGCGCCGGAAACTGGCGTCGGCGGAGGCAGTGCGCAAAGAGTCGATGACCAGGCCGTGCGCTGGCGCCAGTCGGGCCAGCCAGACGCTGAAATCGGCTTCGCGCTGCGCGTCAGACCAGATGGGTGCGATGGCCGGGGTCGTTTCGGGTGGGAAGGCTGTGCTCATGGATAATCCATTCTACAAACCCGAACGCTCCCCGTTCGTTTCCAACCTGCTTTCACCCCCGTTATTGCCCCAGCCTGATGCGCTTTCTGATGCACGAACTTGAACTCAGGCCACACTTGGCCCGTTTTACCCAGCGCCCACTTGCCCTGCTGGCTTGGGTTTTGCTGCAGGGGACAAGCGTCAGTGCGCAAGTGGCCCAGGTCGCACCCGACGAGCCGCCACTGCCGTTAAAGACCAGCCCTTTGCTGCAAGAGCAGCTTGCCCCTGCGCTGCGTAGCAGCTTGCCAACCTTCGTCTCGGCTGAGCACATCTTCGGGCGCCCCGACCTGGAAACCGTGCTGGAAGGCCGCGCCGAACTGCGCCGCGGCGACCTCGTGATCAAGGCCGACCGGCTGGAATATGACCAGCCAAGCGACCTGGCCACAGCCAGTGGCAATGTCCTGATTAACCGCGCCGGCAATGTGTATGAAGGGCCGCTGCTGGAACTCAAGCTCGATACGTTTGAGGGTTTTTTCAACCAGCCGCGCTATTATTTTCTCAAGAATGACGCGCATGGCGAAGCCGATCGTGTCGACTTCATTGATGACCAACGGGCCGTCATCCACAACGCCACCTTCACCACCTGCCGCCGCTTGCCGGGCCCGAGCTGGCTGCCGGACTGGATTCTGCGTGCCGCCAGCATCAGCCTGGACAACGAGGAAGATGTGGGCACGGCAAAAGGCGCCTTGCTGAGCTTCAAAGGGGTGCCACTGCTGCCGATTCCCTACCTCAGTTTTCCGCTCAGTGATAAACGCAAGTCAGGTTTCATGCCGCCGACGCTGGGGCTGGACAATGTCAATGGGGCCGAAGTGAGCGTGCCCTACTACTGGAACATCGCGCCGAACCGGGATGCTACTTTCACGCCGACGCTCATGAGCAAGCGCGGCGTCAATCTGAGCAGCGAGTTGCGCTATCTTGAGGCGGACTATGCGGGTCAATTGCAGCTGGATCTGATGCCGTCTGACCAGTTGCGTGACAGCAATCGCTGGGGTTTGGCTTACACGCACCAAGCCACACTGCAGAACAGTTGGACGCGGCCGTTCACCGCTGGCAGCATGGCCTTGAACCTCAACCTGAACCGGGTCAGTGACGACAATTACTGGCGTGATTTCACCCGCGCCTCGACCGGATCGCTGACCCAGCGTCTGCTCACCAACGACGCCAGCCTGTCTTGGACCGAAGGCAATTTTTCCAACACTGTGCGCACGCTCAAGTGGCAAACCCTGCAGGACGTGAGCGCCCCCATCACGCCACCCTATGACCGTTTGCCGCAGTTGGCCACGCGTTATGCCCGCAGCAATGTCGGCGGATTTGATTATTCGGTGGATGCGGATTACACCCGGTTTCAGTCCGAGCGCAGCCTCACCCTGCAACCCAATGCCCAACGCGTCTTCTCTGTGTTGCAGCTCAGTCGACCCTGGCTGGCTGCGGCCGGCTTCATCACCCCCAAGCTGCAACTGAACGTCAGCAACTATCAATTTGACGCGCCACTGAGTAACGGGGCTACGGCGGCGAGCCGCGTCGTGCCGACCCTCAGTGTGGACAGTGGCCTGGTATTTGAACGTGATGCCCGCTATTTCGGTATGAACTTTCGCCAGACCCTGGAGCCCCGTGCGTTTTACGTCAAGACACCGTATCGCGACCAGAGCCTGTTGCCCAACTATGACTCGGGCGCTATCGATTTCAACTTTGCCACCATCTACACCGAGAACGCCTTTGTCGGCAACGACCGCATTTCTGACAGCAATTTGCTGACGCTGGGCGTGAGCACGCGCCTGCTGGACCCGGACACCGGCGCCGAGGCTGCGCGCTTTGGCGTGGCGCAACGCTTGCGCTTCAGTGACCAGAACGTCACCTTGCCGCCCTTGCCTGGCAGCACACTGGGTAGCGTTCCTGTGACCGACCGCATCAGCGACATTTTGCTGGGCGCTGCGGTCAACTGGAACCCGAAGTGGGCTTTCGACTCCACCGTGCAGTTCAACCCCACCACCGAGCAGTCGGTGCGCTCCACCATTGGCGCGCGCTACAGCGCGGGCCACTACCGCACGGTAACGGCGGCTTACCGTTATCAACGCGACGCCAGCGAACAGCTCGACATCGGCTGGCAGTGGCCGATCAATGACCTGTGGGGCGAGCGCGGCCAGGAACTGGGCGCTGGAAGGGGTCAGGGCGAGGGGCGCTGGTACAGCGTCGGGCGCCTCAATTACAGTATGAAAGAAAGCAAGCTGGTCGATGCCGTCATCGGTTTTGAGTACGATGCGGGCTGCTGGCTGGGTCGTATTGTGCTGGAGCAACTGCAAACCAGTACCGCATCGGCCAATCAGCGCATCATGTTCCAGCTTGAGTTTGTCGGCTTGACCCGCTTGGGCATGAACCCCTTGAAGTCCTTGAAAGACAATATTCCCGGTTACCAGTATCTGCGAGAGCAAACCAGCCCTCCCAGTCGTTTCAGCAACTACGATTAATCCATCATGAACCATCGCCTTGTGGCCCTTAGTGTGGCCAGCCTTGCCCTTCTTGCTCCCTTGACTGCACCGGCGCAGGGCTTGCGGCCCTCCGCTGCGGTTGTCGGCACCGGTGTTGTTGCGCCCGCGAGGGTGCCAGCCGCTGCCGGGCTGGCGGCCGACTACATTGTGGCGGTGGTCAACTCCGAACCCATCACCAACAACGAGGTGCGCGCCGCCCTGCAAGGCCTGTTGCAACAGCTGGCCCAGCAGGGCAAGCCACAAGTCGATGGCAAAGCGTTGGCGCGCCAGGTGCTGGAGCGCCTCATCAACGAAAAAGCCCAGCTGCAGTTGGCCCGGGAGTCCGGTATTACGACGGACGACGCAGCCATTGACCAGGCCGAGCAGAACATCGCCCGGCAAAATCAGCTCACGGTGCCCGAGCTGCGCCGACGCCTGGCTCAGGAAGGCGGCGTGCCCAGCCAGTTCCGCAACCAGTTGCGCGATCAGATACTGCTGACGCGCCTGCGTGAGCGTGAGGTCGAACCGCGCGCGCGGGTGTCTGACCTGGAGGTCGATCAATTCCTGCGGGAGCAACAAAGCAGCAACGACCCTGCGGTCCAGCAAATCAATCTGGCTCAAATCCTGGTGTCGGTCCCCGATACTGCCACCCCGGTACAAGTAGCCGCCTTGCAGGCCCGGGCGCAACGTGCGCTGGCACGCGCTCGTGCGGGCGAAGACTTTGTCACCCTGGTGCGTGAGTTTTCCGATGCGTCAGACAAGGCCAGCCTCGCCAATGGCGGCGAGCTCGGCCTGCGCACGGCCGATCGCTACCCGCCGCTGTTCCTTGAGGCAACGCACAACCTGGCTGCCGGTGAAATCTCGGCGCTGGTGCGTTCGGGCGCGGGCTTTCACATCCTCAAAGTACTGGAAAAGAAAAACGCGGCACTGCCCGCCATGACGGTGACGCAAAGCCGAGCCCGCCATATCTTGTTGCGGGTCAGCCCGCAACTCAGTGAGAGCGCCGCCCGTGACAAGCTCAATGAATTCAAAAAAAGCGTCGCGGCCGGGCAAGCTGATTTTGCCGCGCTGGCCCGCGCCCATTCGCAAGATGGCAGTGCCGCGCAGGGCGGCGACCTGGGGTGGGCCAATCCGGGCATGTTTGTGCCGGAGTTCGAGGCGGTCATGAACAGCCTGGCGCCGGGGCAGATCAGTGAACCCTTGGTATCGCGTTTTGGCGTTCATTTGATTCAGCTGACGGAACGTCGCAAGGCCACCCTCAGCCCGCAGGAGCAGCGTGAGACCGTGCGCGCCATGTTGCACGAAAAGAAGCTCGATGAAGCTTATGTCAGCTGGGCGCAAGACGTGCGGGGGCGCGCCTATGTAGAGTTGCGCGAGCCGCCTCAATAAACAAATGACCCCCACGCCGTTCATATGAAGCACATTGCCCGCAAACGCTTCGGCCAGCATTTTCTGACCGATGGTTTCATGATTGGAGCCATCGTCGACGCCATTGCCCCCAAGCCGGGGCAGGCGATGGTGGAGATCGGGCCCGGTCTGGCAGCGTTGACCCAACCCCTGGTGGAACGTCTGGGCCAGCTCACCGTGATTGAGCTTGATCGTGACTTGGCCGCGCGCCTGCGGGCGCATCCCCAGCTTATGGTGATTGAATCTGATGTACTGAAAGTGGACTTTGCCCAGGTGGCACAAGCGCTTGCCGCTACAAAATTGAGAGTTGTTGGCAACCTGCCGTATAACATCTCGACGCCGATTCTGTTTCACTTGCTGGATTTCATCGACGTGATCGAAGACCAGCATTTCATGCTGCAAAAAGAAGTGATTGACCGCATGGTGGCGCGCCCCTGCACCGCCGCTTACGGCCGTTTGAGTGTCATGTTGCAGTGGCGTTACGCGATGGAAAATGTCTTGCTGGTTCCGCCTGAGAGCTTCGAGCCGCCGCCTCGCGTCAACAGTGCGGTGGTTCGCATGGTGCCGCACGTCAACCCGGCAGCGGTGGATGGGCAGCTCCTAAGCGAACTGGTCCAAGTGGCTTTCAGCCAGCGTCGCAAGCTGTTGCGCCATACCCTGGGACAGTGGCTGCAGGAACAAGCCTACGCGAATAGTTTTGACGTGCAGCGCCGGGCGGAAGAAGTCCCCGTGGCTGAATACTTGGCATTGGCGTTGCAATTGGCGGCACAAAATCAACCCGCCAGTCACTGACCGTGGCGGTCAACCCAGAAAAAAGGCCCTCTCTTTCGATGGGCCTTCTGGAGCGGGGAAGCGGCGGTGCGATATCAGGCGGCCGCCAACCAATACCCGGAGTTAAAGGGGCTGCTCATGCGCAGCGCCAGTGGTGATATGTCCAACAGTTTGTCAGTTGGCATTTTCTCCCCGGAGTCGGTGGTGAGTTCGATGCCTGACAAGGTTTGGCTGCCGACGCCGTTGCCTTTTGCCTCGTTCGCCCGTTCTGCTTGGCTGGTGTGTGCAGAACGGGCTACAGAAAAGAATAGAAACATCGGAACGGTATCTTTCGATCACCCCAGTAATCAGCCGCGTCGCGGAAGATGTCGAGCAATTGCTCGCGCGCTTCCTTGTCGAACTTCGCATGGGCCGGAATGTGCTCCAACACCACAATAAAGCCTGGCTGTGGGCCGGACTTGTGCAGCGGGTCGGTCATGCTGTCATACAGTGCGTCAAAATTCTTGCCAACGTGCACCGACAGCATGAATTGCTGACCAATGAGATCCAGTACGTCCTGCTTGGTCTGGGCGTTGGCCAGATTGGCGTACAGAAAATGCTGGCCCAAGGATTGGGCCGCACCCTGCAACTCCGGCACCCGAAAAGCCCGGATCGACTGGACGATATTTGGCCGCACACCGCGTAGCGGCACGTCCGTTGCGGCACGTTGAAGTGCGGCGGTTTCTTGACTCAATGACATATTCATTCTCGCTTCGCTTTTCGTAAGTAATAAACCGATTTCACGGCACGATCCGGCGGAAGCTCGCATAGTGATCGGCAGTGTAATAACAAGCGTCAGGCGTTCTGGCAGCCCCTCCGCACACAATGCGTCGGACTCCCCGGGCACGCAAATTCGGTGTTGCGACGGTATATTCACGGTAGTAGCCGCGCTTTTGGAGTGGCAGCAAACGCTCACGGTTGCCAAACACCACACCATCTTTTTCATGCGCAAACGGACCGCCTTGATGAATCAGGTCGTAGGTCTGCACACCTTGCTTGGGCAAGGCCGCCACCGCGATGGGAGTGGCAGCATCTGCCAGGGCTGGCCCTTTGGCCAGTACCCCTGCACAGGCGAAAACCGCAGCAAGAAAAAAGCTGGTAAGTACTAACTTAGAGCTTTTCAGACGCAACATGAACAAGACACCTCTCGCAAGACTCCGGGTTAACCCGTAATTTCAAGGTGTGTAGTGTCGCGTATTTACAAAAATAATGCAAGCGTCTGCCTAAAAAATAGGCAGACGCAAAAGGCCAAATAGCTTGCTAAGTTAGCGCTAGCTTAGGCTTTAGATCCTAGCGGCTGGCGTTTGCATCGGCCACTGTCAGGGCCGTCATATTCACAATTCGACGCACTGTGGCGCTGGCGGTCAAAATATGCACCGGTTTGGCCGCACCCAGCAGCACCGGGCCAACGGCAATATTGCCACCGGCTGCTGTCTTTAGCAGGTTATAGGCAATATTGGCGGCATCGATATTGGGAAGCACCAGCAGATTGGCGTCTCCCGCCAGTGTGCTGTTGGGCATGAGGGCGGCGCGGGCTTCGCCATCGAGCGCCACGTCGCCATGCATTTCGCCGTCCACCTCCAGCCAAGGCGCCCTGACCCGCAGCAAGTCCAAAGCCTCGCGCATCTTCACGGCGCTGGGTTGGTTGCTGCTGCCAAAGTTGGAGTGCGACAGCAAGGCGGCTTTGGGTCGAATGCCGAAGCGCACCATTTCCTCTGCCGCAAGAACCGTGATCTCGGCCACCTGCTCGGCACTCGGATCGTAGTTGACGTGCGTGTCCACTATAAATAGCTGGCGCTCGGGCAACATCAGGCAATTCATGCAAGCATAAGTGTTGACCCCCGCACGTTTGCCAATCACCTGATCCAGATATTGCAGGTGCATGGCCGTGGTACCCCAAGTACCGCAGATCAGGCCGTCAACGTCACCCTTGTGCAGCAACATGCTGCCAATCAGGGTCAGGCGGCGGCGCATCTCGATCTTGGCAACTTGGGCCGTCATGCCCTTGCGCTCGGTCATGCGGTGGTAGGTTTGCCAGAAATCGCGGTAGCGATGGTCCTGCTCCACATTGACGACGCTGTAGTCTTGCCCCTCTTCCATGCGCAAACCAAATTTATTGATGCGCTCGGCAATCACCCGCGGGCGGCCAATCAGAGTGGGCAGGGCCAAGCCTTCGTCCACCACAATCTGGGCCGCGCGCAGCACGCGTTCTTCTTCACCCTCGGCATAGGCCACTCGCTTTTTAAGGGCCTTTTTGGCGGCGGCGAAAATCGGTTTCATCACGGTGCCCGAGGCATAGACGAAGCTTTGCAACTTCTCGCGGTAGGCGTCCATGTCCGCAATCGGGCGCAAGGCCACGCCGCTGTCAAAAGCGGCCTGGGCCACCGCTGGCGCCACTTTGATCATCAAGCGCGGATCAAAGGGCTTGGGGATCAGATACTCCGGCCCAAAGGCCAGCGGCTCGCCGACATAGGCGGCAGCGACCACTTCGCTTTGCTCGGCCTGCGCCAGATCGGCAATCGCATGCACCGCCGCCATTTCCATCTCCACCGTGATGGTGGAGGCGCCCGCGTCCAGTGCGCCCCGGAAAATATAGGGGAAACACAAAATGTTGTTGATCTGGTTCGGGTAATCCGAGCGTCCGGTGCCGATGATGGCGTCGCTGCGCACGGCCTTTACTTCTTCGGGTGTGATCTCGGGAGTCGGGTTGGCGAGCGCAAAAATGATCGGCCTGGGCGCCATCCTTTTCACCATTTCGCCCTTGAGCACACCGCCCGCTGACAGCCCCAGGAAGACGTCAGCGCCTTCTATCACTTCACCCAGCGTGCGGGCCGACGTTTTTTGGCTGTAAATGATCTTGTCCGGGTCCATCAGCTCGGTGCGGCCCTCGTACACGACACCGGCCAGATCGGTCACCCACACGTTTTCACGGGGAATGCCCAGTTTGACCAGCAGCCCGACGCAAGCCAGCGCCGCGGCACCGGCGCCCGAGGTCACCAGTTTCACGTCTTTCGGATCCTTGCCGGCCACTTTCAGGCCGTTGAGAATGGCCGCGCCGACCGTGATGGCGGTGCCGTGCTGGTCATCATGAAAGACCGGAATCTTCATGCGTTCGCGCAATTTGCGCTCGACATAAAAGCAGTCGGGCGCCTTGATATCTTCCAGGTTGATGCCGCCAAAGGTCGGCTCCAAGGATGCAATGATGTCCACCAGCTTGTCGAGATCGTGCTTTTCGTTGATCTCGATGTCAAACACATCGATACCGGCGAACTTCTTGAACAGCACGGCCTTGCCTTCCATCACCGGTTTACCCGCCAGTGGGCCAATGTCGCCCAGTCCGAGCACTGCCGTGCCGTTGGTGACGACCGCCACCAGGTTGCCCCGGCTGGTGTACTTGTAGGCGTTATTCGGGTCTTTGACGATTTCCTCGCACGGAATGGCCACGCCCGGCGTGTAGGCCAGCCCCAGATCATGCTGGTTGATCAACTGCTTGGTCGGCGCAATGGAAATTTTGCCGGGGGTGGGAAATTCGTGGTATTCGAGTGTGGCGCGGCGCAATTCAGCGCGTTTGTCTGCGGCGGTGGCCGTTGTATGGGGCATGGGGGTATCTCCTGTTGCAAACCGTATGACCAAGAGGCCAGCCTCAGGGCGTCGCTACGGGAGTGAAATTGTAGACCGTGCCGGGGTGGCACGCCCGCAGCCGCCAGGTCGGTCCTTGCGACAAAGGCGTAGGCCGGGCTGCTGGGTGCATCACCCTCAAGCCAGCACCAGCTTGGCCTGCTCTGCGCGCCGGGCAGTTTGTGTCCCTGTTAGCGCAAAGCCGCGCACTTGATGCTGTCCGTCCATGAATTGCCACTGTCCTGACGCTTGGCTGCGCCACTCCCCCGCTGTGCCGGGTGCCGGTGCGGCCACCACAATCGGCAGCGCCGGGGTCTTGATGGCGACCGGCATCAACGCAAAGACGACGGCGGTCGGCGTGCCCGCCAGCGTGGCTGCCAAAGCGCGGGCGGCGCTCATGATGGGCATCACATAGGGCATGGTCCGAGCGCCCGCCACCGATGCAGCCGCGGCATCAGCCGCCACGCCCCACATCCCGGCCGCGTATTGCGCGGCGTCACCGAGGGCGTAGATATGCGGGCTGCTGGTCTGCAATGTGGCGTCCACCACGATGCCGCGCTCGCAGACCAGTCCGGCGGCCTGCGCCAGCGCCGTATCCGATCTCAAACCAATAGCACTCAACACAATATCCACGGGGGCTAGTGGCCCATTTGACAGCTCAACCTGGAGAGCGGGCTCGGCCTGTCGCGCACTGGCATTCTCAGCCACCGGTGCCGAGCTTTCAGCGCGGCCAGACACGGGCACTTGCGCCGCCGCTGCAGACACCCTGATTTTTGCCCAGTTGACCGACTTGACGGTCGCGCCAAAGTGCCAGCGCACGCCCAAGCCTGCCAGCGCCTGCTGCAACTGTGCGCTGGCTGGCGTCGGCAACAGGGCCGTCATCGGCCCGCCCGACGGGTCAACCACCGTCACCCGGTAACCCACTGCGGCAAGGTCGTTGGCAAACTCGCAACCAATCAGGCCGGCCCCCATGATCAGGACATGGCGCCTGCTGCGTTCACTTGCCGACTGCAGGTTCAGCGGCAGGCCCCCGCCAACAAGCGCATGGCCACCACGATCGGCACTCGTCAGGCGTTGGTAGAAATTGACGTAGTCATCCAGCGAATTGATGACTTGCACCTGATCTGCCGCGTCCCCCGCCAGCGGTAGCCGAATCGGCCGGGCGCCGGTGGCCAGCACCAAGTGGCGATAGCTGAACTCGCCCCGGGTGCTGCGCAGCGTGCGCGCTAGCGGGTCAATGGCCAGCACCCGGGTGTGCGCCAGCAGACTCACGTTGTGCGTCGCTGCCATCTTGGCCGCTGGCGTGGTGACCAGTTGCGCCGGTGTGCGCTGTTGTTGCAGCGCATTGGACAGCGAGGGCTTGGCGTAGAAATCTCCGCTGTCGGCCGTGATCAGCAGCACCGGCGTGCTCTGGTCGAGGCGGCGCAGCTCGCGCACGGTGGTCCAGCCGGCCAGCCCGGCGCCAATGATGATGATCGGAGGTGCCATGTCTGGACCTTCGGTTTTAGATCTCTACCGGCTCAAAGTCGGCCTTGGCGACGCCGCAGTCCGGGCAGGCCCAGGTGTCGGGCACATCCGCCCAGCGCGTGCCGGGAGCAATGCCATCTTCCGGACGACCCGCGGCCTCGTCATAGATAAAGCCGCAAACGATGCAAAGGTAGGTTTTCATGAGTATTCCAATTAATATGAGTCAAATAGGGCTCTAGCCCCCGTGAATATTGCGCAAGTAGCTATATTTAATATAGCAACAAAAGGTGACCGCCAGCGCGTCACTGCGACCGGCGGCGTGGCCGCTCAGGCCTGGGCTTTGGCCAGCTGCGCCTTGTAATGGTTGGCGTGGCGCTCTTCCACCTTGGCCAGGGCGGCAAAGCGTTTTTGCGCCTTTTCCAATGTCGCCCTGAACTGGGCCGCGTGCTCTTTGGATTCTCCAATTTGCTCATCCATCTCGGCTACGGCGGCGGCATGACCCTCGGCTTCAGCGGTGGCGCGAAAGCCGGGGTACATCTCGGTGTACTCGTAGGTTTCGCCGTCGATCGCAATTTGCAAGGCTTTGGCCGCTGTCATCGTGGCCTTGGGGTAGAGCAGATCCAGGTGACCAAAGGCGTGCATCACCTCCTGGTCAGCGGTGGCTTCAAAGACACGAGCGGTGTCTTCGTCACCCATTTCACGCGCCAGTTTGGCGAAATAGCGGTATTTGATGTGCGCCATGGATTCGCCCGCAAAGGCGGATTCCAGGTTGGCCATGGTTTTGATCTCGGTGCGTTGCTTGGCTGTCATGTGGAGCTCCTGTGGGTTAAAGGGTCAATTGATTGAAGAATGCAATCAACATGGGAGCAATGATAGGTCTAGTAAATAACAATTTCCAATTGACTTTTACTAATCAATTGATAGTAACTATCAGATAAACCGCGTAGCTGACGCGTCAAGGCTGCTTCGTCCGTGGCACTTGCTGGCTGGCCGTTTGCGGTTTCCGTGTCGGTGCACAATGCCAAACTCAAACCCCAAGAAAGAGCCCCGCCCATGTCCGCCGAAGCCGTCAACCCTTTGTATCCGGCGATTGAGCCCTACCGCACAGGCCGCCTGCCGGTCGATAACATTCACACCCTGTACTGGGAGGAGTGCGGCAACCCCGACGGGGTGCCGGTGCTGTTTTTGCATGGCGGGCCGGGTGCAGGCCTGTCACCCCAACACCGGCAATTCTTTGACCCGGCGCATTACCGCATCGTGCTGTTTGACCAACGCGGTGCCGGTCAATCCACGCCGCTGGGGGAGGCGCTGGAAAACACCACCTACCTGTTGATCCACGACATTGAGCGCCTGCGCGAGCAGTTGGGCATCGCACAGTGGCTGGTGTTTGGCGGCTCCTGGGGCTCGACACTGGCGCTGGCTTACGGTGAGGCACACCCCGAGCGCTGCACCGGCTTTGTGCTGCGCGGTATTTTCTTGTGTACCCGCAGCGAGATCGACTGGTTTCTGAACGGCATCAGGCTATTTTTCCCGCAAGAACATGCCCGCTTTGTGGCCGACATTCCCGAGTCCGAGCGCGGCAATCTGCTGCAAGCCTACGCCCGCCGCCTGTTCAGCAGCAACCCGGCTGAAAACATGCAGGCGGCGCGCACCTGGAGCCGCTACGAAGGCAGTTGCCTGCACCTGCTGCCGCATCCGGAGGTGGCTGAGGCGTTTGGCTCAGCCGCAGTGGGCCTGGGGCTGGGCCGACTGGAGGCGCACTACTTCTTGCACGACGCCTTCTTGAGCGAGGATCAATTGGTGCGCAACGTGGACCGCATCCGCCACCTGCCTGCCGTCATCATTCAGGGCCGCTACGACGTGGTGTGTCCGCCGGTGTCGGCGTGGCGGCTGCACGAAGCCTGGCCCGAGGCTTCTTTTCACATGATCGAAGATGCGGGCCACGCCGCCTTTGAGCCGGGCATTGCCAGCGCACTGATCGCTGCGACCGATCAGTTCAAACGCGACGGCACCTTGTAGTGCGGGCCCGTCAGGCCACCGCGCAGCGCACAGAAAAATTTGCAAAATAGCCAAACCTCGTCCTTAACCCACCCACTTTTTTGAATTGGAGCCGTCATGACAAGCAGCAAGAAATATGTGTACGCCTTTGAAGAGGGCGATGGCAAAAACAAAATGCTGCTCGGCGGCAAGGGGGCCAATCTGTGCGAGATGACGCAAATTGGTCTGAACGTGCCGCCCGGTTTCACTGCCAGCACCGATGCCTGCAACGCCTATCTGGAAAAGAACCAGCTGCCCGATGGACTGATGGATGAAATCCGGACCCACATGGCCGCCCTGGAAAAGAAAACCGGCAAAGGTTTTGGCCACGGCCAGAACCCGCTGCTGATCTCGGTGCGATCCGGTGCGGCGATGTCGATGCCAGGCATGATGGACACCATCCTCAACCTCGGCCTCAATGAGGTTTCGCTCAAGGGGCTCATCACACAAACCGGCAACGAGCGCTTCGCGTATGACGCCTATCGCCGTTTTATCCAACTGTTCGGCAAGATCGCGCTCAACATCAGCGACGAACATTTTGACGAGCGCATGGTTGCCATCAAGCGCAAATATGGCGCGCCGCAGGATGTGGACCTGAACACCGAGCATCTGAAGGAACTGACGGGCGAATTCCTGGCCATTGTGCAACGCCAGACCGGCCAAGCCTTTCCGCAAGACCCGTTTGTACAGCTCGAAATTGCAGTGGGTGCGGTGTTTCGCTCCTGGATGGGCAAACGCGCGGTGGACTATCGCAAACAATTCAGGATCACCAAAGCGCAGGCCAACGGCACGGCGGTGAGCATCTGCACCATGGTGTTTGGCAACATGGGTAACGACTCCGGCACCGGCGTGGGCTTTACGCGCAACCCCGGCACCGGTGAAAACGTGATTTATGGCGAATATCTGGTCAACGCGCAGGGCGAAGACGTGGTGGCCGGCATCCGCACGCCCAAGGCGATCGCCGAGATGGAACAGGAAATGCCGGAAATTCACCGCCAGTTGATCACGCTGCGCAGCCGGCTGGAGTCGCATTACCATGAGGTGCAAGACTTTGAATTCACCATCGAAAAAGGCATTCTGTACTGCCTGCAAACGCGCAACGGCAAGATGAACGCGCGCGCCATGGTGCGCACCTCGGTTGAGATGTTTCATGAGGGTCTCATCACCAAGGAGCGCGCGCTGTTGCGCACCGAGCCCGCCGTGCTGGAGCAACTCCTGGTGCCGCAACTGGCCCCCAATTTTCACGCCAAGTCGCTGGCGCAAGGGCTGTCGGCCTCGCCCGGCGCGGCCTCGGGGAAAATTGTGTTCGATGCCGACACCGCCGAGACGCGCGGGCGCGCCGGTGAAAAAATCATCCTGGTGCGGGAAGAAACCAAACCCGAAGACATTCACGGCTTTTTCCAGGCGCAGGGTATTTTGACCAGCCGGGGCGGCAAGACCTCGCACGCCGCGGTGGTGGCGCGCGGCATGGGCAAGCCTTGCGTGTCGGGCTGCGAGCAGATCGTCATCAACGACCAGTTGCGCAGCGCCCGGGTGGGCGATACCACCTTGCGCGAAGGCGACGTCATCACCATTGACGGCGGTACCGGCCATGTCTACGCGGGCGAAATACCGACCGTCGAGGCCGAGTTTTCCGAGGAAATGAACACGCTGCTGGGGTGGGCCGACGAAGTGGCGGTGCTCAAAGTGATGGCCAATGCCGATTCACCGGCCGATGCGCTGCGCGCGCGTGAGTTTGGCGCCATGGGGATCGGCCTGTGCCGCACCGAGCGCATGTTCAATGCCACCGACCGCTTGCCGATCGTGCAGGAAATGATCCTGGCCGAAACGCTGGAAGAGCGTCAAGCGGCACTGGACCGCCTGTTGCCGATTCAGCGCGCTGACTTCAAGGGCATCTTCAAGGCGATGAAAGGGCTACCCGTCACCGTGCGGCTGCTCGACCCGCCGATGCACGAGTTTTTGCCCACTGCGGCGCAGCTTGAGCTCGAAATTGCGCATCTGCACCAATTGCGCGACACCATCAAGGCCCTGGAAGACCTGCCCGAGACCCTCAAGATGCTCAACCCCAAGCTGTACCAGCAATATGCTGACGGCCTGACCCCGTTGATGGGTGCTTTGAGCACTTTCAAGAAGTCGCACATGGAGGCCGAAGTCATCGCCAAAAAGGAAAAGATTCTGAAGAAGGTGCGCGCGCTGGCCGAAGTCAACCCGATGCTGGGCCATCGTGGTGTGCGTCTGGGCATCACCTACCCCGAAATTTACTCGATGCAGATCCGCGCGATTTTGGAAGCGGCCGCCCTATGCGGCAAACAAGGCATTGAGATTTATCCCGAAATCATGGTGCCGCAGGTGGCCACGGTGGAAGAGCTCAAGCGCATTCACAGCTATGTGCAGCGCATCCGGCAAGAAGTGCGCGCCACCCATGGCATCGACGTGCAGTTCAAGTTTGGCTCCATGCTCGAAGTGGTGCGCGCTTGCATGCGCTCCGGGCGCATGGCCGAAATTGCCGAATTTTTCTCGTTCGGCACCAATGACCTGAGCCAGGCCACGTTCTCCTTCAGCCGCGAGGACGCAGAAAACAAATTCCTGCCTTTCTACAACGAGACCGGCATTCTGGAAGACAACCCGTTTGAAGTGTTGGACATCAAGGGCGTGGGGCAATTGATGAAGATGGCGGTGCAAAACGGCCGCGCCACCAACCCGGACCTGAAAGTGGGCATCTGTGGCGAACATGGCGGGCACCCCGGCTCAATCCGTTTTTGCCATCACATCAAGCTCAACTACGTGTCGTGCTCGGGACCGCGCGTGCCGATCGCGCGCCTGGCGGCGGCACAGGCCAAGTTGCTGGAAGATCAGTATCGGGAACCGGTCTAAGGCCTGCGGCGCTGTGGCTCAATCCGGATTGAGCCGGCGGGTCACCGACTAAGCCCCGTTACGGCTTGAGGCGCAAGGTCTTGCCGATGAATTGCAGCGCCTGTGGGCTGTCCCATTGTTGGGCGCCGACCTGTTTGGCCAGCACACGGCCCTGCCCATCGACCAGCAGGGTGAGCGGCAATTGCGCCGCCCCCAACATGTTTTCCAGCAACAACTGCTGGTCAATATAGTGGCTGAAGCTGGTTGGATAGCGTTTCAAAAAGGCGCGTGCCGCCTCCGGATAGTCGTCAGTCGAAATACCGATCAGCGTCACCTGCTGCCCGGTCTTGCTGCGGGCCAAGCGCTCCAGTGAGCCCATTTCCTGTTGGCACGGGCCGCACCAACTGGCCCATACATTGATGATCAGCGGCCTGCCGCGATACTGCGACAGTTGACGCGACGGACCGGACAGCCCTAGCATCGCGGCCTCGCGCAGAACGCTACCCACTTCGACCTCGCCAGGCGTTTTTGCCATCGCTATGTTGGCGCAGGCGGCAACGCAAGCCAGGATTAACCAGAAAATTGTTTTGATCATCTAAGTCTAGCTTTTAAATCATAAAACCGGATCGAATTGCGTCCAGCGTTTTTGGCCTGGTACATGGCAGCATCCGCCCACTTGATAACATCATTTTGACTGGCTTCGTTGCCACTAAAAACAACAGCCCCGATGCTGGCGGAGCAGCGGTGCGCCACCGTGGGATCTACCATGCCTTCCTGCCTGGCGGCCAACAGATAGGGTTCAGACAAACTGGTGTGGATTTTTTCTGCCACGGTGCGAGCCTGTTCAAATGATTGCGCTTTGTTGGGGTCCAGCTCGCCGAGCATCACCACAAACTCATCACCCCCAAAACGAGCCACAGTGTCCACCCCGCGCACGCAGTTTCTCAGGCGATTTGCCACTTCCATCAACAGCAAATCGCCGACCCCATGACCATAGGCGTCATTGAGTGATTTGAAATTATCAAGATCAAGAAACATCAAGGCTGCATAGCAAGCGCTGCGCTTGCTGGCTGCCAGCGCTTGACTGAGACGATCGTTGAGCAGGCGTCGGTTGGGCAGCCTGGTCAGCGGGTCATAAAACGCGAGTTGGCGCACCTGATCTTCCAATTGCTTGCGTTCGGTAATTTCCCGCGTGATGCCGTGATACCCGGTAATTGCGCCCTGCGCGTCGCGCTCGGGCTTGGATCGAACCTCGCCCCACAACAGTCGGCCATCCCGGCAGCGGTGTTGTACTTCAAAGGTCAAGAATCCAACCTGGGTCCCCAGATGTTCAGAGGCCTGGCTCTGCTGCATTATTTTCTTGACGGTGGTAGCCCCCTCGTCGGAAAACAATTCAAAGACATGGTGACCCAGCATCTCTTCGGCCTTGTAGCCTCGCAGCCGTTCGTCAGCCGGGCTGATGTAGGTGATTCGAAGATGGCGATCGGTCTTCCAGATCACGTCCAAGGCGTCTTCTGTCAGCAGGCGATACCGGGCCTCACTTTCATGCAGCGCCAGGGTGCGCGCTTGAACCAAGGCCTCAAGGGCACTGTTTCGCTCGCGCAAGCCCTTGAGTGGATAGACTTCGCCCTCCTGCACCAGATGATAGGGAATGGAGATACCGCTGTGCACAATCTTCCACTCTGCGCCTTCAAGACGGAAAATCAAGACCAGTCGCGCCGTTTCCCGCGACAGAATGTGGTCAGGCAAGGGCAGGTGAATGTGGAAGAACGCAGTCGCGACAACCACGTCAGCGCTGATATCCTGCATGGAGAGATCCAGCATCTCAATGCCAATACGACCCTGCACCTGGGCAAAATCCTGTCGGGTGATCTTGGCCCAGGCGTCCCGGTCCTTCACCAGAAAATTCCCGCCCCCGGTATAGCCGCTGAAGTTCTCACTGAATCGCGCCGTCAAGCGCTCATCACGCGAGGCATACATCTCAATGTACTGGTCAAACAGCGAACGAATTTGACGTTGGCGATCCGAAGGCACGGCGCTGGCCATCAAGGAAGATGTTGAATTCATTTAACAGGGGGAACGCACTGAACGGCCCATTTGTTGGGTTGATACCATCCGCAGGGGGTCACTTTACACCCTGCCCCAGGTGCCCGCCAGTCACCAACGTCAGCCCCGCATCAGAGCCTCAATCTCATCAACCGCCACCGGAACGCCGCGGCTGATCAGCTCGCAGCCGCTGGCGGTGACGATGGCGTCGTCTTCAATGCGGATGCCGATGTTGTGAAACTGCGCGGGCACGCCATCAAAGGGCCGCACATAAATGCCGGGCTCGATCGTCAGCACCATGCCGGGCTGCAGGATGCGGGCTGGCCGGTCCTTGATGACTTCACCGGTGAGTGCGTCTTTGCGCGTGCTGACCTGGCCAATTTCCGAGGGCTCGGTATAGGCGCCGCAATCGTGCACGTCCATGCCGATCCAATGCCCGGTGCGGTGCATATAGAACTGAAAGTAGGCGCGCTTCTCGATCACATCCTCCAGGCTGCCGGCCTTGTTGCGGTCGAGCAGCCCCAGGTCGAGCATGCCCTGCGCGAGCACCTTGACGCTGGCCTCGTGCGGGTCGGTGAAGCGGGCACCGGCGCGGGTGGCGGCGACGGCTGCCTCTTGCGCGGCCAGCACCAGCTCATACAGCGCGCGCTGCGGCCCAGTGAATTGGCCGTTGGCCGGGAAGGTGCGGGTAATGTCGGAGGCGTAGCCGTCGAGCTCACAGGCCGCGTCAATCAGCACCAGCTCGCCGCCCAACACCCGACCGGCATCGGCGCGGTAGTGCAGCACGCAGGCATTGGCACCGGCGGCCACGATCGAGCCGTACGCCGGGGACTGCGAGCCATGGCGGCGAAACTCGTGCAGCAGCTCGGCGTCCAGGTGGTACTCGCGCACCTCCTGGCCCGCGCGTAGCATGCGGGCACTGAGCTGCATGGCGCGAATGTGGGCACCCGCGCTGATTTGGGCGGCGCGGCGCATGGTGGCCTGCTCGTGCGCGTCTTTCACCAAGCGCATTTCATCGAGCACGCCGCACAGGTCACGCTGCTGCTCGGGGCAGAGGGTGCCGTAACGCACGCGGGCACGCACGTTGCCAAGCCAGCCGTCAATGCGCGTTTCCAGCCCCTTGTGGGTGGCAAACGGGTACCACACGGCATCACGGCCATCGAGCAGGCCGGGCAGTTGGGCGTCCAGGTCCGCCACTGCAAATGCCGCGTCCACACCAAGCGCCGCCGGTGCGGCCTGCGGCCCGAGCCGGTAGCCGTCCCAGATTTCGCGCTCCAGGTCTTTGGCCTGGCAAAACAAAGTCGTCTTGCCGTCGCCGGTGATGACCAGCCAGGCTTTGGGTTCGGTGAAACCCGTCAGGTAGTAAAAGTAACTGTCGGGGCGGAACAAAAAATCGCTGTCACGGTTGCGCTGCTGCTCGGGCGCGGTCGGGATGATGGCGATGCCGTGCAGCCCCAGCCGGGCGACCAGTTGGGCGCGGCGTTGTGAGTAGCGCGTGTCAGTCGCACTGGCGGGCGTTGTTGCGTTCATGGGTGGACTCCAAGGGGCGTCAAGGTTGGGCTGATGACGGATTCAAATTCAAGGCTTGCAGCCGCTCGGGCGTGCCGACGTCGGTCCAGGCACCCGCATACAGTTCAGCAGACACCCGCCCATTGTCCATGGCCGCGCGCAACAGCGGCGCTAAAGGGGCTTTGATGCCGAACGGATTGCCCGCGGCAATGTCGCACCAGGGCGGCTCAAACAAGGCGCGGCGATACAGTCCGATGGTGGAATAGGTGTAACGCGGGCGCGGGTCAGCGGCGGGCAGATTGAGCGCCAGGCCGATCGGCGTTGGCCCACCCGCGCCGACGGTGTCCAGGCCAAAGTCGCCCCGCCGGTTGTGCGCCGGGTTGGGCACCAGCCAGAGGTGCGCCAGCTTGTCACTGGCCAGAAACCGCGCTACCGCCGCCGAGCTGAAGACAAAGTCAGGCACATACACGTCACCCGCGAGCACCCAGAACACGTCAGGGCTGGCCCCGGCGCCAGTGGGCGAACACAGCAGCGGCAAGGCGCGGGCAATGCCCCCGGCGGTTTCCAGTGCGGCACCAAAATCCTGCCCCTCATGGGAATATCGAATCTGCAGACAATCCTGAATTGATAGCTGCTCACGCTTATTTGACGGGGGCTTGAGCCTGAAAACATCATTAAATTGGGCGGCAATCTGCGGCCCCAGCCAAGCCGTGTTGACCACCACCCGGCCGACACCCGCGCGCGCCAGCGCCTCCAGCTGCCACTGCATCAGCGGCTTGCCGCGCACGGGCAGCAAAGGTTTCGGCGTGGTGTCGGTCAGGGGCCGCATGCGCTCGCCGCGGCCGGCGGCAAGCAGCATGGCGGCTATCGAAGGGTCTTCAGCAGGTGGCAGCACAAGAGACAAGCGGGGCGGCGCTCAATGAGGTGCGCGCTGCAGGGCGTTTCAGCTTACTGCTCGACAAAAGCGCGCTCAATCACGAAGTCACCTTGCTTGGTGGTGTTGCCTTCCATGAAGTCGCGCTTTTCCAGCAGGTGTTTCAGGTCGCGCAGCATGTCGGGGCTGCCACAAAGCATGACACGGTCATGCGCCGGGTCAAATTTGGACAAGCCCAGATCGGTCTGCAATTGGCCGCTTTCCAGCAGCGTGGTGACGCGACCCTGGTGAACAAAGGCTTCGCGCGTCACGGTCGGGTAGTACAGCAGCTGCTGGGTCACCATGTCACCCAGGAACTCATGCTCGGGCAGCTCATACGTCAGGTAGTCGTGGTAGGCCAGTTCGGCCACCTCGCGCACGCCGTGCACCAAAATGACTTTCTCGAAGCGCTCATAGGTTTCGGGGTCGCGCACGATGCTCAAAAACGGCGCCAGGCCGGTGCCGGTGCCAATCAGGTACAGATTTTTACCGGACAGCAAATAGTCAATCAGCAAGGTGCCGGTGGGTTTGCGCCCGACCACAATCTTGTCGCCAACCTTGATGTGCTGCAGGCGTGAGGTCAGGGGACCGTCTTGCACCTTGATGCTCAGGAACTCCAGATGATCTTCGTAGTTGGCGCTGACAATGCTGTAGGCGCGCAGCAAGGGCTTGCCGGTTTCAAGGCGCAGGCCAATCATCGTGAAATGGCCATTGGAAAAGCGCAGGGTCGGATCCCGCGTGGTGGTAAAGCTGAACAGACGGTCAGTCCAGTGGTGAACACTTAAAACGGTTTCTTCTAAAAAGGCACTCATGGCGGGTCTTCAAAAATTCCAATGGACAACAGGGTTAGGGGGCGGATTGTAGAACCTGGGGTCGTTTGGCGGGCATGCGGCAGACCCCGCTGCGACTCAGGGTTATCCTTACCACTTATGTACTCGCAACACTTCGGCTTGACGCAAGACCCTTTTTCCATCGCGCCCGACCCGCGCTACCTGTTTATGAGCGAGCGCCACCGGGAGGCGCTGGCTCATCTGCTCTACGGCGTGGTCGGCTCGGGCGGCGCTGCAGGCGGCACCAGCGGCACCGGTGGTGGCTTTGTGCTGCTCACCGGCGACATCGGCACCGGTAAAACCACGATTTGCCGCTGCTTCCTGGAGCAGATTCCCACCGGCTGCCAGGTGGCCTACATCTTCAACCCCAAACTCAGCGTCACCGAGCTGCTGCAGTCGATCTGCGAGGAGTTCCACATCACAGTGGCACCTGCCGCCTTGCGCGCAGCCACGGGCAAGGACTACACCGACGCGCTCAATGCCTTTTTGCTCCAGCGTCACGCCGCCGGACAAAGCAGCGTGCTCATCATCGACGAGGCGCAGAACCTTGAAGCCGAGGTGCTGGAGCAGTTGCGGCTGCTGACCAACCTGGAAACCAATGAGCGCAAGCTGCTGCAGATTGTGCTGATTGGCCAGCCCGAACTGCGCACCATGCTGGCGCGCCCTGAACTCGAACAACTCGCCCAGCGCGTGATTGCGCGTTTTCACCTGGACGCACTGACCGCTGCCGAGAGCAGCCAGTACATCGGGCATCGTCTGGCGGTGGCCGGGCACACCGGCGCGCTGCCGTTTGACCGGCCGTCCCTGCAGCGCATCCACCACCTTGCGCAGGGCGTGCCACGGCGCATCAACCTGCTGTGCGGACGCGCACTGTTGGGGGCCTGGGCCAGTGGCCTGCAGCGCGTGGAGCGGCGCGTGGTGGACAAAGCGGCAGCCGAGGTGTTCGGGCCCGACAGCGCTCACGCCTCGCCCCGCCGCAGCCCACAGCGCACCGCCTACGCACTGGGCGGCCTGGGCCTGGCGGTCGGCGTCGCGCTGGCCGGCTGGTTGCTGTGGCCACCCCGGCAGCCGACGCAGCCGCCAGCCCCGGCCCGCGTGTCAGCCGCACCCGTTGCCGCGCCGGCACCGATCACGGCGGCACCGCTGCTGCCAGGCACGCCTGAAGAGATCGACGCCCTGCTGGATCAACTGCCGCGCGACATCAACACGGCGTGGCGTGCGCTGGCCAGCCGCTGGGAGCTGCCCGCCCAAGCAGGCGCTAGCGACGGCGACCCTTGCCTGGCGGCCGCCGCGCAGGAGCTCCAGTGCTACCGCACCAACCAGCTCAGCATACCGCTGCTGCGCCAACTGGGGCGCCCCGGCATCCTGACACTGCAAGCCGCCAACAGCGCACCGGTGTACGCCCTGCTGGTGGGCCTGAGCGAGCAGACCGCCACGCTGCAGGTGGGGTCCACCCTGCATCGTGTCAGACTGGTTGCGTTGGGTCGAGTCTGGCGTGGGGACTTTGCCACCTATTGGCGCGCGCCGCAGGGTTACAGCGCCGACCTGCCCGACGGCAGCAGCGGCCCGGTCATCGACCGGCTGACGACCCAATTGGCTCAGATTGATGGTGCACCAGCGCCGGTTGCTGGTGCAGCCCCACAACTGGACCCAGCCTTGCGGGCTCGGGTGCGGGCCTTTCAGCGCGCCCAGGGCCTCAAGCCCGATGGCCAGCCCGGCCCCATGACCTTCATGCAGCTTGAACGCGCCATTGGCGGACAAGCGCCACGCCTGCAAACCGACCAGCTATAAAACCATGTCCTATATCCTCGATGCCCTCAAGCGGGCTGATACCGAACGCGAGCGCGGCAACGTGCCCGGCTTGCACACGCGCCAACTGGCGACCCCGACCGACCCAACCGTGCCCGGTGCGCGCAGCTCGCTCTGGCTGGCCGTCGCCGCTGCCGTGGCGCTGGGCGGCATCGGTGTCGGCCTGTGGGTCTGGCAAACACCTGCCGATACCCCGCGCCCGGTGGTCCTGAAACCGGTCGTCGTTCAGCCCCCGGTTAACGCACCGCCGCCGGTCGCGGCCATGGCGCCAGGAATAGCGCCAGGATCAACACCCGCACTGACAGCAACACCCGCGGCTACAGCGGCACTGCCGCCGACCGTGTCAGCGCCGCCCACTCTGGCTGCCGCCTTGCCCGTCATGCCCGCCACCGTCAAACCAAGACCAGAGCCGACGCGTGCCGCGCCTGCCATTGCAGCACCAGCGCCGCCCAAGGCCGAGGTCAAACCTGATCCCATCACCCCGGCCGTTGCGCCAGCCACCGTCGCCTTGACGGCGGTGCCGCTGCTCAGTGATCTGCCCGAAGACCTGCGGCGTCAAGTCCCGGCGTTGACCATCACCGGCGCCGTGTACTCAGAGAACCCGGCGCAGCGGCTGCTCCTGGTCAACAACCTGGTGCTAGCCCAAGGCGCTCTGGCTGCGCCCGAGGTGAAACTGGAGGAAATTCAGGCGCGCAGCTCGGTGTTCAGTTTCCGCGGCACGCGCTTCCGGGTCGCGCATTAGCCGCAGGGCTTACCGCTCGGAATTGTTGAATTGACAAACCGCTCTGGCGCTGTCATGACGCGAGAGCAGCAACCGTGCATTTTTTACAGCGCCTTGGCAGCATCAATCGTTGCGCTTGCCCTTGTTGCCGTGCTTACCCCCCTTGTCCTGGCCGTTATTCCAGTTCTTGGGTTTCTTTTGTTTTTCAATTTTGACGGTCTGGTACTGCTCATCGCGCTGCCAATAGCCGGGTTGGCGCACATAAATGTTGTTACGCTGCTCCCAGTGATCCGGCGCCCAGCGATAGCCCTCGCGCTGAACGATGGTGCGTCCGCGCACCCAGACGTGACGATCACCCATCAGCACCCAGTAGCCCGGCGCCCAGGTGTAGCCCGGCGCGATGACAGGCCTGACTTCATACAGCGGTGCCGGCGGCGCAAGGTTGATGTTGACGCTGACTTGCGCAAACGCGGGCACAGCGACGGCACTGGCCGCCACCAACACGGACAGCACGAGATGCCGAACTTTATTACTTTGTTTCATGATTTTTTCCTTTGTTCATTAACGGGCTGATGGTGACAGCTTGTGCCTGCATGATCCGTGCGCTGGTTCACATAAGGCACATGTCAAAAATATTTTTTGTCATGTGCGCTAGCGCACTGAATGAATGCTGAGGTTTGCGTAATCTTGCCACCAGTCGTCACGCGACGGTCGGGGTTTAAGCCAAGGGCTTGGCCTGCCAAGCGGCTGCGAATGCGACGCTGCACTAGCGATGGTCTGATCTGCCAGCGTTAATTTTTTCAGAAACCGATCAAGCTGGGTCGCTATTCACGAGAACGTGTGTAGTTGTCCTAGTCCAAATCAAAGGAATCATCATGAAGTACTCGAATCTACTAGTCGCCACGGCGGCATCGTTGGCATTGGCTGGATGTTTTTCCCTTCCCGCAGGCCCGGCCGGCCCCCAAGGTGCAACGGGTGACACCGGCGCAACGGGCTACACGGGCGCCACGGGTCGCACCGGCGGCACGGGTGCAACTGGCGGCACGGGTGCAACCGGTGCCACTGGCTATACCGGCGCAACCGGCGGCGCTGGCGCGACTGGCGATACCGGCGCGACTGGCTACACGGGCGCTACCGGCAGCACCGGCGCGACCGGAGCCACCGGGCGCACCGGCACCAAAGGAAGCGTAGCCCCTGGCACCGTCGTGATCGTGCCGGCTCAGTAAAGAGAATCAGGGCGGACCCTGCCTGCTATTTGCAGGGCCGCCCCGCCGGCCGGGCTCAGGGGCGGCCCTGCCGCTACCGTTTGTCCCGCCAAGACGCGGGTAGCCGCAAGGATGATGAAAAGGCCGGCTTTGTAGGTGCGCTCGCGCACACTGCTCGCCTGCTCAGGGGTTGATAATTATCGAGTTCACTGGATACTTTTCGTCTGCTGGCCTTGAAATAACATGCCTCAATCGCTCACCCACCACGCCATGACACTGCCTCGTTCGCTCAAATGGATTGCTGGCGCTGTTATCGCGCCCGTCGTGCTGGCGCTTCTTTTCATCGCAATTTTCGGCTGGAACTGGCTGCGCGCGCCGATTGAGCGCATGGCGCTGGAGAAAACCGGTCGGGTGCTGGCCATCAACGGTGATATGAGTGTGGCCTTGGGCTGGCCCCGGCCGCGCATTCGTGCCAGCGCGGTGACATTCGCCAATCCGCTCTGGACCCAGGAAAAGCAGATGCTCGCTGCCGACGCGGTGGAGATCACGCTCGACTTGACCCAACTGTTGGGACGCAAGCTCGTGTTCCCCGAACTGCGACTGGAGCGACCGGTGGTGTTTCTGGAGCAGGGCACCGAGGGGCGCAAGAGCTGGTTGCTGGACCAGCAGCAGCAGGACCCGGGCGCACGCATCCAGATCGACCGCCTGACGCTTGATCAGGGCACGCTCGGCTATGACGATGCGGTCCAAAAAACCAGTATCCGGGCAGAACTCGCCAGCTTGACGCCGCCCGCGGGAAGCACGGCCGACACCGGCTTGACTTTCAGCGCCCACGGGCGCTACAAGGGCCAGGCGCTCACGGCTCAGGGCAACGGCGGGCCGGTGCTGGCCTTGCGCGACGAGAGCACACCCTACCCGCTGAACATTGACGCCAGCGTGGGTCACACCCGCGTGCGCGCAGAGGGCAGCGTCACCAGCCTGCTCAAATTTACCGCCGTGGACTTGGCGCTGGCACTCAGCGGCGACAACCTGGCGCAGCTCTATCCCTTGCTCGGCATCACCTTCCCAGCCACCCGCAGCTACGTGACAGCCGGCCACCTGCAGCACAGCGGCAACAGTTGGCGCTACGAGAAGTTCTCGGGCCGCATCGGCACCAGCGACATCGCCGGCTCGCTCCAGGTGACAACCGGTGGCCAGCGCGCGGCGCTGACGGCAGATTTGACCTCCAGTGTGCTTGATCTGGCGGACCTGGGGCCGCTGATCGGCTCGCGCCCCGGCAGCGTGCAAGCCGCCAAACAGGCGGCCCAGCAATTACCGCCCCAGCCTGCGCAAGCCGATGGCGCGACACCGACGCGAGCGCGTGTGCTGCCTGACCAGTCGTTCAACACCGAGCGCTGGCGCAGCGTGGACGCCGAGGTGGGCTTGCGGGCCAAGGCCCTCAAACGCGACAAGGAGCTGCCACTGGAAGACCTGGTGGCCCACTTGAGCCTGCGGGATGGCGTGTTGACGCTCGATCCGCTCAATTTTGGTCTGGCTGGCGGCCAGCTCAACAGCGTGGTCACACTCGATGGGCGCAAGGATCCGATCACGGCACACGCCAAGGTACGGGCCCGAAAAATATTGCTGGGCAAGCTGTTTCCGACCGTTGAGCTGAACCAGGCCAGCATCGGCCAAATCAACGGTGAGTTCGATCTGGCCGGACAAGGCAACTCGGTGGCTCGCATGCTGGCGAGTTCCAGTGGCAAGGTGGGGCTGGTCGTCTCTGGCGGCGAGATCAGCAAGTTGATGATGGAAAAAGCCGGCCTGCATCTATGGGAAATACTGCAGCTGAGCCTGAGCGGCGACCAGCTCATCAAGTTGCGTTGCGCGGTGGCCGACTTTGAGGTCAAGAACGGCAGGATGCAAACCGACGCACTGGTGTTGGACACCCAGGTCACCACCCTGATTGGCAGCGGCAACATCGACCTGGCGCAGGAGCGGCTGGACCTGACGTTCAACCAGAAAACCAAAGACACCAGTCCCCTGGCTTTGCGCAGCCCGATCTATATGCGCGGCAGCTTTGCCAAGCCCGAGCTGGGCGTCGACAAGACGCACGTCGCGGTGCGCGCCTTGGGCGCGCTGGCACTGGGTCTCGTCAATCCATTCCTGACGCTGCTGCCCTTGATCGATGCCGGTCCGGGCCAGGATAGCGATTGCGGGCAACTGGTGCGCGATGCGCGGGCCCTACCGCACCCAAAGAGTGACAAAAAATGATCCTGCACGCCCTCTTGCGCACCGCGGCGACGGCTGTCGGCGTGCTCGCGTTTGCCGCGTGCGCCTCACTGCCTGACACCGACGAGCTGATCCAGCGACACGCGGGACAGGCCGCCCGGTTTGAGACCGCCCGCGGTGCGCTCTCGGCGCAGAAAAGCGCCGCCATCCTGGCGCAGCTCAAACGCAAATCGGGCGACATCGATATTCTGGACAAACAGATCGCGCTGGAGCAGACCGTCAATGACAGCCCGCTGATCCTGGGCAACAAAGTTACCCTGCTGCAGGACGGTGCCGCGACCTACCCGGCGATGTTCGCCGCCATCCGCAGCGCGCGCAACCATATCAACCTGGAGTCCTACATCATCGAAGACGACGAGGTCGGGCGCCAGTTCTCCGACCTGCTGTTGGCCCAGCAAGCGCATGGTGTTCAGGTCAACATCCTCTATGACAGCGTGGGCGCCGTCAATACGCCCAAGGCTTTTTTTGAGCGCTTGAGGCAAGGCGGCATCGAATTGCTTGAATTCAACCCGATCAACCCACTGACGGCCAAGGGGCCGTGGATGATCAACCACCGCGACCATCGCAAGCTGCTGCTGGTGGACGGTCGCATCGCCTTCATCGGCGGCATCAACATCAGCAGCGTCTATGGCTCCGGGTCCATTCCAAGTCGCTCCCGCAAGGCGGCCGCCAGCGCGGAGGAATGGCGCGATACCGACCTGCAGATTGAAGGGCCGGTGGTCAGCGAATTTCAGAAATTGTTCCTGCAGACCTGGGAAAAACAGCGCGGACGTCCGCTGGCGACCAATAATTATTTTCCGGCGCTCAAGGTGCAGGGTAAAGACATCGTGCGCACCATTGGCAGCACGCCCGATGATCCGTTCAGCCTGATGTACCTGACGCTGATATCGGCGATTGGCAATGCGGAAAAACAGGTGCACCTGACCCAGGCCTACTTCGTGCCCGACCCGCAGCTGCTGCAGGCCTTGGTGGCGGCCGCCGGGCGCGGCGTCGATGTCAAGCTGATCCTGCCGAGCCAATCGGACTCCGGGCTTGTCTTTCATGCCGGGCGAGCTCATTACACCGAGCTGCTCCAGGGTGGCGTCAAGCTGTACGAGCGCGTCGGCGGGCTGCTGCATGCCAAAACCGCCGTCATCGACGGCGTCTGGTCGACGGTGGGCTCCAGCAATCTGGACTGGCGCAGCTTCCTGGACAACGACGAGATCGATGCCGTGGTGCTGGGGCAAGAATTTGCCCAGAAAATGGAAGCCATGTTTGCCAGCGACCTGCAAGCGTCCCAAGCGATCGATCTGCAAGGCTGGCAACATCGCCCGCTGCAGTTCCGGATCAAGGAGTGGATGGCGCGGGTCTGGGAGCGGCTGCTTTAAGGCCAGGCAGGCCAGCGCCGCGCACCGATAATCGCGCCATGCCTGTTGACGAACCTTCCTTTGACCCACCGATAGCCGCACGCCCGATCACGCCGGAACCGGTGCTCCCCAGCGCCCGCTTCATGTGCGCGCATCCAGCGCACTTGATGGCGCTGGGTTTTGGGTCCGGCCTGAGCCCCCTGGCGCCCGGCACAGCCGGCACCTTGTGGGCGTGGCTGACGTTTGTGCTGCTGCAACCCGGGATGAACGATGCGCGCTGGGCGCTGCTGATTGCCCTGTCACTGCCGCTGGGCTGGTGGGCCTGCAGCGTCACGGCGAAACACATGCGGATGCTCGACCCCAGCAGCGTGGTGTGGGACGAGATTGCGGCCTTTTGGCTGGTGCTGTGGCTGGTCACCCCGGCCGGATTTTGGGGCCAACTGGTGGCCTTCGGCCTGTTCCGCTTCTTTGATGCGGCCAAGCCCGGCCCGGTACGCTGGGCCGACCAACTGTTTCATGACGTCAACACCGCCAGCGACCCGGCAGCCTGGCGCAAGGCCGGTTTCGGCATCATGCTCGATGACCTGGTGGCGGCGGCCTGTGCCCTGCTGGTGATCGCTGGCTGGCGGTTTTTCCGATGACGAAGACGCTATTAAAATCAGAGCTATCTACGCCTGATCTATGCGGGCTGGTGGCCGATTTGATGCTAAGGAATAGACTGAAGCTGGTGACGGCCGAAAGCTGCACCGGCGGCATGATTGCGGCCGCCTGCACCGATCTGGCGGGCTCCAGCGACTGGTTCGAGCGCGGCTTTGTCACCTACTCCAACGACGCCAAAACCGAGTTGCTGGACGTCCAGGCGCAACTGCTGCTCAG
>Ga0209913_1000280_pt1 | contig 48750 bp, 46 predicted proteins | sample PersoiDNA2013203_FD_185805 | JGI IMG/M metagenome (GOLD analysis project Ga0209913, IMG submission 185805) | Permafrost soil microbial communities from the Arctic, to analyse light accelerated degradation of dissolved organic matter (DOM) -... | ecosystem: Environmental > Terrestrial > Soil >...
CGCCGAACTTGGCTGCCAGAACGGTAGCGATCGCAGCCGTCAGGGTGGTCTTGCCGTGGTCAACGTGACCGATGGTGCCGACGTTCACGTGCGGCTTGGTACGTTCAAACTTGCCTTTTGCCATTTTTTCGACTCCGAAAAAAAATACCTAAATCAACACAACAAGGGTCAAAGCGCCCCCTGACAGGGGGCACCGAAGAACGTGGTGCCCATGGCGGGAATCGGACCCGCGACCTCTCCCTTACCAAGGGAGTGCTCTACCACTGAGCCACATGGGCATCTGAAGGCCACCAGGCACTTCAAAAAAACTACTCAAGCAAACTGATGCTGGAGCGGGAGACGGGAATCGAACCCGCGTCATTAGCTTGGAAGGCTAGGGTTCTACCATTGAACTACTCCCGCCAAACAATGACAGGATTTCTCCCGACACTACCGGCGCTTTTGATCGCCACTCACATCAATTCACTCGCTGGTGGAGGAGGCTGGATTCGAACCAGCGTAGGCGTAAGCCAACAGATTTACAGTCTGCCCCCTTTAGCCACTCGGGCACCCCTCCAGCGAATCTCGAACTATAACACAGTTTTTTAGGCCGCCTTACTTTCTGTTCGAGCCGCATGTCCGTAAGAACTTGCGAGACCATGATTATGACCTTTTTTTCTGGGCACTTTGGGCATTCCGGACAAATTTCTTCAAATGGGCCCAACTTTTTATGCTGCAGTGCACAAATCATGTCAGCATGACCCCATGTACACCTTTCCCACCCCTGCGGAGCCCCCCAAGCGCCTGAGTCTTGCACTTCAAGGCGGAGGGGCTCACGGCGCCTTCACCTGGGGCGTGTTGGATGCGCTGCTCGAAGATGGCCGCTTCGATTTCGACGGCATCAGCGGAGCCAGTGCTGGCGCCCTCAATGCCATTGCACTCGCCCAAGGCTACCTGGGCCACCCACCAGGTGACGGTGAGCGTCAGGCCATCCGCGCGTCCGCCCGGCAGACACTTCGGCAAATCTGGGAGGGGGTGGTGTCGCTGGGCAGCGTCGGGGCCCTGACACAGAGCGTGATGCACATGATGCTCAACACCGGCATGGGTGGACACATGCTGCAAAGCGCCATGGCCCCCTGGATGTCGCCAGCCCAAATGAATCCGATGGACATCAATCCGCTGCGCAAGCTGCTGGCCGCGCACATCGACTTCGAAGGCTTGGCACGCCTCCATTCTCCCCGCGTGTTTGTGTCGGCAACCCACGTGCGCACCGGGCTGGCCAAGGTGTTCTCTGGCAGGCAACTCGATTTGCAGGCCGTCATGGCATCGACTTGCCTGCCCATGGTGTTCCGGACCGTCGAGATCGACGGCGAGCCGTTCTGGGATGGCGGCTATTCCAGCAACCCGCCGCTGGTTCCGCTGATCAAGCAATGTGATGCGCAAGACATCCTGGTCGTGCAGATCAACCCCCTGCAACGCCACGAAACACCGCACTCCCAGCAAGACATCCTGGACAGGGTGAATGAGCTCACCTTCAATGCCAGCCTGCTCGATCAGATGCGAAATGTCGAGTTCATCAACCACCTGATCGAACGCGGCCGGATGCAGGAAGGCGAAGACTATCGCCGCATCCGCCTGCACCGCATCGATGGCGGCCAGGGCTTGGAAGACCTGCCGGCCTCCAGCAAGGTGGCGGCCGATGGCGACATGATCGAACGCCTGTTCAACATGGGGCAGGACGCCGCGAAACATTGGTTGAAGCGCCACTTCGATGATGTGGGCGTGCGAGCCACACTGCGCCTGCCCAAACCCTGAGCTCTGGCGGGATGGCGTCAGCCGCCGCTTGCGTGCTGGTCGCGCCAGGCCCGGGCCTGTGAGAAATGCCCGCACCCGATGAAGGGTGCGGGGGGTCGCAGCGCCGACAAAGGCGAAGGATGATTGGACAGAAGCACCAGGTGGCGTGAAGCGTCGATCATGGGGCGCTTGCTCTGCGCATGGGCCCCCCACAGCATGAAGACCACCGGACGGGGCCCCTGTGCCACATGCCGGATCACAGCATCGGTCAACAGCTCCCAGCCGCGACCGGCGTGGCTGGCGGGCTGCCCCTCCTCCACCGTCAGACAGGTGTTGAGCAACAACACGCCTTGCTGCGCCCAACGGACCAGGCTGCCCCCAGGCGACGGAAACGCCGGGAACGGGGTCCCCAGATCCCGCTGCAGCTCCTTGAAGATATTGCGCAGCGATGGCGGCAAGGGAACGCCGGGGGCCACCGAAAAAGCCAAGCCCTCCGCTTGGCCACGACCATGGTACGGGTCCTGCCCCAGTATGACGACGCGCACCGCCTCAGGCGGTGTGAGCAGAAGTGCCCGCAGCGGCTGGGGCGGAAACACCGTGGCGCCGTCTTGCAGCCGTTGTTGCAGAAAGTTCAGCAACTGCACGCCAGCCGGAGCAGTAAAAAACCCATTCACCAGCGCTTGCCACCCGTCTGCCACAGGCCAATCGGCCGGATCGGCGGAACCCAGTTGGTCTGCCACAGGCCGCTCGGCAGCGTCGATCAACTCCGACATGACGTCCTCCAATGGCCCATCAGGCAAACAAGTGCGCCAGCGCCTCGCCGGGGTCCTGGGCCCGCATGAAGGCCTCGCCAACCAGGAACGCATGCACCTGAGCCTCGCGCATGCGCTGCACATCGGCAGGCCCCAGAATGCCCGACTCTGTCACCAGCAAACGATCTGCAGGCACATCCGCCAACATGCCCAGCGTGGTGTCCAGGCTGACCTCAAAGGTGCGCAGATTGCGGTTGTTGATGCCCACCAGCGGGGTCTTGAGGCGCAAGGCGCGCTCCAGCTCGGGGCGGTCGTGCACTTCGACCAGCACCGCCATGTCCAGACTGCGGGCCACAGCCTCCAGATCGGCCATCTGGGCATCGTCCAGGCAGGCGGCAATCAGCAGGATGCAGTCGGCGCCCATCACCCGGGCTTCGTAGACCTGGTAGGGATCGATCATGAAATCCTTGCGCAGCACAGGCAAAGCACAGGAAGCCCGGGCCTGCTTGAGGTAGTCCACGCTGCCCTGGAAAAACTGCTTGTCCGTCAGCACCGACAGGCAGGCCGCGCCGTGCTCGGCGTAGCTTTGCGCAATGTCAGCCGGAATGAAGTCGGCCCGCAGAACGCCCTTGGACGGGCTGGCTTTCTTGATCTCGGCAATCACCGCAGCCTGACCGGCGGCCACCTTGGCCCGCATGGCGCCGATGAAATCGCGCGTCAGCACCCGGCTCTCCGCGTCCGCACGCATGGCGGCCAAGGGCACCTTCTTCAGGCCGGCTGCCACCTCCTCATGCTTGACGGCCACGATCTTGTTCAGAATATCACTCATGTTCTTGCGGGCTCCGAGAGCCGTTTTTCAAAAATTTCAGAAACACCCGGTGCAAACCCCGGCCAACGCCCACAAAAAGCGCTGAACACCCAGAGCGATCCAGGTGCGGGGTCTTGCCGCGGGCTCATCGCTTGGGCCTCAGAGTGCTGGCGTGAGGGCCTTGGCCGTGGCCACCAATTCGTTCAGCTTGGTGCGCGCTGCGCCCGACTCCAGTGCGGCACGGGCACGCAGCAGGCCTTCGGTCATCGAAGGCACCACGTTGGCGGCATACAGTGCCACACCGGCGTTCAGCAACACGATATCGCGCGCCGCCCGCACAGCCGGGTCCGGGCTGTTGTCCAGCACGGCAAGCAGCAACTCACGGGATTGCTCAGGCGTGTCCACCTTCAGGGCTCGGTTGCTGGCCATGGGCAGACCGAAATCTTCGGGGTGGATCTCGTACTCACGCACCTCGCCGTCCTTGAGTTCGCCCACCAGGGTGGCCGCGCCCAGGCTGACCTCGTCCATGCCATCACGCCCGTAGACCACCACGGCATGCTCGGCCCCCAGGCGCTGCAAGGCACGCACCTGGATGCCCACCAGATCAGGGTGGAACACCCCCATGAGGATGTTCGGCGCCTCGGCCGGGTTGGTCAGCGGCCCGAGGATGTTGAAGATGGTGCGCACGCCCAACTCCTTGCGCACCGCCGCCACGTTCTTCATGGCAGGGTGGTGATTGGGGGCGAACATGAAACCGATGCCGGTTTGCTGAACGCAGCGGGCAATCGCCTCAGGCGTGAGGTTGATGTTGACACCCAACGCCTCCAGCACGTCGGCACTGCCCGACTTGCTCGACACACTGCGCCCACCATGCTTGCTGACCTTGGCACCGGCCGCAGCGGCCACAAACATCGAGCAGGTGCTGATGTTGAAGGTGTGCGAGCCATCCCCCCCCGTGCCGACGATGTCCACCAGATGGGTCTTGTCGGCCACATGCACCTTGGTCGAGAACTCCCGCATGACCTGCGCGGCCGCGGTGATCTCACCAATGGTTTCTTTCTTCACACGCAGGCCGGTGATGAGGGCGGCCGTCATCACCGGCGACAACTCGCCACGCATGATGGCGCGCATGAGCTCAAGCATCTCGTCGTGAAAAATCTCGCGGTGCTCGATGGTGCGCTGCAGCGCTTCCTGAGGGGTGATGGGCATGGAAATCTCCTGAGAGGTCATGGCGTATCGCGCTCAAGGCGCGGGACGATCCGAAAAAGCCAGCTTGAGGCCGAAGCCGATGAACATCGCTCCGGCCACGCGATCCAGCCACTGCAAGCCACGCTGCACCGCGCCCAGACGGCGGGCCATCCAGGCTGCGGCCAGCGCCCAGGCCAGGTTGACCGGAATGGCGTTGAGGTTGAACAAGACCCCGAGCAGCACAAACGCCAGCGCCTTGTGGTCGGTGCCCGGCGCAATGAACTGAGGCACGAAGGCGAGAAAGAAAATCGCCACCTTGGGGTTGAGCACATTGGTCCAGAAACCGCCCATGAAGACCTGTCTCAGGCTCTGGGTGGCACGCTCTGATGAAGTGGTACGGGCCTTCTGCACCAGGCTCGAATCCGCAGCCCGGGCCAGCAGCATGCGCAAGCCCATCCACAGCAGATAGCCCGCCCCGAGCCACTTGAGCAAGGTAAAGGCGGTGGCCGAGGTTGCCAGCAAGGCCCCCACCCCCACCGAGGCCGCGGCGATGTGAACAAAGCAGCCCCCGGTGATGCCCAAGCCGGCCACCACGCCGGCACGCACCCCAGAGCGCAGCGCATGGGAGACGATGTAGAGCACATCGGGCCCCGGTGTGAGGTTCAGCAGCCAGCCGGCCAGCACAAACAAGAGCAGGTGATGGGAATCCGGCATGTGCACTGCTCCCGCTTCAGCGTTGAACGCGGTGGCGCACCGGCATCCCAGCCAGAACGCACCGGGCATGCACCACCGGACTCATGGTCGCACCAGGAAGTTCTTGAGCATGGCATGCCCATGTTCGGTCAGGATGGACTCGGGGTGGAACTGCACGCCCTCGATGTCCAGCGACTGGTGGCGCACCCCCATGATCTCGCCGTCATCCGTCCAGGCGGTCACCTTGAGGTCTGCCGGGCAGGTACTGCGCTCGATGGCCAGCGAGTGGTAACGGTTCACCGTGAACTTCTCGGGCAGACCGGCGAAGACGCCTTCTTGCGTGGTGGTGATCACACTGGTCTTGCCGTGCATGAGCTCCTGCGCCCGGATGATCCGGCCGCCAAAGGCGGCACCGATGGCCTGGTGACCCAGGCACACCCCGAGGATCGGCAGCTTGCCGGCGAAATGCTGGATCGCAGCCACCGAGATACCGGCCTCGGCCGGAGAACAGGGGCCCGGCGAAATCACCAACCGGTCCGGTGCCCGCGCCGCGATGCCCTCGAGCGTGATCTCGTCGTTGCGGAACACCTCGACCTCGGCGCCGAGTTCGCCGAAATACTGCACGATGTTGAAGGTGAACGAATCGTAGTTGTCCACCATGAGGAGCTTGATCTTGTTCGTCATGGCGTTCACTCCAGGCCTTCTTCAACGAGTTCAGCCGCGCGCAACAGTGCACGGGCCTTGTGTTCTGTTTCTCTCCATTCCATCTCGGGCACCGAATCCGCCACCACGCCGGCCGCGGCCTGCACGTACAGCGTCTGGTCCTTGATCAGGCCGGTGCGGATGGCGATGGCCACATCCATGTCGCCCGCGTAGCTGATGTAGCCACAGGCACCGCCGTACAGACCGCGCTTGGTGGGCTCGAGCTGGTCGATCAGCTCCATGGCGTGCACCTTGGGCGCCCCTGTGAGGGTGCCCGCTGGGAAGGTGGCCTTCAACACGTCAATGGCGCCCATGCCATCGTTCAAGGTGCCTTCGACATTGCTCACAATGTGCATCACGTGGCTGTAGCGCTCCACCACAAAGGCCTCGGTCACCTTGACCGAGCCGGTCTTGGCGATGCGCCCGATGTCGTTGCGCGCCAAGTCGATCAACATCACGTGCTCGGCGCGCTCCTTGGGGTCGTTGATGAGTTCGACCTCGGCCGCCTTGTCTTTCTCCGGCGTGGCGCCCCGTGGGCGGGTGCCGGCCAAGGGGCGGATGGTGATCTTCTGCTCTTCGCGGCCATCGATCTCGACGCGTTCCTGGCGCACCAGGATCTCGGGCGACGCACCCACCACATGGAAATCACCAAAGTGGTAGTAGTACATGTAAGGCGAGGGGTTGAGCGAACGCAGCGCGCGGTACAGCGACAGCGGGCTTTCGGTGTAGCGCTTCTTGATGCGCTGCCCCACCTGCACCTGCATGAAATCACCTGCGGCAATCAGCTCTTTGGCCTTTTCCACCGCCGCCAGGTAGTCGGCCTTGGCAAAGTCGCGCTCGGCGGGATAGCCCTGGGTGGCCTTCACCACCGGGGCACTGACAGAGTACTTGAGCTGATCCTTCAGATCGCGCAGGCGCTTCTTGGCGTTGGCAAAGGCCTCGGGGGTGGCCGGGTCGGCATAGACAATCAGGTACAGCTTGCCCGACAGGTTGTCGATCACGGCCAGCTCTTCGCATTGCAGCAGCAGGATGTCGGGCGTGCCCAGGGTGTCGGGTGGGCAGCTCTTCTCGAGCTTCTTCTCGACGTAGCGCACCGCGTCGTAGCCGAAATACCCCGCAAGGCCGCCGCAGAAACGGGGCAAGCCAGGGCGCAGCGCCACTTTGAAGCGTTTCTGGTATTGGGCAATGAAATCCAGCGGATTGCCCTGGGCGGTCTCGATGACCACGCCATCGCGCACCACTTCGGTCTTGGCTTCCTCGCCAAAGCCGCTGGCGCGCAGCAGGGTGCGAGCGGGCAGGCCGATGAAGCTGTAGCGGCCAAAACGCTCGCCCCCCACCACCGATTCCAGCAAAAAGCTGTAACGGCCCCCATCACGGGCATGGGCCAGCTTCAGGTACAGGGACAAAGGGGTTTCCAGATCCGCAAACGCCTCGGCGATCAAAGGGATGCGGTTGAAGCCCTGCAAGGCAAGGCTCTTGAATTCAAGTTCGGTGATCACGGCAATGAGCCTCCAGCTCTGGCGGCACCGCAGTTCGAAGGAAAGGTGCCGCGTTCATTCATCTCAACAGGCCCCGCCAAATGGGGCCCCCGGGCGCATGCCGGCGCTGCCCGGACATGCTTGGTCAGTGGTGCACGTGAAATGGCTTGCGCCAGGGCCAGGCTCCCCGGTCGCTGCAACCTGTGATGAACGTGCGGTGAATGAACATGTCGAGAGAGTGTAGCAAACCTGCCAGCCACTCCGAAGCACCAGTCGCTCAGGCGACGCCCGCCCCCATCGAAAACCCTGTTGCGTCAAACCGACCTGCGCGGGGAGACTGCAAACTCAGTGATCAAGCCCACCGATCCGGGCTGATCTTCCGTCATCGACACCCATGAGCCACCGATTCCGTACCATCGCCCTGAGCACCTGTCTGGTCTGGCCGCTGCTTTTACAGGCTGCCCCCACCACGGTGCAGGGCGTCAGCTTCGACGACCCCCTCGAATTGCAAGGGCACAAACTCAGCCTCAACGGCGCCGGCGCCCGCTACAAGGCCGTCTTCAAGGTCTATGCCATGGGCTTGTACCTGGAGCGCAAGGCCAGCAGCCCCGAAGAGGTGCTGGCCGCCCCTGGCGCCAAGCGCATCAGCATCACCATGCTGCGTGAAATCGATGCCAACGAACTGGGCAAGCTGTTCACGCGCGGTGTGGAAGACAACGCGCCCAAGGGCGAGATGTCGCACCTGATCCCCGGCTTGATCCGCATGGGCGAGATCTTTGGCGAGCAGAAGAAGCTCGCCGCGGGCGACACCTTCACGGTCGACTGGTTGCCCGACAGCGGCGCCACCCTCACGGTGCGCGGCAAGGTCCAAGGGGCACCGTTCAAGGAAGCCGCTTTCTTCAACGCCTTGCTGCGCATCTGGCTGGGGCCCAACCCGGCCGACTGGAAACTCAAGGATGCACTCCTGGGCAAGCCGTCCTGACCCCCACCCCTCAGCCCCTCCCTTTGCCTGTTCCATTGCCTGTTCCATTGCCTGTTCCATTGCCCGTTACCGCTGTCCGACCATGAACTACAACAACCTCCGAATCGGCGCCCGCCTGGCCATCGCCTTTGCCACCATCTTGCTGATCACCTTGCTGGTAGCGGGCTTTGGCGTACAACGCATCACGGCCTTGCAGCAGGCGGGCGAGCACGTCGCCACGGTCGAGATGGAGCAGCAGACCCTGGTGGAGGACTGGGCCTCGGACATCCGCATCAACTGGGCCCGCACCGAAGCCCAGTTGCGCGCCGTGGACAGCACCTATATCGAGCGCCTCAAAAAGGAGATCGAAACCACCTCCAGTGGCACGGCCGGAAAGATCAAGCGACTCGAAGAGCTGCTGCAGGACGACGACGGCAAAGCCCAACTGGCTGAAATCCGTCAGGTTCGGGAGGCCTACCGCAACAAGCGGGTCGAACTCGCCAAGCTGCAGTCGATGGGTGAAGACATCAACAGCATGATCGATTCGCAGCTGCACCCGATGGCTGACGGCTACCTGGCCAAACTGGATGGCCTGCGCAAACGCATGGCCAGCCAACTGGCCCAAGGGCAGGAGCGCAATGCCGCATTGGCCCAGACCAGCCGCATCTTGCTGATGGCGGCTGCCACACTGGCCGTGGTGCTGGGCGCCTTCATGGCCTGGACCGCCACCCGCTCCATCACCCGCCCCGTGCAGCAGGCGGTGGAGGCGGCCACCGCCATCGCCCACGGCGATCTGGCCCTTCAGATCCCCACCGGGGCACAGGACGAAACCGGCCAGTTGCTGCGTGCCCTGACCGACATGCAAGGCCGACTGGCCGCCCTGGTGGCCGATGTGCGCCGAAATGCCGAGGGGGTGGCCACCGCCAGCGCAGAGATCGCCCAGGGCAACAACGACCTGTCGGCACGCACCGAGCACCAGGCTTCGGCCCTGGAGCAGACCGCCGCCTCGATGGAAGAGCTGGGCTCCACCGTGCGCCAGAACGCCGACAACGCCCGGGCCGCCAATCAGCTGGCGGTGAACGCCTCCACCGTGGCCACCCAGGGCGGCGAGGTGGTCGCCGAGGTGGTCGACACCATGAAGGGCATCAACGAAAGCTCACGCAAGATCTCCGACATCATCGGCGTGATCGACGGCATTGCCTTCCAGACCAACATCCTGGCTTTGAACGCAGCGGTGGAAGCCGCCCGGGCCGGCGAGCAAGGCCGCGGTTTTGCCGTGGTGGCCAGCGAGGTGCGCAGCCTGGCCCAGCGCAGCGCCGAAGCGGCCAAGGAGATCAAGAGCCTGATCGGCGCCAGCGTCGAACGGGTGGAGCAAGGCAGCCACCTGGTGGACCGGGCCGGCGCCACCATGACCGAAGTGGTCTCGGCGATCCGCCGGGTGACCGACATCGTGGGCGAGATCAGCGCCGCCAGCTCCGAACAAAGCTCGGGTGTGGCCCAGGTGGGCGAGGCGGTGACACAGATGGACCAGGCCACCCAGCAGAACGCGGCCCTGGTCGAACAATCGGCCGCGGCGGCGGCCAGCCTGCGCAACCAGGCCAGTCTGCTGGTCGACGCGGTGGCCGTGTTCAAGCTCAGCGCCAGCCAGGGCCGGGCCATCGAGGTCAGCACACCGCGGGCGACCCGATCGGCGGTGCCGCCCAGCACCCCCTACCTGGGCCAGGAGCGCCGCCAACAGCCTGCCTCGGACCGCCGCACCGGGGCCGCGAGCCCGGCGGCCTCTGCCTCGCGCAGCAGCGAAGCCCCCACCGGCGCCAAGGCGACCGCCAGCGAGCCGGCAGCGGCCGCCAAGACGGCCTCCGGTGGTGACGAGGACTGGACCAGCTTCTGAGCCAGGGCGGCCTGCGCGAGCAAGACCTCAGCCCAACAAGGCGCCCAACTGGTCCAGCGAATCCACAAACCCATCGGCGTCAACCGCACGGATGGGCTCGCCGTGGTTGTAGCCATACGTCACCAGCACCACAGGGCAAGCGGCAGCACGTGCCGCCTGGGCGTCGTTGCTGGAGTCGCCCACCATCAGGGTGCGGCCGGGGTCGCTGCGCAGGGCGGCGCAGGTCTTCTGCAGCGGCAGCGGATGAGGCTTCTTGCGTTCGAATGAATCGCCACCAAACACCTCGCTGAAATACCCGTCCAGCCCCTTGGCCTGCAGCAAGGGGCGGGCAAAGGACAAGGGCTTGTTGGTCAGGCAGGCCAGGCGCCAGCCCCGCGCCAGCAACCCATCCAGGCCTGCCAGCACGCCGGGGTAGAGGCTCGAGTACGAGCCATTGATGGCCAGGTAGTGCCGCTGGTAGCTGCTCCAGGCCGCCGGGTACAGCGACTCGACCTGGCCCGCGCCGGTCGGGCGCTCACCGAGGACATGGGCCAGCACGGTGCGCAGCAGGTGCTCCGAGCCCTTGCCCACCATGTACTCGATGCGCTGCGCCTCGATGGCGGGCAGCTTCAGCTCGGCCAGCATGCGGTTGAGGGCTTCGGCAAAGTCGCCCAGGGTGTTCACCAGGGTGCCATCCAGGTCGAGGATGGCGGCTTCAAACGGTGTGGATGAAAGAAGAGAGGAAGAAGACACGGCATCGAGGCGCCCACAGAGGCGCAAACAAAACAGCGATTGTGCGACAGGCCCGATATCGCCGCCCGGTAGCGCCACCCGGTAGCGCCACCCGGTAGTGCCACCCGGTATCGCCACCCGGAACGGCCACCTGATGCAGCCGTGTCATCTGCCCGTCAAAGCCATGTCACGCAGACCCACCACAGTCCAGTTCTTTACGCACTGGATACAAAACCCGGAGGGATGCGAGATGTCAAAACCTGTTGCTCATTCGATGCGCCACGCCTGCACCGCAGGCCTGCTGAGCGCGACCACCCTGGCCCTGGTCGCCTGCGGTGGCTCCAACGGCAGCCCTTTCGTGGTAGCCAACACCAAGGCCAGCCTGGCCCTGCTGGAGACCACCGACCTGCACACCAACGTGATGAGTTACGACTACTTCAAGCTGGCCGAGGACACCTCGCTCGGCTATGAGCGCGTGGCCACCCTGATCAACAAGGCCCGCGCCGAGTTCCCCAACACGGTGCTGCTGGACAACGGCGACACCATCCAGGGCACCGCGTTGTCCGACTACCAGGCCTTGATCAACCCGGTGGCCTGCAATCAGTCGCTGGCCATCTACAAGGTGATGAACCAGAGCAAGTACGACGGTGGCGGCATCGGCAACCACGAGTTCAACTACGGCCTGCCCTACCTGAACCAGGTGACCGGCAGCGCCTTCCAGGTCGACGGCGTGAGCAATGGCAGCACACGCTGTGCCGGCCCGAACTTCCCGCAGGTATTGGCCAATGTGTACAGCGCCAAGACCAAGGCCCCGCTGTTCAACCCCTACCAGATCATCACCAAGACACTGACGGCCACCGCCCCCGATGGCAGCACGGTGCAGGTACCGGTCAACATCGGCATCATCGGGTTCACCCCGCCCACCATCCTGTCCTGGGACAAGCGCTGGCTGGACGGCAAGGTCTACACCGAAGGTCTGGTGGAAACCGCCCAGAAGTACGTGCCTGAAATGCGCAGCAAAGGTGCCGATCTGGTGGTGGCCATCTCGCACGGCGGGCTGGACAACAGCAGCTACGACCCCACGATGGAAAACGGGAACTGGCATCTTTCCAAGGTGCCCGGCATCGATGCCATGCTGATCGGCCACTCGCATCAGATCTTCCCGAGTGCGACCAGCACCGTGGCCCAGTTCAACCTGCCCGGGGTGGACAAGGTCAAGGGCACGGTCAATGGCGTGCCCACCGTGATGGCCAACTTCTGGGGCAAGCACCTGGGGGTGATCAAACTGCAACTGGTGCACAACGGCAGCAAGTGGACCGTGGACACCACCGGCACCACCGTCGAAGCCCGCAGCACGCAGAACGCCGACAAGACCTACGTGGCGGTCGACCCCAGCGTGGCCAGCGCGATTGCCAGCGAGCACGCGGCCACCATCCAGTACGTCAAGACGCCCATCGGCAGCACCGACTTCAACATGGCGTCCTATTTCGCCGATGTGGGTGACCCCGGCGCCATCGAGGTGGTGAACCAGGCCCAGGCCTCGTATGTGGCGGCCTATGTGGCAGCCAACTTGCCGCAATACGCCTCGCTGCCGGTGCTCTCGGTCAGCGCGCCCTTCAAGAGCGGCTTTGCCGGCGGCAGCGACTTCACCGACGTGGCCAGCGGCAACGTGGCCATCAACAACGCGGCCGACCTGTACCTGTACCCCAACACCGTGTACGCCGTGCGGGTGCAGGGCAGCGACATCAAGGCCTGGCTCGAAACCGCCGCCACCCGCTTCAACCGCATCGACCCGACCCTGACCACCGACCAGGCCCTGGTGAGCAGCTACCCCGGCTACAACTTCGACATGTTCACCTCGCCCGACATCCGCTACGAGATCGACGTGACCCAGGCCCAGGGCAGCCGCATCAAGAACCTGAGCTACAAAGGCAAGGCCATCGACCCCGCGGCCTACTTCATCGTGGCCACCAACAACTACCGCGCCAGCGGTGGCGGCAATTTCCCGGGCCTGGACGGCAGCAAGACGATCTACGCCTCGCCAGACGCCAACCGCGATGTGCTGATCAACTACATCAAGACCACCAAGACCATCACCCGGGCCAGTAACGGCAGCGACCGCAGCTGGCGCTTCACACCGGTCAGCACGGCCGGCCGGGTCACCTTCAAGTCGGCCCCCGGCAAACTGGCCCTGGCCACGGCCGCGGGCCTGAACGGCATCAGCGTGCTCAACAACGATGACGGCAGCGGCAAGAACCTGGCCGACTACGCCATTGACTTGAGCAAATGAACGCCGCACTGACGCTGTCTGCGCCCTCATCGGCGCGCTCCACCCCGCTGCGGGTCTGGGCCGTGGCCGGGCTGCCCCTGCTGCTGGCCGCCTGGGGGGTTTGGGGCCTGCTCAGCCAGGTCGACACCGCCCCTTCAGAGGCCGAGTTGATCCATTGGGGCGCCCAGGCTCAGGCCCGCGATGAACACGCCACCACCGTGCTGCGCAACCTGGCGCGCAATGGGTTGACACCGGCCATGCCGCTGCTGGGGCGGGTGCTCGTGCAACGCGGGGATGCCCGATCGGTCGCGGAAGGCCGTGACTGGTTGCAGCGCGCAGCCCAGGCTGGAGACGCCTCAGCAGCCTTGCAACTGGGCAAGCTGTGGTTCAAGGGGGCGCCCGGCCTGCCGGCCGATGCCGACCGGGCACTGCCCTGGCTCGAGCAGGCGGCCGACAAGGGCCAGGATGCGGCGGCCCACTACATCGCGCTGATCCTGAAAAACGGCAGCCCCCAAACCCCGGCTCACCCCGAGGCTGCGGCCCGCTGGATGCGCCGGGCCGCCGAGGCGGGCTGGGCTGATTCGCAGTTTCTGCTGGGACAGATGCTGCTTTACGGTCAGGGCGTGAAAGCCGATCCGCTGGAAGCCCGGGCCTGGTTCGAGCGCGCCGCCGAACAGGACCACCCGGAGGCCAACCTGCAACTGCTGCTGGCCCAGACCCATGCGGAACTGGGCCTGCACCGCCAGGCCGACACAGAAGCGGAGCGTTGGCGCGAGGCCCAGCATGCGCTGAAGCACCGTCCGGAAGCACCGTGAGCAAGCGCCGCTCGCGAGGATGAAAAAGGCCGCGCCGGGCGGCACAGTGCCCTCAGCCCGCCAGTTGAACGCGCATGGCGTCGATCACGGCGCGGTAGTCAGGCTTGCCGAAGATGGCACTGCCCGCCACGAAGGTGTCGGCCCCGGCGGCGGCCGCGCGGGCGATGTTGTCGACCTTGATGCCGCCATCCACTTCCAGGCGGATGTCCTTGCCGCTGGCGTCGATGCGGCGGCGCACGGCCTCGATCTTGCGCAGCGCCGAATCGATGAAACTCTGGCCACCAAAGCCGGGGTTGACGCTCATGATGAGGATCAGGTCCAGGTCTTCGATCACCCAGTCCAGCACGTCCAGCGGTTGCGCCGGGTTGAACACCAGACCGGCCTTCACGCCCTGCGACTTGATGGCCTGGATGCTGCGGTGCACATGCCCCGAAGCGTCGGGGTGGAAGCTGATGTAGTCGGCACCGGCCTCGGCAAAGGCGGCGGCCAAGGCATCCACGGGTTGCACCATCAGATGCACATCGATGGGCACGGCCTCGCCATCGGGCGTGCGAGCGTGGGGCTTGAGGGCCTGGCAGATCATGGGGCCGAAGGTCAGGTTGGGCACGTAATGGTTGTCCATCACGTCAAAGTGGATCCAGTCGGCGCCGTCGGCGATCACCTGGCGGACCTCATCCCCCAGCCGTGCGAAGTCGGCCGAAAGGATCGAGGGGGCGATGCGGTAGGGGGTGGGAGCGGAGGTCTTCATACCTTCGATTGTCGCAGCAGCGCCGTCCCTGGAGCCAGCGGGGGCAATACCCGGCAGAAATGCCAAACCCTGCACAAGCGCGTCACGAATGACAGAATGCGGGAACTTCAAAGCCCCTCGGCCTTCTTACTGTTTGTCTATCCATCATGCCCAGTTATCGAATTCACGTTCACGTAGAGCCTCAACACCTGCCGGACCAGTCCAATGCGGAACAGTCCGTGCATGCCTTTGCCTACACCGTGACGGTCACCAACACCGGCGACGTGCCGGCCCAATTGATCTCGCGCCACTGGCAGATCCACGATGCCACCGGCCATTGCGAAGAGGTCAAAGGCCTGGGGGTGGTGGGCAAGCAACCGCTGCTCAAACCGGGCGAGGCCTTCCAATACACCAGTGGCTGCCGCCTGCGCACCCCCAGCGGGACCATGAATGGCAGCTATTTTTTCGTGGCGGAGGACGGCGAGCGCTTTGACGTGCCGATCCCGCTGTTTCTGCTGGAGGCCTCCTCCAGCGCCCATGCGCCGACCCGCGTGCTGCACTGAGCTGACCCGATGCCGCGCCTCGGCTTGACCACGCTCCTATGAATCGAACAACGCCTGACCTGCCCCAGATCCTCGACGCCCTCAACCCACATGCCTCGCTGGTGCAGCGGCACCTGTGGCTGATGAGCCTGCTGCAGTGGATACGGGGACGGGCAGACGATGCGCCCGCCGCCGTGGCACGCCTGCGGCTGATGCTCGATGCCATCCAGCTGCGCCCCACCTGGCAGGCCGATTGGCAGCTGTGGTGGGCCAACTTCCTGGGCGCGGTGGATGCCACCTCGCTGCTGGCCGATCATGGCTTTGCCCCCAGGCCTGCCTTCATGAGCGAGCTGGGCAACCGGCTGCGCAAGAAGCTGCTGCCGCAGACCCCCGAGACCACCGACCTGGGCGAACTGTTCGAGTTGCTGGCCCCCACCTCTTTCGACGCCGAGTGGCTGCGCGCCATCGACTCCGAGACCTTGCTGCGCGTGCAGAGCCTGCTGTTCACAGCCCCCGCGCCCAGCGAAGGCAGCAGTGCCCCGCCCTTGGGCAGCGGCCAGTCCTTGCTGCTCGATGCCCTGACCTACAGCGTGGGCCAGATCAGCGCCACGGGCTTTGCCTCCGAGATCCGCCAGCGCATGTCGGATCAGGCGCAGAACGAGCGCCCCTTTCACGAACTGCCCGCGCATTTCGAGCGCCTGCGCCAGGCCGTGCTGCAGCAAGGGCCGCGCAGCGAGGCCGCCCTGCAGGCAGCGGATGTGCTGCGCCAGCAACTGGAAGCCTGTCGACGTGCCGCCCAGACGGTCTACACCCACCTGGACGAGCATGGAATTTCGGTGGGCATCGTGTTTCGCTTGCGCCAGCTGCGTGAGCGCGTGGTCCGCATCCGCGATCTGCTGAGTTGCCTGCAGAGCGAAGCCCCCACCGCGGATCTGGCTCAGCTGATGGCGCGCCTCGTCATCGTGACCGAAGAGGGGCGCAGCGTGCGCGCACTGATCGCGGCCAGCTCGCACCTCACGGCAGCCAAAGTGGCCGAGCGCAGCGCCGAAAGCGGCGAGCACTACATCACCCGCAATGCCACCGAATACCGCGAGATGCTGCGCGCCTCCGCCGGCGGCGGCTCGATCATCGCTTTGACCACCTGGGCCAAATTCGCCATCTACGGCCTGGGCCTGTCGGCCTTCTGGAGCGGCTTTGCTGCGGGCCTGAACTACGCCGCCTCGTTCGTGCTGGTGATGCTGCTGCACTGGACCGTGGCCACCAAACAGCCCGCCGTCACGGCCCCCGCCATGGCCGCCAAGCTCAAAGACATGAGTGCGCCCGATGCCATCGAGCGCTTCGTCGATGAAGTGGCCCACCTGCTGCGCTCGCAATTTGCCGCCATTGTGGGCAACCTGGGCCTGGTGATTCCGGGCGTGTTGCTGATCTGCGCCGGTCTGCACGCCGCCGGCCTGGGCCCCATGGTCGACGCCGAGCACGCGCACCACACCTTGCACGACCTGAGCCTGCTCGGGCCCACCGCCTTGTTTGCCGCCTTCACCGGGGTGCTGCTGTTTGCCTCCAGCATCATTGCCGGGTGGGTGGAGAACTGGTTCGTGCTGCACCGACTGGACTCGGCCCTGACCTACAACCCTCGCTTCACCCGCTGGCTGGGGCCGCTGCGCGCGCGCCGCTGGGGCCTGTGGCTGCGCCGCAACATCTCGGGCCTGGCTGCCAACATCTCGCTGGGCATGATGCTGGGGCTGGTCCCGGCCTTCGCCGCCTTTTTCGGGCTGGGCCTGGAGGTGCGCCACGTCACCCTGTCCACCGGCCAGGTGAGTGCCGCAGCGGCCACACTGGGGCTGGATGTGCTGCGCCACGCCGAGTTCTGGTGGGCGATTGCCGGTCTGTTCGCCATCGGCCCGCTGAACCTGGCGGTCAGCTTCTACCTGGCCTTCCGGCTCGCGCTGCGCGCGCACAACGTGGGGCAGGTGGAGCGTCAGCGCATCAACCAGGCCATACGCGCCCGTTTGCGCAGCGCCCCGGGCAGCTTCTTCTGGCCCGTGTAACCAATTGTCAAAGGCACAATAGCGTTGGCACAGATCCTGTCACGCCGTGCCCTGCCTCATGTCCGCCCAACCCCAAACGCCCACCCGCTCCGCCGCCCTGCAACTTCGTGCCGACCAGGTCGAGACGCTGGTCACCCACGCCCTGAATGCACCGATGTCGGTGGTGGACAGCACGCTGCGGGTTGTCTATGCCAACGCGAGCTTTGCTCGCTGGTTCCAGCGCACACCGGCCGAGGTCACCGGACTCACGCTGGCCGCTCTTTACGGCGCAGACGCGCTGGACCAGTTCCACGGGCACATCGACCGGGCACTGAGCGGCGAAACGGCCCATTACCAGCGACAGATCTGCAACCCGGCGGGCGAAGCCGAATGGCACAACGTGAGCCTGAGCCCCTGGCTGGACGATGAAGGCCAGGTGCTCGGTTTTGTCAGCATCGCCCTGCGTGTGCACGAGCTCAAGATCACGGCCGACGCCTTGCGCGCGGCCAATCAACGCCTGGCCTCCCACATGGAAAACAGCCCCCTGGCGGTGCTGGAGATGGACGCCGGCCTGCGCCTGCTGCATTGCTCCAGCCGCGCCAGTCAATGGTTCGCCTGGTCTCTGGACGAGGTGCGCGGACACCGCCTGCCCGAGTTGCTGCCCGCGCGCTGGGACAACACCCCCCTGGGCGAGGCACTGGGCCGGCTGCAGAGTGGCCAGGAATTGCAGAACCGCTCCGAACTGACGGTGCAGCGCGCCGATGGGACCACCCTGCACACCGTGTGGTTCAACTCAGCCCTGCTCGACCCGCAGGGCCGCGTGGAATCGCTGATGTCACAGGTGGAGAACGTGACCGAGCGGGTGATGGCGGCCGAACAGTTGTGGCCCGAAGCGCCCCAGGCCTCGATCGCCAGCCTGCTCGATCGCAGTGACCAGATGTCCAAGATCTGCTCCACGCTCAAGCTCACCCCTGCCGAAGCCCGGGTGGCCGTGCTGCTCACCGAAGGGCACCCCCTCAAGCGCATTGCACAGATGACCCATCTGTCCATCCACACGGTGCGCAGCCAGGTCAAGAGCGCGCTGAACAAGCAGGCGCTGCACCGCCAGGTCGATCTGGTGCGGCGGGTGATGTCGATCCGATGAATTGAAAACGGGTGCCGAGTGCGCCCGGACAGAGCAAGGACACGGGCCGCCGGGTTCTGACTTGCGCCAGCGCCCGGGGCCGAGCCTGTGGTTTCCGTGGTCAAGAGCGACGCGCCTCTCGCGACTCCCATCCCTTGCTCATCTCACTCCCCGCGAGAGGCGCGTCTTCCTGACCCTGAAACTCTTCTTTCCTCCCTGACAGCGACCTTGTGGTGTGACAGCTGACAGACGGCTGAACGATTGTTCAACCATGGACAGAATGCTAAAAAAAATCCGCCCGGTTGACCATCCCGCAAATAGGGTATGAAGAAAATGCGCCCAGCGCTCAGGGCGTCTGGCCAGCCCTTATGCTTGCGGCTTCTTGAGGAATCCGCATGGGTGAATTTGATCTGATTGCCCGTTTTTTCACCCGCGCCCCGCGCGCGGGTGGCCCGGTTCGGCTGGGCGTGGGCGATGACTGTGCGCTGCTGCAGGCCTCGCCGGGCACACACCTGGCCATCTCCAGCGACATGCTGGTCGAGGGGCGGCACTTTCTGTCCACGGTCGACCCCGCACGCCTGGGCCACAAGGCCCTGGCCGTCAACCTGAGCGACCTGGCCGCCTGCGGGGCCACCCCGGTGGCCTTCACCCTGGCCCTGGCCTTGCCACGCGCCGACGCCCGCTGGCTGGAACCCTTTGCCCAGGGCCTGCTGGCGCTGGCCGATGCCCATGGCTGCGAGCTGATCGGTGGTGACACCACCCAGGGCCCGCTGAACCTCTGCATCACCGTGATGGGCGAAGTGCCTGTGGTCGAAGGACGCAGCCAGGCCCTGCTGCGCAGCGGCGCCCGCCCCGGCGACGATCTGTACGTGAGCGGAACGCTGGGCGATGCCAGGTTGGCGCTCGAAGTATTCCGCGGCACGCAAAGCCTGCCCGGCCCGGCTTTTGAGGCCGCGCGTGCCCGCATGGAGTGCCCCGCACCCCGGGTCGCCCTGGGCCAGGCCCTGCGCGGCATTGCCTCGGCCGCCGCCGACATCAGCGACGGGTTGGTCGGCGACCTGGGCCACATCCTGCGGCGCTCCGGCGTTGGCGCCAGCATCGACGCCGAACGTGCGCTGGGCCTGCTGGCGGCCCGCTCAGGCCCCGAGGACCTCGGCCTGGACGATGACACCGTGCTGGGCCTGGTGCTGGCGGGGGGGGATGATTACGAACTGGTGTTCACAGCCCCCGCCGCGGCCCGCGAGGCGGTGCAGGCCGCCAGCCGCAGCAGCCAAACCCCGGTGACCCGCATCGGGCGCGTCGAGAAACAACCCGGCCTGCGCCTGCTCGATGCCCGTGGCCAGTTGATGGAACGCCGCGACGAGAGCTTTGACCACTTCAAGTGAAGCGAAAGACCCAGGGGCTCAGGCCACACCCTGGGCCTGGGGCGCTACAGCCTCGCAGCGCCCCCAGTGCTGGGGCGGGACCTCACGCACGATCACGCCGCTGCCCACCGCCAGCGCCTCGCCATGGCCCAGCTGGCGCCGCAACACGTTCAAAGCCTGAGCGATGAACTCGGCCTTCTGCCCATCACCCGCCTGACCGGCAGGCAGGCTGAGGTGCAACTGGGCCGCAGGCCGGTCCACCGGCTGCCCGGCCACATACCAGCGCGCAGCGGGCAGATCGTCAATCAGCACCACGACCGCCTCCCGCACCGCGCCCAGGCAGCGCTCGGCCAGATCGGTCAGGGCCTGGGCCAACAGGGGGTAACGCTCGGGGTTTTGCAAAGGCGCGACCTGAAGGTGCAGGGAAGTCATGGCTTGTCTCTTTCGGCGCCCAGGCGCGGATGCGGATGCGGATGAATTTGAAAGCCGACTTTAGGGAGACCGAGGCGCCAGCGAAACAGCAGCCCGGGCAAACCGGTGTTGCAAACCCTGCAACACGCCTGGCGTCTGTCAGCACGGCGCTGGCGTGACAAAGCCCCGGCTAACATCGGAGCCGTGAAAGATCTGGACTTCGACGACATGGCCCTGTTCGTGCGCGTGGCAACACGCGGCACGCTGTCGGCCGTGGCGCGCGAGCGCAACGTGCCGGTCAGCCAGGTCTCGCGTTCGCTCAGCCGCATCGAAAGACAATGCGGTGTGCGCCTGGTGCAGCGCTCCACACAGGGGCTGTCGCTGACCGCCGAGGGGCAGACCTTTCTGGGCTACTGCCAGCGCATCACCGGCACCCTGGAAGAACTCGAGGCCGAATTCGCCCACCAGACCCGCGAGGTCAGCGGCACGGTGCAGGTGGCGGTGAGCCCGGCACTGGGCCATTTCATCATCGTGCCCAGCCTGGCCGGCCTGTACGAACGCCACCCGCGCCTGCAGATCGAGCTGCACTCCGATGACCGCCTGATCGACATGGCGCTCGAGGGCGTGGACCTGACGCTGCGCAGCGGCGCCCCGCACACCGAGTCGATGATGGCGCGCCAGATCGGCCACCACGGGCGGGCGCTGTACGCCAGCCCGGCCTACCTGGCCCGCTTTGGCACCCCCGCCCACCCCGATGAGCTGCTGAGCCACCGCCTGATCACCAACAGCGCCGCCCAGCACCTGAACCGCTGGCCCTTCATCCTCGATGGCACCCCGATCGAGCGGCCGGTGCAGGGCCACTACCGCGCCAACTCCACCGGCATCATGATGACCATGGTGCTCAATGACCTGGGCATCTGCCGCTGCAATACCTTGATCGCCGCCCCCCTGGTGGCCCAGGGCAAGCTGCGGCCCGTGCTCGAAGACTGGGTGGATGTGCAGAATTTCCCCATCTATGCCCTGCTGATGCCTCAACGCCACCACCTGCCCAAGATCCAGGCCTGCCTGGAATACTGGAGCCAGTGGTTTCAGACCCTGTTGCCACCGCCGCCTTGAGAACGCGCGACGCCCAAGCTCACAAGACCGATTTATCTGGACTTTTTGCCCATTCGCTCCCTTGCCCCATGAACCCGTCCCACCCGACCGAACAGCCCTTGCAAGACGCAGCCGCTCCCTCGCCCCCCCGCCCCGCCGTGCGCCCCACCGCACGCTTCATGTGGTCCCACCCGGCCCACATCATCGCGCTGGGCCTGGGCTCTGGTCTGAGCCCGGTGGCCCCGGGCACGGTGGGCACACTGTGGGCCTGGGCAGCCTACCTGCTGCTGCAGCTGTGGCTCACACCCGGGCAGATCGGGGTGCTGATCGCGGTGTCCACCGGGGTGGGCTGGTGGGCCTGCACCGTCACGGCGCGCCATCTCAACACGCTGGACCCCGGCAACATCGTGTGGGACGAGGTGGTGGCCTTCTGGTTGGTGCTGTGGCTGATCATGCCCGCCGGCCTGGTCGGTCAGTTGGTGGCCTTTGCCCTGTTCCGCTTCTTTGATGCCGCCAAGCCCGGCCCGGTGGGCTGGGCCGACAACCTGTGGCACGGCTTTGGCCCCAAAGGGGGCTTCGGCATCTTGTTCGATGATCTGGTGGCGGCGTTCTGCACCCTCTTGGTCATCGCCCTCTGGAGATTTTTGGCATGACACATCAGACCACTTTCGATCACGAGGCCGCCACCACGGCGCTGGCCCAGGCGCTGCGCCAGCAGGGCCTGAAGCTGGCCACCGCAGAAAGCTGCACCGGTGGCCTGATCGCGGCAGCCTGCACCGAGCTGGCTGGCTCCAGCGACTGGTTCGAGCGCGGGGTGGTGAGCTACTCGAACGAGGCCAAGACCGAACTGCTGGGCGTGCCCGAGGCACTGATCGCCCGGCACGGGGCCGTCAGCGAGCCCGTGGCGCTGGCCATGGCCGAAGGGGCCCTGCGCCATGGCAAGGCCCAGGTGTCGGTGGCCGTGACCGGTGTGGCCGGCCCCAGCGGCGGCAGCGCGGCCAAGCCCGTGGGCACGGTGTGGTTCGGCTTTTCCTTGCGCGGCCAGACCCACAGCGAAGTGCAGCGTTTTGACGGCAACCGGGCGGCGGTGCGCCAGGCCACGGTGACCCACGCCCTGCGGCGCCTGCTGGAGTTGCTGGGCGCCCACAGCGGCTGAGGTGCTGCGCGCCTTCCGGTCTCAGGCCGCCAGGGCCTCAGGCGCCTCTGCCAGGGGCAGGCGCATCGCCACCAGCGACTGGCGCACAGCCAGTTCGAAGGGCGTGCGGGGTTCCGCCCCCAGCCGCTGAACCAGGCGGGTGTTGTCCAGGCGGTGCGGGGTGCTGAACAGGTAACTGGTCTGGGCGATCGTGGCCAGAGTGGCCGAGGCCAGTCCGAACAGGCGAAAGAACCACACCGGCACGCGACGCACCGTCAGGGCCTGCCCCGGCTGCAGCCAGCCCTGCTCCTGCGCCACCTGGCTGAGCACCGCCAGCCACTGGCGGGCGCTGACCTGATGACCGGCAAAGTGGAAGTCCTCGAAGGGCGCCAGATCGTCGCGCTCGGCCAGCATCACCAGGGTCCGGGCCAGATCGGGCAGATAGGCCCAGGGCGTGCTCACGTCCAGGTCGCCCATCCAGGAGGCCTTGCCCCGCGTCAGTTGCGGGGCCACCATCTTGTCCAAAAAGGTGCCCTCGCTGGCACCGAAGAAGTTGCCGGCCCGCACCACCACGGCCCGCATCGCCGCGCCCGAATCTTCGACCGCTTGGGCCATCTGCTGCTCCAGGGCCACACGGATGCGCCCCAGCTCATGTCGAGGGCGCTGCGGCGTGGCCTCCTGCAACACGGCCGGCATGTCTTCACCATAGTTGTAGACGTTGCCCGGCAGCATGAGCGTGGCGCGCAACCCGGTCGCCAGCGCCAGCGCTGCGGCCATCAGGCCTGGCGCCTGCTCGCGCCAGGCGGCCACGGTGTAGGCCGGGTTCAGGGCATGCACCACCACCCGGGCGCCGCGCGCTGCCGCGGCCAGGCCTGCCGTGTCCTGCAGATCGTGGGCCAGCCATTCAACCCCAGGCACGGCGGGTGCCGGGGCGCCGGGCCGGATCTGACCACAGACGCGCCAGCCGGCCTGGGCAAAGGCACGGGCAGCCGCCAGGCCCAGACGCCCACGGGCGCCCAGGATGAGAACAGTGGCTTGAGGGCGGGTCATGTGAATGCTCCAGAGACGGTGAAGGAATGGAGCGATTGTTGAAAACCGGGGAAGAACACACAATTGCCTATCCACTCATAGCAGAAATTCAAATTTGAATACCTCATTCGACTGGGGCCTGGTGCGCTCCTTTCTCGCAGCCCTGGAGCACGGCAGCCTGCTGGGTGCCGCGCGGGCGCTGCAAGCCAGCCAGCCGACACTGGGGCGGCACATTGCCGAGTTGGAGGCACAACTGGGCGTGCTGCTGTTCGAGCGCACCGGGCGTGGCCTGCGCCCCACCGAGGCGGCCCGGCAATTGGCGGAGTCCGCCCGATTGATGGAAGCCGGGGCCCACCAGTTGGCGCGGGCCGCCTCGCGCACCGACGAGATGATCTCGGGGACCGTGCGCATCACGGCCAGCCAGCCGGTGGCCTGTTACCTGTTGCCACCCGTGCTGGCGCGCCTGCGCCTGCAGCATCCCGGAATCCAGGTGGAACTGGTGTCCAGCAACGAGGTGTCCAACCTGTTGCGGCGCGAGGCCGACATCGCCCTGCGCATGGTGCGCCCCGACCAGGGCAGTCTGGTAGCCCAGTTGATTGGCGAGGTGTCGCTGTGTGCCTGCGCCAGCCAAAGCTACCTGCAGCGGCGCGGCACGCCCCAGGAGCCTGCCGAGTTGCTGGGCCACGAGTTGATCGGAAGCGACCGGCACGATCTGCTGCTCAAGGGCTTTGCGGCCATGGGCTACCCGGTGACGCCGGCGCATTTCGCGTTCCGCACCGACGACCTGATCGCCACCTGGGAGGCGGTGCGGGCAGGCCTGGGCATCGGCTTCACGGCGCAGTACCTGCTGCGCCAGGATGAGCAGGTGCAGCGGGTGCTGCCGCAATTGCCCATTCCGAACTTGCCCATGTGGCTTGCCGTTCACCAGGAGATCCGCACCAGCCGTCGCATCCGGACGGTGTACGATTTCCTCGCCGCCGAAATGCCCGGGCAGCTCTGAAGCCGCCTGCGCCTGAGGTCCACCCACAGGAAACCGCACCATGCCCCACCGCAACGCCGAAACGCTGCAGCGCTTCTACACGGCCTTCAGCCAACTGGACCACGCCACCATGGCGCAGTGCTATGCGCCCGATGCCCGCTTTGACGACGAAGCGTTTTCCTTGCAGGGCCAGGCCCAGATTGCAGGCATGTGGCGCATGCTGTGCAGCGCCGCCCAAAAGAGCCAGCCCGGGGCCTGGCGGATCGAATTCAGCGACATCCAGGCCGATGACCAGGGCGGCCAGGCCCACTGGGAGGCGCACTACGTGTTCAGCGCCACCGGCCGCCCGGTGCACAACATCATCGACGCGCGGTTCACGTTCACCCCGGAGGGCTTGATCGCGGGCCACCGCGACCGCTTCGGCTTCTGGCGCTGGGCCCGCCAGGCCCTGGGGCTGCCGGGCCTGCTGCTGGGCTGGTCGCCCTCGCTCAAGCGCAAGGTGCGCAGCACGGCGGCAGCCAACCTCAAGAAGTTTCTGGGCTGAGCCCAGGCCGGCGACGCTGGGCCGCCCCCCTGATGCGGCCGTGTGCTGGCGCCCTCAGGCGCCGTGGCACTTCTTGAACTTCTTGCCGCTGCCGCAGGGGCAGGGATCATTGCGCCCAGGGCCGGCTTCCTTGCGGATGGTTTCCACACGAGGGCCGAAGCTCTTCCAGAGCTGACGCAGGTCGTACACCGCCCAGATGGCATCGCCAAAGGCATCGAGCCGGGCCTGGCTCAGGCTGGGCGGGCCGTCTTCGGCAAACATCGACAGCTCGGGCTTGCCGGTGTCGTCTTCGGTCAGGGCCACGATGCGGTTGAGCGCATCGTCCAGCCACTCGGCGGCCTCCTTGTCACGCGGGGCAGCCCATTCCTCGGGCCAGTTTTCCACCGCGAACATGAAACCCAGCGCCCAGATCTGGCCGAAGGAAGGCACTTCCTGGTCGCCCAGTTCGGCCAGTTCTTCTTCCGACAGCGTGGCCATGGCGCCGCGCATGTCCATCACCTCGGGCTCGTAGCAACGCTCGTCGCCCAGGCTGTCGACCTTGGTGTCGAGGGCCGTCTGCACCTCGCTCCAGCGTGCCTGCCACAGGCTGATGAAACGGGCTTGCTGGGCCGCGTCGGCAAAGGCCGACAGGGCTGGAATGCCCTCCGCATCGGTTTCGTCTGCAGTGATGCCATCGCCCAGCAGCATGGGCAGGTACTCGGCCGGCGGCAGGGGACGGCGGTTGCAGATCACGGCAGCCATGAAGCCTTCGCAGAACTCCCATTGGGGAATCTCGTCCTCGCGGCTGCGCAGGTCGTCCAGGATGGCGTCCAGCTCATCGAAGGCCTCGGGCGGCAGGCGCTCGCCGGCCACGGGGTAGACAGGCGCGGCTGCGCCTGCGGCTTCGGTGGAGGGGTCGGTTTGGGGATCAGAAGACATGTCGGGGGGCGTCAAAACGCATCAGGATGAACAGATCAGACGGAGCCAGAATCCCGGCGGCAGACCTTATGATCGGTCGGCCAGGGGGCTGGGACAAAACACCGCTTTGGTGCAGCAGTTTACCGGCCCTGCCCTTCGGGCAGGCGCCAAACCCGTTCAGGAACCTCCATGCTGAAGCAGCTCAACGCCATCTACCCGGTGCGCTACACCGCCTTTGCCCTGTGCGCAGGGGCCCTGGCCCTGAGCCTGTTCGCCTGGCAACAGCAGGCCCTGGGGCCCGAGTGGGCGGTGCTGGCGGGGGCCTTGTTTGCCCTGGGCGTGTATGACCTGGTGCAGCAACGGCATTCGGTGCTGCGCAACTACCCCGTGATCGGCCATCTGCGCTTTGTGCTGGAGTACATCCGGCCCGAGATCCGTCAATATTTCATCGAGAGCGACAACGAGGCCAGCCCCTTCTCCCGCGCCCAGCGCACGCTGGTGTACCAGCGCGCCAAGGGCGACCCCGACAACCGGCCGTTCGGCACCCTGCTCGACGTGGGCCAGCGCGGCTACGAATGGATCAACCACTCGGTGGCGCCCACCGAACTGCCCAGCCACGATTTCCGCATCACCATCGGGCCCGACTCGGCCCAGCCCTACAGCGCCAGCGTGTTCAACATCTCGGCCATGAGTTTTGGCGCCCTGTCCGCCCATGCCATCCTGGCGCTCAACCTGGGGGCCAAGCAGGGGGGCTTTGCCCATGACACCGGGGAGGGCTCGATCTCGCAACACCACCGGGTGCACGGCGGGGATCTGATCTGGGAGATCGGTTCAGGCTATTTCGGCTGCCGCCATCCCGACGGCAGCTTCAATGCCGAGCGCTTTTCCGAGAACGCGCGCAGCCCCCAGGTGCGCATGATCGAACTGAAGATGAGCCAGGGCGCCAAGCCCGGCCACGGCGGCGTCTTGCCGGGCCCCAAGGTCACCGCCGAGATTGCCGAGGCCCGGGGCGTGCCGCAGGGCGAGGCCTGCATCTCGCCGTCGGCCCACACGGCGTTCTCGACGCCCGTCGAGATGATGCACTTCATCGCCCGCCTGCGTGAGCTCAGTGGCGGCAAGCCCACGGGCTTCAAGCTGTGCATCGGCCACCCCTGGGAATGGTTTGCCATGGTGAAGGCCATGCTGGAGACCGGCATCACCCCCGACTTCATCGTGGTCGATGGGGCCGAAGGCGGCACGGGCGCCGCGCCCGTGGAATTCAGCGACCACGTGGGCACGCCTTTGCAGGAAGGTCTGCTGCTGGTGCACAACACGCTCAAAGGTGTGAATCTGCGCGATCGCATCCGCCTGGGTTGTGCCGGCAAGGTGGTCACCGCCTTCGATGTGGCGCGCATGATGGCGCTGGGCGCCGACTGGTGCAACTCGGCCCGGGGCTTCATGATGGCGCTGGGCTGCATCCAGGCCCAGACCTGCCATTCGGGCCAATGCCCCACGGGCGTGACCACCCAGGACCCGCTGCGCCAGCAGGCCTTGGTGGTGCCCGACAAGGCCACCCGGGTGAAGAACCTGCACCACAGCACCTTGCACGCCCTGAAGGAGTTGATCCAGGCCGCCGGCCTGCACCACCCGAACGACATCACCGCCCACCACATCGTTCGCCGGGTGTCGGACACCGAGGTGCGCCTGCTGAGTCAATTGGTGATGCAGGTGCCCACTGGCGCCTTGCTGGGCCCGCTCGAGGGCCTGCCGAACCTGTTCCGCGAATACTGGCCCCTGGCGCAGGCGAACAGCTTTTCGCCGCCCTCGCGTTAGGCCTCGGCGTCACGCGTAGCGCGGTTGCCGGTCGGCAGCGCACTCGGCCAGCAGGCTCAGCAGGGCCTCGATCGGCGGATTGCGGCGCCACACCTGGTGGCTGTGCAGGCGCACGAAGACACCGCGCCAGGCACTCAGGTTCTGCAACTCGACGCCGCGGTACTGCAGGCGCACCCAGTTGCCCTGTTCCAACTGCCCGATGTACTCCGAAAACAGGGTGCGCGAGACCCCGCACAGGCGCGCAATCATCTGTTGCGACAAAGGCAGCATGAGGCTGTCGTCCTCTGGCGGCGGGAGCGACTCGGAGGCCTCGGCCTGCAGGCACAGGCCCTCGGCGCAAAGGGCCAGGCCGCCGATCACCCGCAGGGCCGAATTGCTGCATTTGTTGACGATCAACTGGTTGTTCTGCTGCCGGATCTGGGAGGACAGCTCACCCAGCAGATGCTGCGCAAAGCCGGCATCGCTGCGCACCAAGGCCAGGTAGGCCGAGGCCGGCAGGGTCAGCAGCTCCACATCGGTGACGGCCAGGTAATCGACCTGCGCCTTGCCGTCGCCCAGCAGATCGTGCTTGGCGAAACAGCTGTTGCGGCTGTGCAGGGTCAGCGGGTAGCTCAGGCCCTGGTCCATGGTGACCTGTTCGGCCACCATGCCTTCAATGATGTGGTGCCAATGGGTGATGGGGGCTCCCGTGCGCCAGATCATGTCGCCGGCCTTGCGGGAAATGACGCGGCTTTGCTTGCCCGCTTCAAACGCGGCAGCGGGGCTCACCCCCATGCTTGAGTAGACCTGGAGCGTGAAGTCACGCATGCGTTGGGTCGCCTCAAACATGGGACCTCTGCGGCAGAAACCCACGCGTCAGCAATTCAGACATCGGGGCCCGGAGGGGCGGAGCTTGGCCTGCAGCAAGGCAGGGTGAGGTGTTGTGATTCATTCGCAGCCTTCAGCATCTCGGTGACCGCGCGATGCACTGCGCATCGGGGCGGAGCCGGTGCGTCGGCGGACGGCCCGCGACCGCGCAGGGGAGGCCCGCAACACACCAGCAACCTGATCATGAGAAAGGCCCGGGCCACGACCTTGAATGAATGTTCAACCTCGTACATTGAACACGTAAGAACTGTGATGGCGTGCTGCAAAACCCCGCACTGGAGGCGGGTGCCGGATCAGGCGGCGCAGGCCTCAGCCCAGGCGGGGCTGACGATCACATCGGCGCCGGTCAGACGGCGCCGCATGCAGAGCACCGCCTGGTCTTTGCTGAGCAGGGTGCAATGGCCCAAGGCCACGGCCAGGTCGATGAACTTCTGATCATCGGCATCCTTGCAGGTCCAGGGCGCCTTGGCAGGCACCTCGACCAGCTGCGCATGGCGATCGAATGCGTCCAGCACCTGCTCTGCGGTGCGGCTGTAGAAATTCAGACGGCGCACGATCTGCGGGTAGGCCAGCACCCGGGCCAGTTCGTCGCGCATGGCGCCCGTGGCCTGCCAATGCAGGGTGCCGGCCTCCAGGCCCGCGCGCACTGGAGCGGTGGCCGGGTCGGCAAACACGAACAGGTCCAGCACGATGTTGGTGTCCAGCACCACCTGGCCTGCGGCAGGCACGCAAGGCTCCAGCACCTCAGGCTCCTTGCGGCGCATCACCCACGGGCCCGGCGGTTTCGGGGCGGGCAGGCTTGTCGCGCACGCTGCCACGAACCAGGTCAAAGCGGAACAGGCGGCATTCGATGGGCCCGTTCCACATGGGCACCCGACGCGACTCCTTGAGCCGCATGCGGCCAGGCAGCTTGAGGTCGGGGGTCAGCATCCAGGCCTGCCAGCCGGCATAGTTCTTCTTCCAATGGCTGGCCAACTGCACGAAGAATTCGCCGCCATCTTCGGTCTGGGCCGTTTCACGGCCGCCGCGCGGCTCGCGCTGGCTGGCTCGCTGGCCGGCCACCCCAGCCGCCTCGATGCGCTCACCGTAGGGTGGGTTGAGCAGCATCACACCGGGCTGTTCACAAGGCGGCATGCGCTGCAAGGCATCGCCACCGCGCAGCTGCACGGCGTGGGCCACGCCGGCCCGCTCGGCGTTGCGCTGGGCGAAGTCGACCATACGGAAGGCCACATCGCTGCCGAACACGGGCACGGTGGGCGCCCGTTCGGCGGCCCGGGCTTCGCCCAGCAGGGCGTTCCAGACATGCGACTGGAAAGGCAGCAGTTTCTCGAAGCCAAAGCGGCGCTGGGCGCCTGCCGCCATGTTGCAGGCCATCTGGGCGGCCTCGATGGCGATGGTGCCGCTGCCGCAGCAGGGGTCGTACAGGGGCAGCGGGGCGTCGCCCAGAGGGTCCCAGCCGCTGGCCGCGATCATGGCGGCCGCGAGCGTTTCCTTCAGCGGCGCATCGCCCTTGTCCTCGCGCCAGCCACGCTTGAACAGGGGCTCGCCCGAGGTGTCGATGTACAGGGTGGCGGTGTCGGTGGTCAGGTGCACATAGATGCGCACATCGGGCCACTGCGTGTTCACGTCCGGGCGCACCCCGGTCTTGTGGCGGAAACGGTCGGCAATCGCGTCCTTGACCTTGAGCGCCGCAAAATTGAGGCTGGTCAGCGGGCTGTGCTGGGCCGTGATCTCGATCTTGAAGGTTTGCCGGGTGGTGAACCAGATTTCCCAGGCCACGTTGCTGGCGGCCTCGTACAGGTCGCGCTCGCTGCGGTAGCCGGTGTGGGACAGCTGCACCAGCACACGCTGGGTGAGCCGGCTGTGCAGGTTGAGTTTCATGGCGTCGCGCCAGGAGGCCCGTGCCAGCACCCCGCCCCGACCGGTCAGCAGATCCTGCCCGGTGAGCCCCGTGATGCGGTGGACCTCATCGGCCAGAAAGCCCTCGACGCCGGCGGCGCAGGGCATGAAAAGTTGCAGTTGGTTCACGGTGTTTCACTCCGGCACGACCGACGAACGCTGACCCAGGCGCCGCGCCGTGCGCAAGACAGGGTCAGAGGGCTTTTCTCAGGTTGGCAGGAGCGATGCGCAGTGCCTCGCGGTATTTGGCCACGGTGCGGCGCGCGCATTCAATGCCCTGCTCCTTGAGCATTTCAGAAATCTGGTTATCGGACAACGGCTTTTTCGCGCTCTCGGAGGCCACGAATTGCTTGATCAGCGCCCGCACAGCGGTGCTGGAGGCGTTGCCGCCGGTCTCGGTGCCCAGGGCCGAGCCGAAGAAGTACTTCAGCTCGAAGGTGCCAAAGGGCGTGCCCATGTACTTGGCCGTGGTGACGCGGCTGATGGTGGACTCATGCAGGCCCAGTTCGTCCGCGATTTCTCGCAGGACCAGCGGGCGCATGGCCAGTTCGCCATGCACGAAGAAGTTTTTCTGCCGCTCCACGATGGCATTGGACACGCGCAAGATGGTGTCGAAGCGCTGTTGGATGTTCTTGATGAACCAGCGCGCCTCCTGCAGCCGCTGCTGCAGTGCCGCATGGCCTTCGCCCTTGTGCGAGCGCAGGGCGCTGGCATAGATGTCGTGCACCTTGAGACGGGGCATGACATCGGCATTGAGCTGCACCCGGAAGCGCACCTGGGCGCCGCGCCCGATCTTGGTGACGATGACATCGGGCACGATGATGTTGCGCTCGACATCGACAAAGCGGCGCCCTGGCTTGGGCTCCAGCCGGGTCAGCAGGCTGAGCGCGGCACGGATGCGTTCATCGCTTTCGCCACACAGTTGCTGCAGGCGCTTGATGTCGCGCCGGGCCAGCAGCTCCAGCGGCTGCCCGCACAGCTTGATGGCCACCTCCAGGGTGTCGGGCAGGATGTCGTCCACCCCGCCTTCATCGGACTGGAGCTGGCGCAGTTGCAGGCTCAGGCATTCGCGCAGGTCGCGGGCGCCAACCCCAACGGGCTCCAGGCTTTGCAACAGGCGCAGCGCCACGGTGAAGTGGTGCACCAGTTCTTCCACCTGCTCCAGATCGTCACCGGCCAGCCCGCGGGCCAGATCTTCCAGCGGGTCTTCGAGGTAGCCGTCGTCGTTGAGCGACTCGATCAGGAAACGCAGAGCCGCCGAATCCTCGGGCGACAGGCGCAGCGCCAGGGCCTGGCGGTGCAGAAACTGTTGCAGGGACTCCTGGCTGCGTGCCAGTTCGGTGGCATCGACTTCGCCGTCTTCACCCAGGTTGTTGCGGCTGGGGGGGGCATCGCCGCCCCATTCGCTGTCATCGGGTGCCATCTCGACCTGGCCGTCGCCGTCCCAGGTGGGCTCGTCTTCGAGGGGGCTGGGTGCCGGGTCGAGCTCTGCGGTGCTGGTGTCGGTGGCAGAGGCCAGCTCTTTGGGCGCCGTGGCAGGCAGCTCATCGAAGGATGAGACCTCGTCGTCACGCGCCGGCACATCGGCCTGCGCCAGACCGAATTCCTCGCGTGCGGCCTCTTCGGTGGAGAGCTCCAGGAAGGGGTTTTCGTCGAGCATCTGGTCGACTTCCTGGCTCAGCTCCAGCGTGGAAAGCTGAAGCAGCCTGATCGACTGCTGCAATTGCGGCGTGAGCGCCAGATGCTGCGAAACGCGAAGCGATAAACCCTGTTTCATGCTCACATTCGAAAGTGCTCGCCGAGGTAGACACGCCGGACATCGGCGTTCTCCACGATCTCGGACGGGGTGCCCTTGGCCAGCACATGGCCATCACTGATGATGAAAGCGTGGTCGCAGATGCCCAGGGTTTCACGCACGTTGTGGTCGGTGATCAACACACCGATGCCGCGCGACTTGAGAAACCCGACAATGCGCTGGATCTCGATCACCGCGATTGGATCGATACCGGCGAAAGGCTCGTCCAACAAGATGAAACGTGGCTGGGTGGCCAGGGCCCGCGCGATCTCGACGCGCCGCCGCTCGCCCCCCGACAAAGCCAGCGCGGGGGAATCGCGCAGGTGCTCCACCCGCAGGTCTTGCAGCAAGGCATCGAGCCGCTCGGCAATCACGGCCTTGCCCAGCGGGCGCCCTTCCTCGTCCTGTTGCAGCTCCAGCACGGCCTGAACGTTCTCGGCCACCGACAGCTTGCGGAAGATCGAGGCCTCTTGCGGCAGATAACTCAGGCCCAGGCGCGAACGGCGGTGGATGGGCATGTGGCCCACCTGCTGGCCGTCCATGAGGATCTCGCCCGCATCGGAGCGCACCAGCCCGACGATCATGTAGAACGAAGTGGTCTTGCCGGCGCCATTGGGGCCCAGCAGGCCAACCACCTCGCCTTTGTCGACCGAGAGCGACACGTCCTTGACCACCTTGCGGCTGCCATAGGCCTTGCGCAGGTGGCGTGCCTCCAGGCGGCTGGTGGTGCCTTCTGTTCGGTCCGCAGCGCTCAAGGCTTGTCCCCCGAAAGTGCGCCGGAGGGCCGCAGGGCAGGTGTCGGATTGGCCGGGCTGGCCGCTTCAGGCCGGGCACCCTCCTGGGCGGCCGCATTGCGCGGCGACAGCATGGCCCGCACGCGGTTGCCCGAGGGGGTGGCAGGGTTCACGTTGCGCGCCTGACGAGCACCGTCCACGTTGAAGACATCGGTGACGTTGTCATAGACGATCACATCGCCCGTGACCTGGTCGTTGAGGGTGGTGCCCTGGTAGCGCCGCAGTTCGGCGCGTTTGATGAACTTGACGTTGTCGGCGCGGCCGTCGTATTCGATGGTCTCGCCCTCGCCTTCAATGTATTCCTCGCCACCATCGCGCTTCTGACGGAAGAAGGCACGCAGGCCGGGCTCGGCCGTCACCACCCCGTACTGGTAGCCTTCGGCGTCCTGGCGCACATCCAGGCGGGCGCCACGGATGATGATGGTGCCCTTGGTCATGACGACCCGGCCCGTGAACACGCTCACCTGCTTGAGATCATCATGGCGCAGGATGTCCGACTCGATGTTCATGGGCTTGCTGCGGTCAGCACGCTCAGCCCAGGCCAGCGGGGCCAGCCCAAAGGCCAACGCGATCAGCAATGAGGATACAAAAGCAGGTTTCATAAAGGCATGGTTCTTGCAATCGATTGTACCGATGCATGCGACCGGTTCGTTGGCGGGGGCAAGAAAAAGCCCGCACGAGGCGGGCTGCTTCAGCGGCCGTTGCCGGCTCAGCGCGACTTGCGCGCCTCGGCGATCAGGAAATCGGTGACCTGCAGGGCACGGGTCATGCCGCCGGCCATGGTGCCATCGGTGACAAAACGACCGGCCACGCCCATGGCGGGCACGCCGTCAAGCTTGTAGGCGTCGACGAGTTGCTTGGCGCGTGTGGCCTTGCCCGTGACCGAGAAGGACTTGAAGAACTCGGTGAACTTGGCCTTGTCCACCCCTTGCTTGGCCACCCAATCGATGATGGCGGCATCGCCCACCACCTTGAGGTGCTCGGTGTGGATGGCGTTGAACACCTTGAGCTGCAGTTCATCGACCTTGCCCATGGCCTCCAGCGCGTAATACATGCGCTGCTTGGGCTCGAAGTCAGCCAGGAATGGCACCGGCAGGCGACGGAAGACCACGTCCTTGGGGAGCTTCTTGAGCCAGGCTTCCAGTTCGGGCTCGAAGTGGGCGCAGTGCGGGCAGTTGTAAGAGAAGAACTCCAGCACCTCGATGCGATCGGCCGGCGCATCGACCGGGGCGGCCGTGCTCAAGGCCACGAAGTCCTTGCCGGCCTTGAAGGCTGCCTGAGCCTGGGCCGACGTGGAACCCAGCAGGCCCGCGGCGGCAGTGGAAGTGGCCGCCAGGGCCAGCGAAAAATCACGACGTTTCATCAGAAAGCCTCTTTCAAAAGGGGGTCACGTCACTCAGAAGGGACGGACACCAAAAAGTTCACGACTTAACAAGAATGCTTCAGCCCCTGGGCTCAGCGCTGCACCCGCACCATGGTGGTGTCCAGGCCGGCGTTGTCGAGCTTGTCCTTGATGCGTTCGGCGTCATCACGTTTGGAGAAGGGGCCCACCCGCACCCGGAACACGGTGCGACCCGCCTGCTCGCGTTCGGTGACACGGGCCTCCCAGCCCATCATGGCCAGCTTGGCCTTCTGGGTTTCAGCATCCTCGTTGGTGCGGTAGGCACCGGCCTGCACGTAGTAGTCGAAAGGATCGACGCCTGCTGAACTGGAGGCCGCCTTGGCCTTGGCCAGGTCGCCCAGCGGATCCGATGAGGTGGCCGCCTTGGTATCGCTGCCCTTGGTGACGGGTTTGACATCCTGGCGATCGGCCTTGTCGGCGCGCGCATCGGACTTGTCAGACTTGGCATCGGCTTTCGCGTCGGCCTTGCTGTCAGGCTTGGCATCTGCCCGGCTGTCCGACTTGGCGGGCTTGTCGTCGGCCTTGGCCGCATCAGAGGAGGCATCGGCCCCCACGGCGCCGCCCGAGGACTGGCGCGCGGGGTTCTTGCCGTACAAGGGGGAGTTGGGATCCCAGTCCTTGTTCTTGCGCGCCTCGGCGGCGTCCTGGTCGGCCGAACGGGTCTGCCCCTTGTTCAGGAAAGGCACCGGCACCTTGGTCACATAGACCGCCACGGCCAACGCCACCCCCAAGCCCAGAACCATCCCGAGCACCAGACCCAGAAAGGTCCCGCCGCCTTGTCTTTTCATGTTGTCGCTCACATTTTCGAAGGTGCCGATACGCCCAGCACAGCCAGGCCATTGTGCAGCACCCGGGCCGTGGCCGCGACCAGCGCCAGACGCGCCAGCTTGACCGGCTCATCGTCCACCAGGATGCGTTCGGCATCGTAGTAGCTGTGGTAGCTGGCCGCGAGGTCACGCAGGTAAAAAGTCACATCATGGGGCGCAAAATCCTGCGCTGCCGCCGTGAGCATGTCGGGGTACTTGGCCAGTTGCAGCATCAGCGCCTGGGCCTGAGGGCCTTCGAGCGGCGACAGATCAACGCTGGCCAGCGAGGCCACATCCCCACCCCAGGCCGCCAGCACCGAGCAGATGCGGGCATGGGCGTACTGCACGTAATAGACTGGGTTGTCGTTGTTCTGCGCCAGGGCCAGGTCGATGTCGAAGATGTACTCGGTGTCGGGTTTGCGCGACAGCAGGAAGAAACGGACCGCATCCTTGCTGGTCCATTCGATCAGGTCGCGCAGCGTGACATAGCTGCCGGCGCGCTTGGAGATCTTGACCTCTTCACCACCACGCATCACACGCACCATGGTGTGCAGCACGTAGTCGGGGTAGCCCTGGGGAATGCCCACACCGGCCGCCTGCAGGCCGGCGCGCACGCGGGCGATGGTGCCGTGGTGATCGGTGCCCTGGATGTTGACCACCTTGCCGAAGCCGCGTTCGAACTTGGTGATGTGGTAGGCCACATCGGGCACGAAGTAGGTGTAGGTGCCGTCGGACTTGCGCATCACGCGGTCCTTGTCGTCCCCATAATCGGTGGACTTGAGCCACAGGGCCCCGTCTTGCTCGTAGGTCTTGCCAGCGGCGATCAGCTTGTTGACCGCAGCCTCCACCCGGCCGCTGGTATACAGGCTGGACTCGAGGTAGTAGTTGTCGAACTTCACCTGGAAGGCCTTGAGATCCAGGTCTTGCTCATGGCGCAGGTAAGCCACGGCGAACTGCCGGATGCCGTCCAGGTCGTCAGCATCTGCGCTGCCGGTGAACTCGCGATCGTCCGACTTGACGGTCTTGCCAGCCAGGAAATCGGTGGCGATGTCGCCGATGTAGTCGCCGTTGTAGGCCGACTCGGGCCAGCCGGCATCACCGGGCTTGAGGCCCTTGGCACGGCACTGGGTGCTGTTGGCCAGGGTCTGGATCTGCACGCCGGCGTCGTTGTAATAGAACTCGCGCCAGACATCCCAGCCCTGGGTCTGGAACAGGTTGCAGATGGCGTCGCCGAGTGCGGCCTGGCGCCCATGTCCCACGTGCAGCGGGCCGGTCGGGTTGGCCGAGACAAACTCGACCAGCACGCGCTCGTTGCGTGCCGCCTGCCAGCCGAACTGCTCACCGGCCTGCAGCACCTCGCGCACCACCTGCTGCTTGGCCGCCGGCTTGAGGCGCACGTTCAGGAAGCCCGGGCCGGCGATCTCGATGGCGTCGACCCACTGCGCCCAGGCCGGGGTGGCCATCAGGGCCGACTTGAGGGATTCGGCCACCTGGCGCGGGTTGAGCTTGAGGGGCTTGGCCAGTTGCATGGCCGCCGTGCAGGCGAAATCGCCGTGCGCCGCCACCTTGGGCGACTCGAAGACCGCCTTGGCACCGGCACCGGGGGAAAGTTTCTCGAGCTCGGCCGCCAGCGCAGCGAGCAAATCGTGTTTGACAGAAAGCATGGCGTGATTTTACGGGGCGGTGCCTGAACGGCGCCGGCACATGGGTGCATGGAGGCCTGAACAACGTGGTTTCAGCGTCGAATCACGGTCAGGGAGCCGCCGGCATCCCACCATCCCAAGGGAGTTTGCTTCATGTCCAAGATGTTCTCCGTTGCAGGCGCACCTGCACAAGCGCCCGCGCATGCCTCGGGCCCTACCCGTTCCCATCCCCGCGCAGCCTGGGCCTCACTGATCCGAGCCAGTGCCTTTGGCGCAGGCCTGGCGCTGAGTCTGGCTGCCACGTCGTCACTGGCCCAGGGCAAGGCTGCCGAGGCGGGCGATGGGGCGTCCGCCAAACCGCAAAACCGGATGTCGCGCTGCAGCGCCGACTTCAAGGCCACGGGCCGACCGAGCAGCGAACGCAAGGCTTTCATGAGCGAGTGCCTGCGCAAGCCCAAAAAGGCGTCCTGAGCGGGGCTTCAGCGCGGCGGGGGCCGCTGGGCGTCACGCCGCTGATCGATAATCGCGGCCATGCTTGATCGAGCCACCACCACCCCGTCCATTTCCTGCGTGATGCCGGCCTACAACGAGGCCGGCAACCTGGGCCGCTTCGTGCCCCAGGTGCTGGAGGCCTTGCGCGCCCTGTCCCCCCAGGTGGAGGTGGTGATCGTGAACGACGGCAGCCGCGATCAGACCGCGGCGGCCGCGATCGAATTGACCCGCCAGCACCCAGAGGTGGTGCTGATCGATCTGTCACGCAATTTTGGCAAAGAAGCCGCGCTGACCGCCGGCATGGAAGCCGCCCGCGGTGAGGTGGTGATCCTGATGGATTCGGATGGCCAGCACCCGGTGTCGCTGATGGCCCAGATGCTGCAACGCTGGCGCGAGGGCATGGACGTGGTGTACGCCGTGCGCAAGACCCGCGACGACCAGACCCGGCTGCATGCCAAGCTGGCCGGCCTGTTCTATACCCTGGTGAACCACAACAACCGGGTGAAGATTCCGCCCAATGCCGGGGATTTCCGGCTCATGGACCGGGCCGTGGTGGAAGCCATCAAGACCTTGCCGGAGCGCAACCGCTTCATGAAAGGCCTGTATGCCTGGGTGGGCTTCAACAGCACTGCTCTCGAATACGAGCCCCTGCCACGCACCGATGGCCAGAGCAGCTTCGGCCTGCGCAGCGCCGCCTCGCTGGCCCTGACGGGTCTGGTGGCGTTCTCGTCATTGCCCTTGCGGGCCCTGGCGGTGATCGGGCTGCTGATTTCGCTGGCCTCGCTCAGCTACGGCCTGTGGGTGGTGGTGTCGTTCTTTGTGTACGGCATCGATGTGCCGGGCTACGCCACGCTGGCCGCCGGCATGATGTTGCTCAGCGGCATACAGATCTTGTCGATTGGTGTGCTGGCCGAGTACGTCGGGCGTATCTACGAAGAAGTGAAGCGCCGCCCCACCTACCTGATGAAGGCCAGACACGGCCAGGGGCTGCCGCCCCCTCCCCAGGCCTGAATGACATCCGGTCTGACGGCCTGATGACGACCTGATGGCGACCTGACTAACGCCGGCAGGACGGCAGGCCGGCACCGACCACAGTGCTCGGGCTGCGGTACAGAACCCAGGCCCGCCCTTCGAGCACAGGCGCAAAGCCCGTCACCTCGAAACCACGGGGAGCCACCAGCCACTGGCCCGGCTTCTGGGCAGCTTGCAGCAAGGTATCAGGGCCCTGCAGAACCTGCCCGGCCTGGCGGTCGAAATCGGCCCCCTCGAACAACTCACGGCGCCAGTTGTCCCCTGCCTCGCGGCGCTGAAGCGCCCAGTCCTGGATCACCACCATGGCCTGAGGCAGGCGGGCCACGAAGGGCAGGTCGTAGGGGAAATCGCCAGCGGCCAGCACGGTGTCATCAGGCGCCATCTGGCAAGCCAGCGCCGCGGCCACATCGGCGCTGCCACGGCGCTCGGTGTAGCGGGCGGCGGCGACCTCCACCCCGCACGCCACCAGCAGCGCCAAGGCCAGCATGCCCCCGAAATAACGCCCCGCATGGGGTCGGCGGGCCAGCGTCTGCTCAAACCCCAGGGCGGCCAGGAAGGCCAGGGGTGGCATCACCGGCAAGGCGTAACCGATCAGCTTGGAGTGCGGCACCGAGAAGAACCCGATGATGGCCAACAGCCAGATCCAGGCCAGCGAGACCCAGGGTCCCAGGCCGGCGGGCAAGGGCAAGGCCCGACGGCGCAACCAGGCCAGCACCTGGGGCAGCACCAGGAAGGTCCAGGGGAACATCAGCAGGAACAGCCCGGCCAGGTAGAACCACCAGGGCCGCCCGTTGTTGAAGGTGGTGGCGGTGTACCGGTTGAACTGCTGGTCCCCGAACAGATAGGCCAGCAGCCCCGGCGCCCGGCGCTCGGCCAGCACAAACCAGGGCACGGCGATCAAGCCAAACAAAGCCAGACCGCTGACCCAGGGCAAGCGAAGCACCTTGTGCCATTGCCGGGTCTGGAACAGCCAGATGAACAGCACCAGCCCAGGCAGCACCAGACCGATCAGCCCCTTGCTCAGCACCCCCAGGCCGCAGGCGACAAAGCCGGCACGGGCCAGCCACGGGTCAGGCACCCGGCCACCGGCCTGGGCATTCCCACCGTTGCCGGACTGCAGAAAAGACAGGGCAAAAGCCCAGATGGCGACCCCGATCCAGCAGGCCACCAGCATGTCATGGTTGACGTACTGACCGCCGATCAGAAAGGCCAGGCTGCTGCCCAGCACCCAGGTGGCGCGGCGGGCCAAAGACTCGCTGCTGAGCCCAAGCAACGAAGGGGTGCGGCGCAGCACCAAATACATCACCAACAACATCAGGCCGGCGTGCAGGGCCGGCCCCAGACGGGCCACCCAGGCGTGCACCCCCAGCACGGCCATCAAGCTGGCATTGAGCCAATGAAGCAGCGGCGGCTTGTGGAAAAAGGGAATGCCATCCAGCCTGGGGATGATCCAGTCACCGCTTTGCAGCATCCAGCGCCCGATTTCGCCATAGCGGCCCTCGTCAGGCACAGCCAATGGACGCAGGGCGGCCAGCAGCAGCAGCAGGCCCCACAAAAGGGCCAACCCGGCCCAGGATTTTTGTCGTTCAGTCACGGTCGGTTCCGGGAGAGTGGGTGCCCGCGCTCAGGGCGTGGGCGCAAAAAGAGTTTGACCCCGGGCGAGTTGCACCTGGGCTTGCTGCAGCGCCGCCACAAAGGCCGGGCTGGACAGGTAAGTCCACTCACGCAACCGGGCCGGGCCGATCTCGTCGCTCGGCTCGGCGGCCAGCGCGGGGTGGCACATGATGAGACAGGCGTCAGGCGCCTCGGCCAGCCAGCGCGACATGCTTTGGGCGTATCCGGCCACATCGGACTGGAACTCATCGATGCCCGACAGAAAGGGCGCCACGGCCAGCCCACGGGACCGGGCCAGGCGCTGCAAGGCGCTGGCGCCCATGCCGGCAATCACCCGCCCCTTGAGCCCGCCCTGCCAGGCGACCGGCCGCGAAATACGCAGATAGGGTCGCGGCCCGGAGGGATAGCGCTGAGCCAGGATGTCGACCACGGCCTGGCGAAGACCGGGGAATTGCTGCACATGCTGGTGGCCATCCACGTGATCGGGCGGCGCACCCCAGTGTTGTTCAAAGCGGTCCAACTGGCGCTGCACCTCCGTGCGCACCTGGGCTGGAGCCAGTCCGGGCCAATAGCTGCGGCGCATCAGAGCGCCCAGAGGAGCCCCGTGCCCGGCGGCCAGGGCGAATTCGCTGGTCCAGTCCAGGTGCAGACCGACATCGATGCGGCCACGCCAGGGCGCCAGCACGGCCGCGTCCATGGCCCAGCGTGGCGACAGCGTCATGACGCTGGTGGCGCTGAGGCGCCCGGCCTCGACCAGGGCGACGATGCCGCGCGACACACTCTCGTTGAGGGCGTAATCATCGGCGCAAAGGATGACGGACTTCATCCTTGCCTCACCAGCCCCGCGCCCAGAACACCGCGATCACCGGGATGATGGGAAACAGATGGGCCTGCCACATCACCAGGCGGCGCACCCGGCGCACTTCTGGCGCGTCGGGCAAGGCCCCGGTGGCTCGGCAATCACGACGCCAGCGGCGAAAGGCCAGGCTGGGCGAAATGGACAACAGGCCCATGGCGGCAAACAGGCCCAGCTTCAGATGCAGCAAGGGTTGCGGGCCGTACCAAGCGGCGCCTTTGATGCCCAGGAACACCCTGGCCAGGCCGGTGATCAGCACCAAGACCACGGCAAGCCCATAAAACAGATCCACCCGAGGCAGGCGTTCGACCACTGCAGCATTCAGCCATTCGGGGCGGCACAGGGCGGCCTCGCTGGACAGGAACACCACCAGGGTCAGGATGGCCAGCAGATGAAGACTGGCCAGCAGGGCTTCTAGGGTCATGGAAAGGTCTTTCTCCAGCCCAGAGCCGGCCTGCGCCTCAGGGGGCGCCAGGCGGCAGGAAGATCAGGACACCTTCCAGTAATCGGGCTGGCCGTAATTGTGCTTGAGGAAATCGATCCAAAGACGTACGCGCAGCGGCAGGTGTTTACGTTGTGGAAAGACCGCGTAAATGCCGTTGGGCGGCGCCGCAAATTCATCCAACAGTGTCACCAGGCGGCCTTGGGCGATTTCGGTTTCGACCTCCCAGGTGCTGCGCCATGCCACGCCGTAGCCGGCCAGGCACCAGTCGTGCAGAACCTGCCCATCCGAGCAGTCCAGGGGCCCGCCTGGCTTGAGGTGCACCAACTCGAAGCCCCCCTCCTTGGGTAGCCGGAAGGCCCAGCCGCGGGTCTGCGAAGCATCGCTCGACAAGGTCAGGCAATCAAAGCGGGAGAGTTCAGAAGGGTGTTGGGGCGTGCCGTGGCGCTGCAGGTATTCAGGCGTGGCCACGCACAGACGCCGGTTGTCAGCCATGCGGACGCTGACCAGGGAGGAGTCGGGCAGATCGCCCACCCGGACCGCGCAGTCATAGCCCTCGCCCGCCAGGTCGACCACCCGATCGCTGAGGTTGAGGGAGATCGTGACCTCGGCATGCTGGGCGCGAAAGCGCGGCACCAGGGGCGCGACGTGCCGGCGCCCGAAGCCGGCCGGGGCAGTGATGCGCAAATGCCCGCTGGCCTTGACGCCGCCGGCACTGACACTGGCTTCGGCATTGGCCACGTCGGCCAGCACGCGCTGGCAGTCTTCAAGAAAGGCGCTGCCTTCATGGGTGAGGGTGATGCGGCGGGTGGTGCGCATGAGCAGTTTGACGCCCAGGCGTTCTTCGAGCGCATCCAGGCGACGCCCCATGATGGCGGGCGCCACCCCCTCGGCATTGGCGGCGGCGGTCAGGCTGCCCCGAGTGGCCACCGACACAAATGACTCCATCTGCTTGAGTTTGTCCATGGGCCTCAGATTACGTTACAAAAAGTCAAAGCCTCAGCCGAAAAAACCCTTATTACCGTCAAATTCGATTCGAATTTGACGCAACAAGCCACACAAAGCACCGCGACGGTGGCGTCTGCGGCCCTGCCAAGTGCTTACCCGGGCTGGCCTCGCGCAGATTACATATTAATTTGTCACAAATAAATCTATTTTCAAGTTATTAATGATTGTCTAAGTGTGGAATAAAGTCTGGCCATGGACAAACGCCGCGCCTCACCTGCACCCGCCTTCGGCCCACCCAAGGCGGTGCTGTTTGACGCGTTCGGCACCTTGTTCGACGTCTACAGCGTGAGCCTGCTGGCAGAACAGCTGTTTGCCGGCAAAGGGGATGCCCTGAGCCGGCTGTGGCGCGACAAGCAGATCGAGTACACGCAACTGCTGACCTGCGACGGCGGTGCCCACTACCAACCGTTCTGGGTCTTGACCCAGGCGGCGCTGCGCTATGCCGCGGCTCAACTGGGCCTGGCGCTGAGCGAAGCACAAGAGTTGCGGCTGATGAACCAGTACCGCGCCTTGAGCGCCTTTCCCGAAAACCGGGAGGTACTGCAGGCCCTCAAGGCGAAGGGGGTCATCACGGGCATCCTGTCCAATGGCGACCCCGAGATGTTGGCGGTGGCCGTGCGCAGCGCCGGGCTGGCAAGCTGGCTGGACCACATCATCAGTGTGGACTCAGTGCGCCGTTACAAGCCCCACCCCGATGCCTATGCGCTGGGCCCGAAGGCCACGGCGGTGGCGGCGCGCGACACACTGTTCGTCAGTGGCAACAGCTGGGATGCCCTGGGGGCCACCTGGTTCGGCTACAACACGCTGTGGGTGAACCGGAACGACAGGCCTGCGGAGCAGATCGGCCCCCCACCGACCCGAACCGGCACCAGCCTGCAGGCCGTGCTGTCGTTCTTTGCTTCTGGCTGATGCCCCCACCCGGCCAATGGCCTCGCGCACCCGCCACCTGATTTTTTATTTTTCGTTCACTTGTCTGACTTCACTTTCAACCCAAGGACCTCACCATGACCGCACGCACCCACGTTCACGGCCTGCAAGTCGCCTCCACGCTGTACAACTTTGTCAACGAACAAGTTCTGCCGGGCACCGGCGTCAGCAGCGAAACCTTCTGGCAGGGCTTTGACGCCATCGTTTCCGACCTGGCCCCCAAGAACGTGGCGCTGCTGGCGGAACGCGATCGCCTGCAGACCGAGCTGGACGCCTGGCACAAGGCCCACCCGGGCCCCATCACCGACCTGCCGGCCTACCGTGGCTTCCTGGAAAAGATCGGCTACCTGGCGGCGCAGCCGGTGCAAGCCAAGGCCACCACCACCAACGTGGACGCCGAACTGGCCCTGCAGGCCGGCCCCCAGCTGGTGGTGCCCATCCTCAATGCACGCTACGCGCTCAACGCGGCCAACGCGCGCTGGGGCAGCCTGTATGACGCGCTGTACGGCACGGACGCCATCCCCGAAACCGATGGCGCCGAAAAGGGTTCGGGCTACAACCCCGTGCGCGGCGCCAAGGTGATTGCCTTTGCCCGCCAGGTGCTGGACACCTCGGCCCCCCTGGCCAACGGCTCGCACAAGGATGCCGTGGGCTACCAGGTGGTGAATGGCCAACTGCTGGTCAAGCTGAGCAATGGCAGCGACAGCCCCCTGCAAGACACCGCGCAATTCGTGGGCTACCAAGGCGATGCCGCCAGCCCCAGCTCGATCCTGCTCAAGCGCAATGGCAACCACCTGGACATCCAGATCAATCGCAACACGGCCATTGGCAAGAGCGATGCGGCCGGCGTGAGCGATGTGGTGCTGGAAGCGGCACTCTCCACCATCCTCGACCTGGAAGACTCGGTGGCTGCTGTGGATGCCGACGACAAGGTGCTGGCTTACAGCAACTGGCTGGGCATCCTGAAAGGCACACTGACCGAAGAAGTGAGCAAGGGCGGCAAGACCTTCACCCGTGGCCTGAACCCCGACCGCGTGTACACCGGCGCCAAGGGCGGTGAAGTGCGCCTGCATGGCCGCTCGCTGATGTTCCTGCGCAATGTCGGCCACCTGATGACCAACCCCGCCATCCTGTACGGCAACAACCAGGAGATCCCGGAAGGCATCATGGACGCGGTGGTGACCACGGCGATCGCGTTGCACGACCTGCAAGGCCATGGTGCCAACGGCATCCGCAACAGCCGCACCGGCAGCGTCTACATCGTGAAGCCGAAGATGCACGGCCCAGCAGAAGTGGCTTTCGCCAGCGAGCTGTTCAGCCGCGTCGAAAAGCTGCTCGGCCTGCCCGACAGCACCGTCAAACTGGGCATCATGGACGAAGAGCGCCGCACCAGCGTCAACCTCAAGGCCTGCATTGCCGCAGCGGCCAGCCGCGTGGCCTTCATCAACACCGGCTTCCTGGACCGCACGGGTGACGAGATGCACACCGCCATGCAGGCGGGTCCGATGCTGCGCAAGGGCGACATCAAGGGCAGCGCCTGGATCGCCGCCTACGAGCGCCGCAACGTGCTGATCGGTTTGCAGTGCGGCCTGCGTGGCCGCGCCCAGATCGGCAAGGGCATGTGGGCCATGCCGGACCTGATGGCGGCGATGCTCGAGCAGAAGATCGGCCACCCCAAGGCGGGCGCCAACACCGCCTGGGTGCCCTCGCCCACCGCAGCCACCTTGCACGCACTGCATTACCAACAGATCAATGTGGCGCAGGTGCAGTCCGACATCGAGCAATCGGGCCAAGACCCCGAGTCGCTGATGAACGACCTGCTGACCATTCCGGTGGCCGCCCAGGCCAACTGGAGCGACGCCGACAGGCAGCAAGAACTGGACAACAACGTTCAAGGCATCCTGGGCTACGTGGTGCGCTGGGTGGACCAGGGTGTCGGCTGCTCCAAGGTGCCCGACATCCACAACGTGGGCCTGATGGAAGACCGTGCGACGCTGCGCATCAGCAGCCAGCACATTGCCAACTGGCTGCTGCATGGCGTCGTCACGGAAGACCAGGTGCGCGAGACCTTTGCCCGCATGGCCGCCGTGGTGGACGCTCAGAACGCTGGCGACCCGCTCTACATCAGCCTGGCCGCCAACCCGCAAGGCGCCGCCTTCCAGGCCGCTCTGGACCTGGTGTTCAAGGGACTGGTGCAACCCAGTGGCTACACCGAGCCGCTGCTGCATGCCTGGCGCCTCAAGGTGAAGGCGCAAGCCTGAACCTTTGCCCCCCATGGGGCGTGAAACGGCAAATGGGGCACCTTCGGGTGCCCCATTTTTTTGGCTTGGCTGTCCACCAGGCGCTGTGAAGGGAAAGGCACAATGCGGGGATGACTGCGAGCCTGCCACCCAAGCCCTTACGCGCCGACCTGTGCCCTCTGTGCGGTCAACCCAACGAATGCGGCGCCTGCCAGGGCAATGCCGCGGCCTGTTGGTGCATGAGCACGCCGATCGGTGCGGACGTTCTGGCGCGTTTGCCTGCAGAAGAAAGAGGGTTGCGGTGCATTTGCGCGCGATGCGCACAGAATCAGCAGCAAGCCGATGCACCGATCGACCCGCCCGAGGCGCCGGGCAAAGGGCTCTCGAAGCCGGATCACCCGGGTGATTCATTCCTTCTATGATTTGAGTCTTTCGACTTCCTACCGAGTTGCACGATGCCCACTTATCACGTGGAAACGATGGAAGGCCGCACCATCGAACAAAAGAAGAAGCTGGAGGCAGACATCACCCGCGTGAATGTCGAGGTCTTGGGTGGTGAAGCCGCCTCGGTGGATGCGGTCATCACCGAGGTCCGAAGCGTGCGACTGATCGGCAGGAAATAAGGATGTCGGCCCCTCTTGCGAGTGCAGACGAACTGCACACCCAGGCGTTGCGCGAACGCTATGGGGAACGTTACCGGTGGTTGCTGTTGCTGTCTGTGATGATTGGCACGATGGCGTCCATCATGTCGTCCACCATCGTCAATGTGGCGATTCCGGCGATGAGCCACCATTTCTCACTGGGCCAGGAAAGGGCTCAATGGGTGAGTTCAGGATTCATGGTGGCCATGACCGTGTCCATGCTGACCACCCCCTGGTTGCTGGCCAGGTATGGCTACCGACGTACCTATTCGGGTGCTGTGGCGCTGCTGCTGGTTGGCGGCGTGGTTGGCGGCTTTGCGCAGGTCTACCCATTGGTGTTGGGGGCCAGAGTGGCAGAAGGACTGGCTGCGGGTATTGTTCAACCAATCCCTGCCATCATCATCTTGCGCGCCTTCGCGCCGCATGAACAAGGACGGGCCAGTGGCATCTTTGGCATGGGGGTGGTGCTGGCACCAGCCATCGGACCCAGCATTGGCGGGATCCTGGTCGACCTGTTCGGGTGGCGCTCCATCTTCTTCATGGTGGTTCCGTTTTGCCTGGCCTCTTTGTGGATGGCCCATCGCTTCGTGCCGACCACCGCACCCGGTGGCGTGGCGGCCAACCGCGGGGGAGCGGGATTGGACTGGCGTGGCCTGTTGTTGGGCAGTGTGGGAACGCTGTGTCTGCTCAACGGACTGGTGGATTTGCGAGGGGGCTCCGGTCTTCAGGCCGTCACGCTGCTGCTGGCCGCCCTTGCTTCCTTGTTCCTGTTCATCTGGTGGGAACGCCGCATCGCCCAACGTGGCGGCGAGGCGCTGATGAACCTTCATCTGTTCAGTTACAGGCAATTTGCCATGGGCAGCATCGTGGCTGTGATCTACGGGACGGCATTGTTCGGATCCACCTACTTGCTGCCTGTCTACATGCAATTGGCGCTGCACATTTCTGCCTCACACGTCGGCACCATCCTGCTGCCTGCCGGCTTTGTTCTGGCGGGAACCATCGCGGTGGTTGGGCGCATGGCAGACAAACAGCCCACCTATTGGCTGGTCAGCATCGGCTTGGCGTTGTTGGCAGCCTCTTTTGCATTGATGGTTGTGTTGACTCTGGAATCTGCCCTTTGGCAGTTGGCCCTGCTGGCTGTGCTGGGGCGAGTGGGCCTGGGCTTCATCCTGCCCTCGTTGAATCTTGGGGCCATGCGCCCTTTGTCAAAGGCGCTGATTCCACAAGGCGCGAGCAGCATCAATTTCCTGCGCATGCTGGGCGGCGCTGCTGGCGTCAGCCTGTGCGGTATCGTGCTCGAATGGCGACTGGCAGCCCACGGTGACTCCTTGAGCAACCCCGTCACCAGCGCAGCCCGGGTTGCGGCCTTCGACGAAGTCTTTATGCTGCTTGCGGCTTTGTGTCTGCTGGCCATGGCTGCGGCATGGCAGTTGCGCGAAGTGCCCGACGCCACGAACAACAAGAATCCAAAGGACCACTGATCCATGTGTCAATTGCTGGGCATGAACTGCAACGTCCCGACCGACGTGACATTTTCCTTTTCCGGCTTTTCCCAGCGGGGCGGGCGCACCGATCATCACTCAGACGGGTGGGGGATCGCCTTTTTCGAGGGGCGTGGCCTGCGCCATTTTGTGGATCACGAGCCAGCAGCCGATTCGGCCATCGCCCAACTGATCCGGCGTTATCCAATCAAAAGCCGCAATGTCATTGCGCATATCCGCAAAGCCACACAAGGTGCTGTGAATCTGCAGAACTGCCATCCATTCGTGCGGGAGCTTTGGGGACGGTATTGGGTCTTCGCCCACAACGGAGATCTGAAGGAGTTCTCGCCCAGGTTGCACGGGCATTTCCGGCCGGTTGGAAGCACCGACAGTGAGTTGGCCTTCTGCTGGATCATGCAGGAGCTGGCGAAATCACACGCGAACGTACCCTCGGTCGAAGAGCTCACGATCACCTTGCGCGAACTGGCGCCCCGCATTGCCAAACATGGCACCTTCAATTTCTTGCTATCCAACGGTGAAGCACTTTGGGCTCACGCCTCGACCCGCTTGCATTATCTGGAGCGTTCCGCACCGTTCGGGCAATCGACGCTGGCTGACGATGACATGAGCATTGATTGGACGACCTGCACGTCACCAGGCGACCGGGCGACAGTCATCGTGACAGAGCCGTTGACGCGAGACGAGTCCTGGGTCGAATTCCGTCAGGGTGAGTTAAAGGTATTTGTAGATGGTCTGGCGATAGCCTGAAGGGCTTTCGCGTCAGGTGATTGGTTGAACCAGAGTTGTCAATCAAGCGCCCGAGGGCGGATGAAAGGCACCAGTGATCTGTCTGCCATGAGCGGGTGAAGCTTGCGTTCCGACTGGATGCAGACGAATGGCAAGGGGTGCACTGGGTTCTCTTGTCACAGCAGCGATTGTGCGAGTGGGGAGAGCCACATTTCCGCCCCCCCAAAGACAAAACCCCCGCCAGTTGCCTGGAGGGGGTTTTGAGGGCTGTAAGAGCCTGACGATGACCTACTTTCACACGGGAACCCGCACTATCATCGGCGCGGAGTTGTTTC
>Ga0209913_1000281_pt1 | contig 48647 bp, 51 predicted proteins | sample PersoiDNA2013203_FD_185805 | JGI IMG/M metagenome (GOLD analysis project Ga0209913, IMG submission 185805) | Permafrost soil microbial communities from the Arctic, to analyse light accelerated degradation of dissolved organic matter (DOM) -... | ecosystem: Environmental > Terrestrial > Soil >...
TGGCATTGCAGAAATATTTATACCATTCTGGCCTCTAGCCCCCGTCGTTACTGCGCAAGACGCTATCAAAACAGTAGTAAATAATGGGTTCGTGGTCGGCTTGCTCGGAGGGACAACGTGGGCAATTATTTTAGGTTTCAAACTGGCCGCGACCTCAGACCGGACGCGCCAGCGCTTGTGTTGCTTGCGCATCCTGCGCCTTTTGGGCGAACTCCGCGCGCAGCGAGCGCAGCTTGGCGCGCGGGTCTTCCTTGGTGGTGGCCTGGTCCAGCGCCATTTCGGCTATGAAGCGGCTGGGCTGGGCGGCCACCATCTCGCGGCCTTTTTTGCGTTTGCGCGTCCAGCTCACCGCCAGGCTGCGCTGGGCGCGGGTGATGCCCACATACATCAGGCGGCGCTCTTCCTGCAAATGCACGGCCGTTGCTTCATGGGCCGCCTCATGCTGCTGCAGCGATCCGCCGACCGAGGCCGCGCCGACGCTGCCACTGTCTTTCAGCTTGAACGGCAGCATGCCCTCGGTCACACCCACCAGCATCACATGCGGCCACTCCAGGCCCTTGGCGGCGTGCAGCGTCGACAGCGTCACCACGTTCTGGTCCGTCTCGCGCTCGCTGATGGTGGACAGCAGCGACACCGTTTGCGCCACCTCCAACAGCGACTTGGGCTCAACGGTGGTGGAAACGCCCGCCGCATCGTCAAGCTGGCCGCCGCAGCGTGCTGCCATCCAGTCGCAAAAATCGAGCACATTGCTCCAGCGCGCCGCGGCCAATTTTTCGCTGTCTTCACCGTCATACAGATGTTTTTCGTAGCCGATGTCTTTGAGCCACTCCAGCAAGAATGCCTTGGCTGATTCGGCCCCCAGCGTGCGCCGGGCGCGAAACTCCAGGTCATTCACATAGCGGCCAAATTCATGCAGGCTGCCGACCGCTTTGCTGCTCAGCACGCTGCCCAATGAGGATGAAAACAGGGCCTCGAACAGGCTGACCTTGTATTTGCCGGCAAAAACGCCCAAAGCGCTGAGCGTCTGGTGGCCGATGCCGCGTTTCGGGACCGTCACCGCGCGCAAAAACGCCGGGTCATCGTTGTTGTTGATCCAGAGCCGGAACCAGCCACACAAATCCTTGATTTCGGCGCGATCAAAAAAACTGGTGCCGCCCGACACCTTGTACGGAATCTGCGCCTTGCGCAGCGCTTTCTCGAAGGTCTTGGCCTGGTGGTTGGCGCGGTACAGCACGGCAAAGTCGCGCAGCTCCTTGAACTGTGGCCCGCCGTGCGGCAGGCCACTGGCGCGCAGGCTCTGGATCCGGGCGACAGTGCGTTCGGCCTCGTGCTCTTCGCTGTCGGCGTCAAGCACCCGCACGGGCTCGCCTTCGCCCAGATCGCTCCACAAATTTTTGGGAAACAGCTTCGGATTTGGGCCGATCACGTTGTTGGCGGCGCGCAGGATGGCACTGGTGGAGCGGTAGTTTTGCTCCAGCTTGATGACTTTGAGCGTCGGGAAATCGACCGGCAGGCGCTTCAGGTTGTCCAGCGTGGCGCCGCGCCAGCCGTAAATCGACTGGTCATCGTCGCCCACGGCGGTAAAGCGCGCCTGGGACGCCGGCTTGCCGCCCACCAGCAGCTTCAACAATTCATACTGCGTGGCATTCGTGTCCTGGTACTCATCCACAAGGATATGGCCCGCAAGCCCTTGCCACTTCTGCCTGACTAGCTCATGATTTTGTAGCAACTTGAGTGGCAGGCTGATCAGGTCGTCAAAGTCAACGCTCTGGTAGGCCGCCAGCCGCTCCTCGTATTGCGCCATCACGCGGGCGATGATGCGCTCGTTGTCATCCTTGGCCAGCGCTGCGGCCTGTTGGGCGTTGAGCCCCTGGTTTTTCCACAGGCTGATGGTCCATTGCCAGCTGCGCGCCGTGGCCGCATCGACCGTGCCACCCGCATCTTTCAGGATGCTGGTGACGTCGTCGCTGTCCAGAATCGAGAAATTCGGTTTCAGGCCCAGCGCTGCGCCGTCCAGGCGCAACAGGCGCACGCCCAGCGCGTGAAAAGTACAAATCACCACTTCCCGTGCCGCCTTGCCAATCAGTTCCTTGGCCCTCTCCCGCATCTCGCTCGCTGCCTTGTTGGTGAAGGTAATGGCAAAGATGCGCTTGGGTTCCAGCCCGGCTTGAATCAGCCGACCAATCTTGTGCGTGATCACCCGCGTCTTGCCCGAGCCGGCGCCGGCCAGCACCAGACACGGCCCGTGCATGAAGTTGACGGCTTCCTGTTGTGCCAGATTCAGGCCGGTAGATGCGGGGGAGGGGGAAGATGACATTCATGAAACCGATGAACGATCGGTGCTGCAAAGTCGCGCATCATACAGACGTGCCACCAAGCCATGGATGCCGGACCGGGTCCGCCGTGGCCTCCAAAGGCGCCGGGACGACAGCAAAGCTCGACGACCTCTGCTGACACAATACCCGCGTGCTGCAAATTTTCTCTATTACTTTTCCCTTCTTCGCGCTAGTGTTGTGCGGCTACGCGGCGGCTCGGCGGCTCCTGTTGCCGTTGGAGGCGGTGACCGGCCTGAACAGTTTTGTATTGTTTTTTGCCCTGCCGTGCATGCTGTACCGCTTTGGCGCCAACACGCCGCTGGCGCAGCTGCTCGATGGCGGTGTTTTTCTGACTTATTCGGTCTGCGCGCTGGTGATGGTGGCGTTGACGGTGGCCATCAGCTTGAACCGCCGCATCGGCTGGAACGACGCCGCCTTTGGCGCGTTGGTGGCGGCGTTTCCCAACTCGGGTTTCATGGGTGTGCCGCTGCTGGTGGCCTTGCTGGGCGCGCAGGCGGCCGGCCCGGTGATTGCGACCATGGTGATCGACATGCTGGTGACCACCTCGCTGTGCATTGCACTCTCAAGGTTGGACGGGGCGGATGTGCACGGCGCCGGCAAAGCGTTTAAAAACGCCCTCAAAGGCGTGGCCGGCAATCCCTTGCCCTGGGCCATCTTGCTCGGCGCGCTGGCCTCGGCCCTGCATCTGGAGTTGCCCAAGCCGGTAGCGCAAACGGTCGGCCTGCTGGCCGATGCCGCCTCACCGGTGGCCTTGTTCACCATCGGTGCCGTGCTGGCGCGCTCGCAGATGCTGGCTGCCCGGCACAAGCACCCGCCCATCCCGCTGGGGGATTACCTGCCGGTGGCCGCGCTCAAGCTGTTTTTGCACCCGCTGCTGGTGCTGGTGGTTGGCAGCAGCGCGATCCAACTGGGTCTGCCGCTGGACCGCTTTGCCCTCACCGTGCTGGTGCTGGTGGCAGCGCTGCCCAGCGCCAGCAACGTGTCGCTGCTGGCCGAGCGCTTTGGTGCCGACAACGGCCGCATTGCGCGCATCATTCTGGTGTCAACAGCGGCTGCTTTCGTGACGTTTTCGCTGGCGGTCAGCTGGTTGAGGTGATGGATGGCGGGGTGAACCGATGCACCTGATCGGCGTCGAGTTCAGCAAAGCCAGCCGCAGCGTGGTCGGCTTTGAGGTCGAAACGATCACAAATTAATAGCTGCTTGCGAAGGTAAGACGGGGGCTACAGGCTGATTTGCTATAAATATTGCAGCTATTTACCCGCACGCGCAACAGCACCCAAACGTTGACTTTCAGCCACGCAGCGGCGCGGGCAGCAGTTTGTCGCCGACGGTGTCTTGCAGTCGGCCAAATCGACTCACAAAGGCATCCAGCCTCACAACCTGACCCCTTCTGCATGGGCCATGGCATGGATCGGCAAACGCAGCAGGTTGGGCGCCTCAATCAACACATCGACTTTGCGGCCGTGCATGCTTTTTGAAACGCGCGCACCAAGCCGGGCGCTCAGCAGTGCGGGCTCTGTTACCGCCTCATCCACTTCGACCAGCAAATCGACGTCACCACCGCGTGCCTCATCACGCACGCGCGAGCCAGACAGCCAGACCCGCGCTGAATCGCCCGCAAGATTCAATACCTCTTGGCGGATGGTCGCAACTGGATCGGTGCACAGGCGCATGGTTCGTTTTAAGCTTGGCAGCCGCAGACACCGCCGATGAGTAGGTCTGCAACGCCAAATGGAAAAAGCCCCTCGCGGGGCTTTTTGGGGTGGCAGAGCGAGGGCCTGCCGCCAGAGGTTTCCAGGCCAACAATTTAGAACGAGTGCATCACACCCACGGCGGCGCGCGTTGCGGTGCTGCTATCAGAGCCCATACCAATGAAGCCAGCAGACATCATTTGATCCGCGACAGTTGCAGAGCCAGCTTTTACGTAGGTCAAAGAAGCATAGGTAATCGTCCGTTTGCTCAAGGCATATTTGCCCATCACAATGTACTGGTCAGCCTTGCCATCGCCCATGACTGAACCGGATTGTTTGGTGTTGTAGTAAGCACCCGTCAGCGTGGTAGCAGCCGACAAGGCGTAGTCAACGCCCAGACCGAGCACGCCAATCTTGCGATTGCTGATATCACCGAAGACCGGGATCGGGGCGGCTGTGTTGGTTTCACTTCGAACATAGGTCAGTTTGAACGTCACCGGGCTCATCACGTACTTGGCGCCACCACCCATGAGGGTCAACGCGGAGCCATCTGCCGCATTCTTCAGCTTGGCATAGGCGAATGCAACACCCGATGTGCCGTCGGTGAAGGTGCCAGACAATCCAGCGTATGAGCTCGCGGATGTGTCACCCGCTTTTTCACCAAAACCGTACATCGCGGCGCCAATGAAGCCGGACGTAATCGGAGACACGTACTTGATCGAATTGTTTTGACGCAAGGCAGTACCGCCACCGTTTGTGCCCACATTGCCGAAAAAGGCGGCGCCTGAATTCAAAGCGCTGTAATAAACGTTGGGGTTGTTCGGGGCGTCCGCCAGACCGATAGGATCGGCCAGACCGACAGAGTCCACACCCAGCATGTTTTGACGGCCCAAGTTGACCGAGCCGAAACCGCCAGAGAAACCGACCGTCGAAATACGGTCAAAAAACGTGGCACCACCGCCAAAAGTTGAGCCGCCAGCACCCGTGTCATTGAACAGCGTGCTTTCCAAGGCGAAGTTGGCCTTCAAGCCGCCGCCCAAGTCTTCCGTGCCCTTGAAGCCCCAACGCGATGTTGCCAACTGACCCGCATCGATGACGGTTTTGGAACCAGTTGCGGGCTTGCCTGCGGCTGTCTGTTGGTTCGTGGTGTACATCACGGCGGCATCAACAATGCCGTACACGGTAACGCTGCTTTGAGCGCTGGCTATGCCGGCGCAGCACAAGGCAGCAGCGGCAACGATGGAGCGTGCAGCGATTGGGAGAATTTGGTTACGGCTGGTAACAGGGTTTGACATAGTTTTCCTAGGTGGTTTAAGAGTTAATCAAGCCTTGGATTTTCTGAGAATCCGCTTGCACCAACAAGACGCAGACGCGACAGCTGCACGGTTTTAGTCATTTTTATCACAGGGGTTTTCCCTGATTCGGTGCGCTCGCTGCGCTGCTTGTCAAGTTCACGTGGCGTTGGCAGTTGGTGGGCCGGTGGCGTGAAGCGGCTCGTCGAAACGCTGCACGCCGGGCATGTGTGGAATCGGCGCAACAAAACGTGAAAAAAAAGCATTTAGCTGACGTAAAACACAGCGTGAATGGCCTTTAAGGCTATGTCCATGGTGAAATCCAGTCCGTGAATGTTTCATTCGCCACTTCAAAACCAGCCATCAAAAGCGGTTTGATTGTTTTAATTTTTTTTGGAATTATCTAAATTATGAAGAAAAGTTTAATTGCACTCGCCGTGCTCGCCGCTTCTGGCGCCTCGTTCGCACAGTCTTCAGTGACCATTTATGGCATCGTTGACGCATACGTTGGTGTCAACAAGGCTGTTGATGCTACGACCAAACAGGTTGTTACCAGTACCGTTTTGAATTCTGGTGGTGTAGACGGTAACCGTTGGGGCCTGAAAGGTTCTGAAGATTTGGGCGGCGGCTTGAAGGCTGACTTCGTTTTGGAACAAGGTTTCAACATTGACAAAGGTGATGTTGCTGGTAATGGTAATCCTGCTGGTAATGCTGGCCAAGCCTTCGCTCGTTATTCCGCTGTCGGCTTCTCCGGCGGTTTCGGTGAAGTCAAGCTGGGCAAATACAGCTCGGCTTACGATATGGTTGAAAACGGTGCGAACGCCGTGTTTAATTCTGGCCTGTCTGCTGAAGCCGGTACCTGGAAGAGCGGTGGCTACATCTGGAACCCAGCTAACGGCATTTACTACGCGACACCTGAATTCAGCGGTTTCAGCGGTGCTGTGAGCTACGCACTGGGTGAGAACAAGAACGCCGTGACTGGCGAAGGTGCTGGCAACGTTTCCGCCTTCAACGTCAAGTATGCACAAGGTCCGATCATGGCTTCTTTGGGTTATCAGACCGAAAAAGCAACTGGCAATGCCACTGCCAATAAATTCGGTCAGATCAACGGCAGCTATGACTTCAATGTTGCTAAGCTGCAATTGGCTTATGGCACGGCAACCGTTAATACGGCTGTCACAACTAAAACCAATGAATATCAGATCGGTGTGACTGCACCTGTGTCAACCGCGTTGGCTCTTTCTGCTAACTATGCATATTCCAAGGATGACGCCAATTCCGCGGCTACTGGCGTGAAGCGTGCTGGCATTGGCTTGGGCGCAGCTTACACGCTGTCCAAGCGCACTTTCGTGTACGGTGGTTACCGTGCTGAAAGCGCGAAGCAAGACGGTATGGCTAACGTCGATACCAGCTTGTTCGCAGTGGGCGTGCACCACGTGTTCTGATTGGTTTGAGAGTCAGCTTGCCTGACTTTTTGGATCAATTGAAAAAACCGCCTTTCGGGGCGGTTTTTTTTCGAGCGGGCCTTGGTCATTCGTCAGAAAACGTTGTATCTAACCCACATAAACCCGCTATATTTGGCCGCTTGGCCCCAAAGTCTTTGCACTGGCCAGTGCGCTCTGGTCAAATGGAACTCAACTTCTACTCAAGAAGTGATGCGAAGCACAACAAGTGCTTCACCAATATTAATTTTGGAGTATTTGAATGAAAAAATCCCTAATCGCCTTGGCCGTACTGGCTGCTTCCGGCGCCGCTATGGCCCAGTCTTCCGTCACGCTGTACGGTGTTGCAGATGTTGGCTTTGCCCATGAAAACAACGGTAGCACCAGCGTCAGCCGTATGGATTCTGGCAATTTGAATGGCAGTCGTTGGGGCCTGAAAGGCTCTGAAGATTTGGGCGGTGGCTTGAAAGCGATTTTCACACTCGAAGCCGGTTTTAGCCTTGACACAGGCGCACAGGCAGATCCAGCAAGTTTCTTTAACCGCCAATCTTTTGTTGGCGTGTCTAGCGGCTTTGGTACCGTCAAGCTTGGTCGTCAAATGAACCCGATCTATGCCACCGCATCCACCTGGGATTCGTTTGGTGATGCACTGGCTGGTGACTCCTCGCATTTGTTCAGCTACAACGGCAGCCGTACCAACAACATGGTTTCCTACAACTACGCTGCCGGTGGCTTCTACGGCGAGTTGCAGTATGGTCTGGGTGAAGTTGCAGGCAACAACTCGATTACCGGCAGCAACTCTGCTGGTCGTACCGCAGCAATGTTTGTTGGTTACAAGGCGGGCCCCTTCGATGTCGTGCTGACGCATCAAAATATCCATAATGGTACTGGCACTGCCACCGACCCTGTCTACAATGAAGCCACCAAAATGACATTGCTGGGCGGCAATTATGATTTCGGTATGGTCAAGTTGTTTGCGGCCTATGCCGTTGAAAAATCCGTTGGTGCTTTTCCCAAGGACCAAAAAGACGCTCACCTCGGTCTGACGGCACCCGTTGGCACGGCTGGCACGGTCGAACTGTCCTATCTCCGCAAGAAGGATAACCTGTTCACCGATGCGAATGCCCATCAAGTGGCCATTGGCTACGTTCACAACCTGTCCAAGCGTACGGCGCTGTACACCAGCTACGCTCAGTTGAACAATGACCGTAACGCTTCTTACACCGCTGGGAAGCTCGTTGTCCCCTATGGCAATGACGACAAGGTGTTCGACATTGGCGTGCGCCACTCGTTCTAATCTGACGCTGACGCAAGTCAGTTAAAGGTTGAATCCAAAAACCCCGCCTGGGCAACCCGGCGGGGTTTTTGTTTTGTTGGGTCACTGTGCCAGGTCAGTCGACCGGCGCCTGTCATGCGCCAGACGCTTTGACTACGCGGCATGTTGACAAATATGCGCCAACATGTACACTTTCAGTGTGTACAAAAGTAGGACTTCATCATGCCAAGAGCGTCTATTGAGAGCAACAGTCGGGTTGCTCTTCGGATTCAACCTGCGGACAAAGCGAGGCTGGTCCGCGCTTGCGCATTGGAGAGAACTGATTTGACGGAATTTATTTTGCGCAACGTGTTGCGCGCTGTGGATGCCGTGATTGACCAGTCAGAGCGCGTGGCACTTTCCGAACGTGACAGTCTGCGAGTTTTGGAGTTGCTCGAGCATCCTCCGGCTCCAAACGCCCGTCTGATGGCCGCTGCACGCGCCATGCCTGCTCAGCCATGAGCGTGCCAGCCTGGCATGAAGAGCCTGTCGCCAAAAAACATGATCGGCAAGGATTCGATTGCGGACAAGAAGAACTCAATACGTTTTTACGTGACTACGCCCGCCAAAGTCATGAGCGCGGTGCTGCCAAGACCTTTTTGGCAATTGATGACCACGACGGAAAAACAATCTACGGCTATTACAGTCTGAGTCCGGCCTCGGTCGACTATTCGCGCACACCCACGCTATTGCGCCGCGGCCTGGGCCGCTATGAAATTGGGGCGTTCCGCCTGGGCAGACTGGCCGTTCGCATGGATTTTCATGGCCAGGGCCTCGGTGGTCAGCTGCTTTTGGCGGCGGGGAGTCGTTGCCTGCGCGCTGCCGAAGAGGTGGGCGGCACCGCGCTGGTGATCGATGCCAAGAACGACCATGCGGCCGCTTGGTACGAAAGTTACGGTGCGCTTGCTTTGCTGGATGCGCCTTTAACGCTTGTGCTGCCGCTGGACATGATGGCGGTCGCCATCAAGGCTGCGGGAAAATTTCAATAGCTGCAAGTGGATGATGGGCTGTCCTTCGTTCACGCAAATTGCCTATTGAGTGATCAATATGCAAGGACAAAGGCTGGCAAACTGCGAGCCACAGGTTTAAGCAAAGTGGTCGAACGAGGCGTAGCGGTTGGGCACGGGTTGCCCTTGGGCATCCATCAAGCGCAAGCCGCGCTCGGCCTCAATTTGCCCGATGCGGGTGACGGCTAGTGCCTTGATGGCCTTTAGCCCGGTTGACGGATCAAGCTTTCAGCTGGAATGCCTAGGCCGGTGTGTAACTTCCACACCATCGCCATGGTGAGTTTGCGTTTGCCGTTGAGTACTTCATACACCCGGTTGCGCCGGCCAATCATGGGCTCCAGGTCTTTGGGCTTGAGCCCCTGCTGCTCCATGCGGAACTTGATTGCCTGCAGCGGATCGGGTGGCGCAATGGGGTAGTGTTTGGCCTCATAGGCCTCAATCAGGGTGAGTAAGGCCTCAAAGTGGGCGCCGGGATCGCTGTCAAGCTCAGGCTCATGATCAAAATAGGGCGCAACCAATTGCAGCGCTGCCTGGTAATCGGCCTCGGTGCGTATGGGATGAATTGGGTAAGCATTCTTTTTCATGATTGATTCTCCACGGTGCTTGCATCAATGGCGTCATATTCGGTATGTGTGCCAATAAATTTGATGTAAAGGGCTGCAAAGCGGTAGGCTACGGCCACAACCAAGCGATAGTCATTGCCCTTGATATTGAACACCACTCGATTGCTGCCAACAAAACTGGCGCTTGCATACCGAACCTTAATGTCCTGCGGGGTCTTCCATTGCGCGTGAATGGCATCTTCAACCCAGGTTTGAAGGGCTTGTTTGGCTGTGGGGTGCTTGCACCAAAACCCTACCAATGCTGCCTTTGAAATAACTCGCATCGATTCATTTTAGTCCCATTTTGGGATTATTCAAGCCGAATTTCAGGCAAAGTGGTCGAACGAGGCGTAGTGGTTGGGCGCGGGCTGCCCTTGGGCATCCATCAGGCGCAAGCCGCGTTATTGCGCCAACGCCCAAGGCAGCTGCATGGGCGAAATCACATCCACACTGTGGTTTGCGCCTGGCTTCATGGGCCAACCCTGCTCCACCGGGGCCAGCACATAAGCGTGTTGCACGCCCACATCCTGGCAGGCTTGCCAAAAGCCCTTGGTGACCGTGGGCGCGCCTGAAAATTTGATCTCGAACCCGTATTTCTTGCTGCCCAGCTCAACCACCAGATCCAGTTCTGCCCCCGCCGCCGTGCGATAAAAACTCACATCACCGCCCTTGGGCACGAGGGCACAAATCTGCTCCACCATCAAACCTTCCCATGAATGGCCCGCCATCGGGTGTCCGATCAAACTGTTGATATCGGGCACGTTGAGCAAGGCGTGCAGCAAACCAGAGTCGCGCACGTAGACCTTGGGCGATTTCACCAGTCGTTTGCCGACGTTGACAAAATGGGGTTTCAGGCGGCGCAGCATCATGGTGTCAACCAGCGAATCGAGGTAGCGCGCCACCGTGGTGTGCGAGATGCCGCCCAGCGATGCAGCAATGCTCGACGCATTGAACAACTGAGCATGCAAATGGGCAGTCATGCGCCAAAAACGGTGCAAGGTCTGTGCCGGGACATTGACCCCGAACTCGCGAATGTCCCGGTTCAAGAAAGTGGCAATGAAGTCCGTCCGCCAGTTGAATGAAAGCGCATCGCTGGGCGCCGTGTAGCTGACGGGAAAGCCGCCGCGCAACCAGAGTTTTTGCAGGGTCAGTAGCGCTGTTTGGGCGTCGGCATCGGCGGCCATGACCTCGCGCACCTGCAAGGGCGTGAGCTCCAGATAGCTGACGCGCCCGGCCAATGATTCGGAGCTTTGTTGCAGTAGTTTGCCCGAGGCTGAGCCCAGCAACAGAAACCGCCCGGGGCGGCGCAGGGCGTCAATCTCAGGGCGCAACTGGGCGAATACCTCGGGCACATACTGCACTTCGTCGAGCACCACCAGTTTGTCACGATGGGCTTGCAAGAACCCGCTACCGCTGATGAGCTTTGCCCGGTCAGCCGCCAATTGCAGGTCCAGGCTGAGGGCGCCCGGATAAGCGCCTGCAATCATTTTTGCCAAGGTGGTTTTACCGACTTGTCTGGGGCCCAGCAATACGACGGCGGGCGAAAATGCCAGTTGCTCAGTGGCGGTTTGCAGCAATGCACGGGGGAAATCATGCTGTTCGACAGGATTCAATGTGGCATATATCATCCGTGCATTTTGCCTGTTCAGTGATCAATATACAAGGACAAATACTTGCAAATTGCGAGCTCTCGGCCCGGCTTCAGGCAAAGTGGTCGAACGAGGCGTAGCGGTTGGGCACGGGTTGCCCTTGGGCATCCATCAAGCGCAGGCCCCGCTCGGCCTCAATTTGCCCGATGCGGGTAACGGGTGTCAAGCTGGCTGCCGCGGCGGCGGCAACCGCCTCGCGGCGGGCCACCGGGGCGGTGAACAGCAGTTCGTAATCGTCGCCGCCAGAGAGCGCCCAGCGACGCCATTGCTCTGGCGCAATATTTATATCAAATTGGCCTGTAGCCACCGTGTAATAAGCGTGAGCTGCTATTAATGATGTAGCAACATCGGCGTCCACCGTGGCGCCCACGCCCGACTGCTGCAGGATGTGGCCGAGGTCGCCGAGCAGGCCGTCGCTGACATCAATGGCCGCGTTGGCAACGCCGCGCAGTGCCAGGCCCAGCGCCACGCGCGGGGTCGGGGTTTCGAGGCGCACGCGGGCCGCGGTGAACACCGCCTCGGGCACTGACACGGTGCCGCGAAATACCTCCAGCGCCAGCCGGGCGTCACCCACGTTGCCACTGACGTACAGGTCGTCGCCCGCCTGCGCGCCAGAGCGCAGCAGCGCTTGCGATCGCCCCGCCATCACCGGCACCTCGCCAAACACCGTGATGCAGATGTTGAGCGGCCCCTGCGTGGTGTCGCCACCGATCAGCTCGCAGTCGTGCGCGTCCGCCAGCGCCAGCAAGCCTTGCGAGAACGGCGCCAACCAGGCGTCATCCGCGCGCGGCAGCGCCAGCGCCAGGGTGAACGCCAGTGGGCGCGCGCCACAGGCGGCCAGGTCGCTCAGGTTGACGGCCAGCGCCTTGTGCCCGAGCTTGAACGGGTCCAGCGTGGAGACAAAGTGGCGACCTTCGACCAGCATGTCGCAGGAAATCGCCAGTTGCGTGCCGGGCGCCGGCTGCAGCAGCGCGCAGTCGTCGCCAATACCCAAGGCTATCCGCGCGGCATGGCGCTCAGGGCGCTTGAAATAGCGTTCGATCAGTTCAAATTCACCCATGGCTAGTCAACCTTATCGTCTGCTGGCGGCGTGGGGATTGTTTCCTTTGCCGGCAAAAAGAAGCTCAGCGGCGCATGGCGCCAGCGCGCGCGAATGGCGGTGCGAATCCGGGAGCGGTCGATGCCACCGATGTTGTGGGCGCGCAAAGCGAGCCGGAAGGCAAAGTAAAAACTGACCCCCACGTTGAGCACGGCGGTGACCACAATGCCGACCACGCACCACCAGAAAGCCGATTGCTTGAGTACCACCAGGCCGAGGCTAGCGGCGGCGGCGGCCAGTTGGCCGGTGGACAGTGTCACGTGCCGCACTTCCAGTCCCAGCCCGAAAAACGCGGCAAAAGCCGGGACCAAACCCAGCATCAGCCCGAGCGACACATTGGCCGCCAGACCCGAGATGTTGTTGCGCATGAACTGCGCCCAACGCCCGGCACGCTCAATCCCCAGAGCTGCAGTGATTTTGGGGTTGTAGCGCAGGGCCGAGTCCAGCCGGTGCAGCACAAACCAGTTTTCGACCCAGCCTGCGATGATGCTCGATGCAAACAGCAGCACACCCGTCAGCACGGCAAACAGCGTTGTCGGGCCGAACACATTGAGCGTGTGCAGCACGTGCTCGGCCTCCTTCACGTCAATCATCGGCTTTCCCAAGGCGAACCAAAGTGCCGCGCTGATCAGCACGACACACGGCGCCACCAACGCCAGGTTGCCCACCACGGCCGCGACCTGCGAGCGCACCAGATGGGTGACTTCATCGACAAACAAGTCCACCGCACCGGGCTCGTCGAGGTCCTTGAGTTTGGCGGCCATGGCTGGGGCGGTCATGGCCGGCTGTTTGGTGGCGACGGTCCAGTGCAGCAACTGGATCAGCACAAAACTCAGGGCGTAGTTCAGGCCGGCATAAAACCCACTCCAGAAAGCCGACAGGCCGAGCGATAGCACCATGAACTTGAACAGCGTGGTGAGTGACATCACGGCGCCGCCACCCGCTGCATCGCGCAGCATGGCACCGTATTCGGCCCGCGTGCGGGTGATGTAATGCTCGCCGGTCTCAGAGCTGCGCTCGGCTACCTTGGCCGCCAGCATCGACGAGTTGGAGGCAATCAGTGCGCGTAGACTGCGCCGCGCCTGCCCCACCAAGACCAGATGCGCCAGCAGACGCGCGGTGCTGGCCTGTGGGTTGGCAGCCAGCAGGCAGTCGAGCAGGGCGCGAACGCGCAGCACCCGCTCACGCAGTTGGCGCAACTGGAACACCAAATTGACGGAAATGCCGTTGGCATCCAGATGGGTGTAAACCGACGCGGCCGCATGACGGCAAGCCTCCAGGCGGCTCAGGTACTGCTGCAGCGCGTCCTGGCGCTCGGTTGAGTTGACGTGCGGGCTGGCCAGAAAGGCGACTTGCAGCGCCATGACGTCGCCGTCCAGGGCGTGAAAGGGGGCCGTCTCCAGCGCCGGGACGCTCATGCGCAAACGCAACTCCGGTGAAAAACCGGTGGCCCGAATCTGGCTGGTGCAAAACGTCAGCGCCTCAAGCAGTGTCGCCTGCCAGGGTGAGACGCTGCTTTGCTTGACCTGGGGCACCCAGACACAGTTGCCGTCGTTGACATCCAGACACGAGATTTGCAGTAACTCAGACAGCCGCGTCAAGGTGGCGTCGTCCAAGGCGCTGATCCACTGGGCATCAAACGCATCGCACAACACCAGTGAAAACAGGGCCGAGGCATCGGCGGTTTCGGGGGTTCCAGGCAAGCACTTGAGGCGCAGGCGCTCGGCCAGCTCACTGGCGAAAGCGCTGCGGGACGAAAACCCGTAATCGGCCAGCAAGGCCGTCGCATCCACGGTGGAAAGCAGCACCTGCCACCAGGCCTGCAGCTTGGCACGCGCATCCGGGCGCTGCTGCAGCGCGTCGAGCAGCAGCGTCACACGTGCCACCGCGCGCGGCACTGAATCGCGGCTGCCACGGACCCAGCGCAGCAGGTCAATCAGCCACAGGTGGCGGTGCGCCAGATGGGCCTGCGGGTCCAGGGCATCGAGCAATTCAGACAGGTCAAAATTTGGGGTCATCGATTCGGGTTTCAGTGCAGTGTGCGCGTGCCGCCACTGGGGCTCAAGCCATCGAGCACAAACATCGGCACATCGACATCAAACTTTTCGCCGTCTTCGGCGACGCAAAAAAAGCTGCCATGCATGGTGCCCGTGGGGGTGCGCAGGCGGGTGCCGCTGGTGTATTCAAACGCTTCACCGGGTTTGAGCAGAGGCTGCTGCCCGACCACGCCCAGGCCCTTCACGCGCTCGGTGTGGCCGTTGGCGTCGTTCACGTTCCAGGTGCGTGAGATCAACTGGGCACTGACCTGCCCCACATTGATGATGGTGATGGTGTAGGCGAACACATACAGGTCTTGCCGCGGTGCTGATTGGTCAGCAAGATAGCGAGGCTCGACTTCAACGCGAAATTGGTATTGGGACATGGCGCAATGCTATCCTGAAAATTTTCGGGACAGACCGCAGCTCGCGCGCTGTGGGCAAGCTCTGTTCCCAACTGAGCAGGAATTCCAAAGGCAACTATTTATACTTCACCCATGACCTACCGCATTGCCCCCTCCATTCTCTCCGCCGACTTTGCCCGCCTGGGCGAGGAACTCAGCCACGTCATTGCCGCCGGTTGCGACTGGATTCATTTTGACGTGATGGACAACCACTACGTGCCCAATCTCACCTTCGGCCCGATGATTTGCAGTGCTTTGAAGCCGCATGCCAAGACCGCTGGCGGCGTGGCCGTGCCGATTGACGTGCACCTGATGGTGCAACCGGTCGATGCGCTGGCCAGTGCCTTTGCCGACGCGGGGGCGGATTTGATCAGTTTTCACCCGGACGCATCCGGCCATGTGCATCGCAGCATCCAGGCCATCAAGGCCAAGGGATGCAAAGCCGGCCTGGTGTTCAACCCGGCTGAACCCCTTGACGTGCTGGACTGGGTCATTGACGACATTGATCTGATCCTGATCATGAGCGTCAACCCCGGCTTTGGCGGGCAAAGTTTTATAGATTCAGCCTTGCGCAAGATCGAGGATGTGCGTCGGCGCATCACGGCCTGCGGCAAAGACATCCGGCTGGAAGTCGATGGCGGCATCAAGGTGGACAACATCCGGCGCGTCGCCGATGCCGGGGCCGACACCTTTGTGGCCGGCAGCGCCATATTTGGCAAGCCGGATTACAAGTCAGTGGTGGATGCCATGCGGCTGGCGCTGGGAACTGCCGCCTGACCCTCGCGCCAGTTCATTCTTCTGTTGGCTTTTTGGCCGGGCTGGGCAATGATGACGCTTGACTTAATTTTGGCAACTCCAGCGTGACCGATACCGGCGCATCCAGGCTGGTGGCCAGGGATGCGCTGCGCGGCGCCACCGAGTGCAGCACCAGCTCGTCATTCACATGGGCGCCGACCCGGTACGGCTTGGCCGGTTTTCCATCGACGGAAATCAGGGCGTAACTACCGCTGGCCCGGTTGGCAAGCACGCCGCTCAATTTGAAGTGACTGGCGGCGCTGTCCACCAGCTTGGCGCTCACGCTGGTCTGGCCACCACCCAGCAGGCGGGCCACGACTTGCGGGTCCGCTGCCGGTGGGGCGGTATAAACCACAGCAGCAGTCAGGCTTGCCGGCACGGTGGCCTGCCACTTCAGGACCCAATAGGTGGCGCTGGCCGCGGCTAGGGCAGCCAGCAAAAAAGTGGCGATGCGTAGCCACCAGAGGGAAAGCAATGCGGTCTTCATGGCTGGATTATCATTGAAGCGAACCCGATATTAGAAAGTGACTTAACCCGATGAAATCAATTTCTCAAAGCATGCGTCGTCGCCTCCAGGCCGGCTTCACCCTGATCGAGCTGATGGTGGTGTTGCTGATCATCGGGGTGCTGGCCGCCCTCATCGTGCCGAACGTGCTGGACCGCGCCGATGACGCGCGGGTCACGGCGGCCAAGACAGACGTCAACAACCTGATGCAGGCCCTCAAGCTCTACCGGCTGGACAACCAGCGCTACCCCACGGCCGAGCAGGGTTTGCAAGCCTTGCTGACCAAGCCCACGACCGCGCCTGTGCCACCCAACTGGAAGTCCTACCTTGACCTGCTGCCCAACGATCCCTGGGGCAAGCCCTATGTTTACCTTAACCCCGGCATCAAGGGCGAGATCGACGTGATGTCCCTTGGTGCCGATGGCCAAGCCGGGGGCGAGGGTAAAAATGCAGATATTGGCAGCTGGCAACCATAGATTGGGTTGGAATGGCTAAAAAGTCTTGAATTCGTCTTCGCTTGCGATGACAAAAACCAGTACGAGTCGAGGCTTCACGCTGCTGGAGTTGCTGGTGGTCGTTGCCATCATCGCCATGGCCTCCGCTGGTGTCGGCTTTGCGATGCGCGACACTTCACAGGTGCAGCTGGAGCGCGACGCCGAGCGCCTGGCGGCGTTGCTGGAGTCGGCGCGCGCACGCTCACGGGTCAGCGGTGTGCCGGTGCGTTGGCGCGCCACGCCAACCGGGTTCCGTTTTGAGGGCTTGGCGCCCTCAGCGCAACCGGACTCCGATTTGCCCGAGCAATGGTTGGACCCGGATACCCGCGTGGCCGACGGCCCAGCCACCGCACCGGCTCTTACGCTGTTGTTGGGCCCGGATCCCATCATCGAGCCGCAACAGGTGGAGTTGACGTCGCGCACCCAGCCGGGCAAAAGCGTGCGCCTGGCCACCGACGGCGTGCGCCCCTTTGCCGTGCTTGCGGGCGCGCCGTGAACACCGCCAGCCAGCCGCAGCGCCACGGTGCGCGCGGTTTTACCCTGGTTGAAGTGCTGGTGGCGCTCGGCATCGTGGCCATTGCCCTGCTGGCTGGTTTACAGGCCACCGCCGCCTTGACCCGCCACGCCCAGCGCCAGTCCGATGTGCTGCTGGCCCAGACCTGTGCCGAAAATGAGTTGGTCAAGGTGCGCCTGGCCAAACAGATGCCCGACGTCGGCGACAGCAGCATCGCCTGCGAGCAGGCCGGGGAGGTCTTCACGGTGGCACTGGCGGTGCGAGCCACCCCCAATCCGAGTTTTCGGCGAGTCGACGCGCAGGTGCTCAAGGGGGCCGACTCCGTGTTGCGCCTGTCTACTGTGGTCGGGCGTTACTGATGGCGCACTCAGGTTTGCCGCGGCTTCGAGTCAAAGGCTTCACGCTGATTGAGTTGCTGGTGGCGATCGGCCTGATGGCGCTGATGGCGGCCTTGAGTTGGCGCGGGCTCGACGGCATGACGCGAGCGCAGACGCAAATGCGCCAGCATTCGGACGCTGTGCTCACCTTGCAGGCGGGCCTGGCGCAGTGGGGCGCTGACCTGGACGCGCTGGCCACTCAACCCAATACCCCGAGCCTGGACTGGGACGGGCGTGCCCTGCGCCTCTTGCGCGCCAGCACAGCGACGCCCGGCGAGGGTTTGCGGGTGGTGGCGTGGTCCCGGCGCACGATCGACGGGGCCGGTCAGTGGCTGCGCTGGCAGTCGCCGCCCTTGACCACGCGCGCTGAATTGCAGCTGGCCTGGCAGCAGGCCGCCTTGTGGGGGCAGAACCCGAGCGAGGACGCCAGAACCCGAGAGGTGCGGGTGGCGGCGCTCGATCAGTGGCAAATCTTCTATTTTCGGGACAACGCCTGGAGCAACCCGCTGTCCAGCGCCGGTGCCACCAGCGCGCCCCAGGCGGCAACGGCTGCATTGATCCCCGACGGCGTGCGGCTGGAGCTGACGCTGTCCGCTGGCCAAGCCATCAACGGCCGCGTGACGCGCGATTGGGTCCGTCCCACGCTGGGGAGCGGCAAATGAAGTCGCAGCGCGGTGCCGCCATCCTGACCGCCATGCTGACCGTGGTGCTGGTGGCTTCGCTGGCCTCGGCCACGCTCTGGCAGCAATGGCGCGGGGTCGAGATCGAGGCGGCCGAGCGCAGCCGCATGCAGTCGGCCTGGATACTGAGCGGCGCGCTGGATTGGGCGCGTCTGATCCTGCGTGAGGATGGCCGCAAAGGCGGCGCCGACCATCTGGCGGAACCGTGGGCGGTGCCGCTGGAGCCGGCGCGGCTGTCGACGTTTCTGGCGGCTGACCGCAGCGACGCACTGGTGGCCGACGCCTCGCAAGAAGCCTTTCTGTCGGGCCAGATCACCGATCTGCAGTCCCGCCTGAACGTGGCCAACCTGGTGCAAAACGGCGCCATCGACGCGACCAGCGAACTGGCTTTCACCCGGCTGTTTGAGGTGCTGGATCTGCCCGATACCGAGTTGATCCTCATGCTGGACAAGCTGCGTCTGGCGCAGCCCGCACCGGCTGGCGCCGCCGTCGCTGGTGCTGCAGTGGCTGCTCCAGACACGGCCAGCATCACGCTGTGGCCGCAAACGATTGACCAACTGGCCTGGTTTGGCTTGTCGGCGCACAGTATTGCCGTATTGCGCCCGTTCGTCACAATTTTGCCGGTGCGCACACCGGTCAACCTCAATACCGCTGCGGCCGAAGTGATTTATGCCTGTGTCGAGGGCTTTGACCTGGCCGACGCCCATCGATTGGTGCGCGAGCGCAACGCCACCCACCTGGCGACTTTGAGTGATGCCAGCAAAATCAGCGGCAAGACCTCAGCGCAGTTCAATGCCGCGCTGCACAGCGTGTCGTCGCGCTTCTTTGAAGTGCGCGGCAACCTGCGGATTGATCAGGTGACGGTGCAAGAGGTATCTGTGGTGCAGCGCGACGGGCTGGAGGTAAAAACACTATCCCGGCAACGCGTGGCGAGCAGCTCCCCCACTCTACAATGACCGCCGACAAGCACCAACCAGCACCCATGACCACCCTGATCGTTACCCTACCTGCCGAGCCGCTTGACGCGGCTGCCTTGTACGACTACGTGCTGACCCGCGATGGCAGCACGGTGGCCGAGCAGTCGCGCGCTCCGCTGGCGCTGTTGCCCCTGGTGGGCAAAGCCGACGGCGAGGTGGTGGCGCTGGTGAGCGCGCAGCGCCTGTCCTGGCACCAGGTGCAACTGCCCAAGGGCACGCTGGGGCGGCGATTGTTTCAGGACGGTGGCGCCTTGCGCGTGCGCGCGGTGCTTGATGGCCTGCTCGAAGACCGCCTGCTCGACGACACCGAGCAACTGCATTTTGCGCTGGAGCCCCAGCCGCCCACCGATGCGCCGGTGTGGGTGGCGGTGTGTGAGCGGGCCTGGTTGCGAGCGGCCTTGCAGGTGCTGGAGCAGTCCGGGCGTGCGGTCAGTCGCATCGTGCCCGAGTTCACGCCGCAGGCGCTCAAGGACACGCTTTACGTGACGGGTGAGGCCGACGCAGCCTACCTGGTGGGTGCCGCCCAGGGCAGCGTCGCCGTGTTGCCCTTGTCGCGGGACGCAATCGCGCTGCTTGCTGGGTCTGAAGAAAAAAATGTGGTGGCCGAGCCTGCCGTGGTGGAGGTGGCTGAAGCGTTGTTCCAGCGCGCCGTCACGCTGCAGCAAAGTGCCCAGCGCCAGTTGCAGGCCGCGCAGTCGGCCTGGGACCTGGCACAGTTTGACCTGGTGACGTCCCAGAGCGCCAGAACCTGGAAGCGTTGGTCGGTTGCCGCGCGCAGCCTGCTTAGCGCGCCGCGCTGGCGTGCCGCCCGTTTGGCTTTGCTGGCGCTGCTGGCGATCAACCTGGCGGGTCTGAATGCCTGGGCCTGGAAGGAAAAGTCCTTGCTCGACAGCCAGCGCCAGGCCATTCAGGCCGTGCTGACCACCACATTTCCCCAGGTGCGCGTGGTGGTGGATGCACCGACCCAGATGGCGCGTGAGGTGGCCACCTTGCAACAGGCCAGCGGTGCCCCATCGGGCCGCGACCTGGAGAGCATATTGGGGGCTTTTGGGGCTGCAGCCCCCGTCGCTGCTGTACCAGGAGCTATAGAATATATAGCAGGTGAAGTCCGCCTGAAGGGCCTCACGCTCAAGGCGGAGCAGGTCACGGCGATCTCTCTCCAACTCAAACCGCAAGGGTATACCGTCAACGTCGAGGGTGACAATGTGGTGATCAAACAGGGGGCTGGCTTATGAAAATGCTGTCCGAACTGCAGGCGCGCTGGCGCCTGGTGGCGCGCCGCGAGCAGCGCCTGTTGCTGGCAGTGTTGGTGCTGGTCGTGCTGACCTTGCTGTGGAGCCTGGCCCTGGCGCCAGCCCTGGCGACCTTGAAGGCGGCCCAGCAGCAACGCCTTGTGCTGGACGCCCAATGGCAACAGATGCAGCGCCTGCAGGCGCAGGCCAAAGTGTTGCAAGCTCAGCCGCCGCTCAGCTTTGCGGATGCGCGGCGCTTGCTGGAGGCTTCGGTCAAGCCGCTGGGCGCCACGGCGCAACTGGTGGTCGCGGGTGAGCGCGTGACGCTCAGCTTTAAAGGGATTTCCGCCGACGCGTTGGCGCAATGGTTGGCGCAGGTGCGCCTGAATGCGCGCGCCGTGCCGAGTGAGGCGCGGCTGGTGCGCGGTGCCGCGGTGGTGGGCGGTGCGCCAGGCGGCTGGAACGGCACGCTGGTGTTGAGCTTGAGCGCGCGCTGAGACACCAGACCCGACCCGCCCGCGCCATGTTCCGCCGCCAAACCACCTTGAGAACGTCAGTCCGAAGCCGGCCTCGAGCCAGCGCACCAAGCGCACTGCCACTCACGGCCCCCTGGTCCTGGGCGCTGTCCGGGGCGCTGCTGGGGCTGGCGCTGGCGTTGTTGCTTAATGCACCGGCGCGCTGGCTGGTCGTCGCGGTGCAACAGGGCTTGCAGGAACGGGTGCTGCTGGACGACGCGCGGGGCACCGTCTGGAACGGCTCGGCCCGGCTCACGCTCACGGGCGGCGCAGGCAGCATCGATGCGGCTACCCTGCCCGGACGCCTGACGTGGCGGCTGCGCCCGAGCTGGGTTGGGCTGGCGGCTGAGTTGAATGCTGATTGTTGTATGCAGCAGTCGTGGCGCTTAAGCCTGCAACCCCGCTGGGGCGGGGCCAGGCTGGCGCTGGCCGACAGCCAGTCGCAGTGGCCGGCGCAGTGGTTGACCGGACTCGGCACGCCGTGGAATACGGTACAGCCCGAAGGTCAGTTGAGCTTGTCGACGCACGGACTCGCAGCGGAATGGGCGGCGGGGCGCTTGTTGCTCAGTGGGCGCGCCCAGCTTGATGCCCTGCACATGTCGTCACGCCTGTCCACGCTCAAACCCATGGGCAGCTACCGCGTCACTTTGAGCGGGGGTGCGACGTCGACCTTGGGTTTGAGCACCCTCGAGGGGGCCCTACAATTGTCAGGCACCGGCCAGTGGGTGGGCGCCAGACTGCGGTTTGACGGCATTGCCAGCGCCACGCCGGAACGGCTGGACGCGCTGTCTAATCTTCTCAATATCATCGGTCGGCGCGACGGCGCCCGCGCCATCATCAAAGTAGGTTGAATCGGTATGAAATTTCGCGCCCCCATTAAACCTAAAAATGCTATTTATTCAATAGCTGCTTACGCAATACTGACGGGGGCTGCAGCCCTATTCCCTATAAATTTACTGGCACAGGCCAGCGCCGTGGCGAAGCCGGGCGAAGCCGTTACCCTGAACTTCAGCAACGCCGATATCGAGGCCGTTGCGCGCACCATGGCGACCATCACGGGCACCAATGTGGTGGTGGATCCGCGTGTCAAGGGCACCTTGACACTGGTCACTGACAAGCCGGTCAGCCGCCGCGCCGCCATGAACCAGTTCCAGGCGGCACTGCGCCTGCAGGGCTTCACCATGGTGGAGTCGGCTGGCTTGTACAAGGTGGTGCCCGAGGCCGATGCCAAGTTGCAAAGTGGCGCAGTGACGGTCAGCGATGCGGCCATCGGTGGTGCGCTGGGCAACCAGATCACAACGCAGATCTTCAAGCTCAATTTCGAGTCCGCCAACAACCTGGTGGCGGTGCTGCGCCCGTTGATCAGCCCCAACAACACCATCAACGTCAACCCCGGCACCAATTCGCTCGTCATCACCGACTACGCCGACAACCTGCGCCGCATGGCGCGCATCATTGCCGCTGTCGATGTGTCCAATGCCACTGATGTCGAGATTTTGCCGCTCAAATACGCCATTGCGACTGATCTGGCACCGCTGGTGCTGCGGCTGGTGGAGTCCGCGGGTGTCGGCACGGCGCCGGGCCAGGCTGACACCTCCTTCAAGACCATTCTGGTGGCCGAGCCGCGCTCCAACGCGCTGATTTTGCGCGCCGCCAACCCGGCCCGGGTGGCGCTGGTGAGGTCGCTGGTGGACAAGCTTGACCAGCCCTCAGCGCCTGGCCTCAATGGCGAGGCGGGCAATATTCATGTGGTCTACCTCAAGAATGCCGACGCCACCAAACTGGCCGCCACCTTGCGCGCGGCCATGACTGGCCAGGCCCCGGCGGCTGCGGCGACGCCCGGCGTGGCTGGCGCGGTGGCTGTCGCCCTCGCGGCGACCCAGTCCACCACCGGCGGACAAATTCAGGCCGATGTGGCGACCAATTCGCTCATCATCACGGCACCCGAGCCGCAGTACCGCCAGTTGCGCGCGGTCATTGACCGGCTCGATGGCCGGCGTGCCCAGGTGCTGGTGGAGAGCCTGATTGTGGAGGTGAACGCCGACCGGGCGGCGGAATTTGGTATTCAGTGGCAGGGCCCGCTGGGCAAAGCCGGCGACGGCGTCATTGGCCTGCTGGGGACCAACTTTGGCGCCCTTGGCAAAAACATCATCAACCTGGCAACCGGTGCGGGCGCCGTGGCGCCGGGGGCAGGTCTCAATTTTGGCGCTGTGCAACGCACCAACGGGGTCTACGTGCTCGGCTTCCTGGCGAATTTTCTGGAGACCAGCGGCAGCGGCAATGTGCTGTCCACGCCCAATTTGCTGACACTGGACAACGAGGAGGCCAAGATCGTGATCGGTGAAAACGTGCCCTTTGTCACCGGCTCCTACACCAGCAACAATACCAGTGGCAACTCGGTCAACCCGTTCACCACCGTGGAGCGCAAGGACGTCGGACTGACGCTCAAGGTCAAGCCGCAAATCAACGAGGACGGTACCGTCAAGCTGGTGATTTACCAGGAAACCTCGGCGGTCAAGGCCGGCACCGAAAAGGATGCCAACGGACCGACGACATCCAAGCGCACGATCGAGTCCACCGTGCTGGTCGACGATGGCAGCATCGTGGTGCTGGGCGGTCTGCTGCAGGACAAGTATTCCGGCAACCAGGACAAGGTGCCCGGCCTGGGCGATGTGCCCGTGTTTGGCAATCTGTTCAAAAGCGAGGCGCGCACCCGCAACAAAACCAACCTGATGGTGTTCTTGCGCCCGGTGGTGGTGCGCGACGCACACGCCAGCGACCAGTTGTCGATGGATCGCTACGACTTGATGCGCTCGGGCATGAACGCTGCGCAACCGGTGCCGAGCCAGTTGGTGCCGATCAACGAGGCGCCGCAACTGCCCGCGCTGCCGGGTTCCCAGCCGGCCGTCCAGCGGCTACAGCCGCCTGAGCCACTGGGCGCAACGCCTGCCAAACCCCAACTTTGAGCCGGAGGCTCAACGCCATGCGCTACCCGCTGCCCTATGCCTTTGCCCGCACCCACCAGCTCCTGCTCGAAGACGAGGCGGGGGACTTGACGCTGTGCGTGCACCCTGACTCGGGCGCCAGTGCGGTGAGCGAAGTGATGCGCAAGTACCCGGTGCGGCATCTGCAGTCGCTCGGTGCCCAGGCGCTGATTCAGCGCATCAGCGCCGCCTATGCCCAGGGCGAATCGAGTGCGGCGGCGGTGGTCAGCGAGGTCGAGAGCGACGCTGACCTGACGCGCATGATGCAGGACCTGCCCGCGATTGAGGACTTGCTGGAGACCTCGGACGATGCGCCCATCATCCGCATGCTCAACGCGCTTTTGACGCAAGCCGCGCGCGACGGCGCCAGTGACATCCACATCGAGCCCTATGAGCGCCATTCGAGCGTGCGCTTTCGGGTCGATGGCACGCTGCGCGAAGTGGTGCAGCCCAACCGTGCGCTGCACGCGGCGTTGATTTCGCGCCTGAAGATCATGGCCGAGCTGGACATAGCCGAGCGCCGTCTGCCGCAAGACGGTCGCATCTCGCTGCGCATTGGCACGCGCGCCGTCGATGTGCGCGTCAGCACCCTGCCCAGTGCGCATGGCGAGCGCGCCGTGCTGCGCCTGCTTGACAAGTCGGAAGGGCGCCTCAGTCTGGAAGCCCTCGGTATGCAGGGCGAGGTGCTCAAGCGCTTTGAGCATCTGGTGACGCAACCGCATGGCATTGTGCTGGTCACCGGTCCCACCGGTTCCGGTAAAACCACCACGCTGTATGCTGCCTTGAGTCGGCTCGATGCCAGCCGCAGCAACATCATGACGGTGGAAGACCCGATTGAGTATGAGTTGGCCGGCGTCGGCCAGACCCAGGTCAACCCCAAGATCGACTTGACCTTTGCCAAGGCCTTGCGTGCCATTTTGCGGCAGGACCCGGACATCATCATGATCGGTGAAATCCGCGATTTCGAGACCGCGCAGATTGCGATTCAAGCCTCGCTCACCGGTCACCTGGTGCTCGCCACGCTGCACACCAACGATGCCACCAGCGCCGTCACCCGGCTCACTGACATGGGGGTCGAGCCGTTCTTGCTCAGCTCAAGCCTGCTGGGCGTGTTGGCCCAGCGCCTGCTGCGCAAGCTGTGTCTGAGTTGCCATGGCACTGGCTGCAGCGCCTGTGGCCAAACCGGCTACGCCGGGCGCTCGGGCGTGTTCGAGCTGCTGGTGACCGACGATGCCATTCGCGCCCAGATTCACAGCCGCGCGGCGGAAGCCGATATTCGCGCCGCTGCCCTGGCCAGCGGCATGACGCTGATGCGCGATGACGGTGAACGGCTGGTTCGCCTGGGGCTGACCTCGCGCGAAGAGTTGGTGCGCGTGACGCGCGACTAGCTTGCATCACTGCCATGCCCGTTTATTCATTTGAAGCTCTGACAGCCGACGGCGAAACCCGCAAGGGCGTGATCGAGGCCGACTCGGCCAAGGGCGCGCGCAGCCTGTTGCGCGGCCAGGCCATGGTGCCGATCAAGGTGGAGACCGTCGGGGCGCAGGCAGCGGGGCAGGCTGGGGCCGGTGGCGCCGGCTCAGGCCGCAGTTTGAGGCGGCGGGTTTTCGGCGCCACGGGGCTGGCGATCTGGACGCGCCAACTGGCCGGTCTGGTGTCATCGGGCCTGCCACTGGAGCGGGCGCTGACCTCGCTGTCGGATGAGGCCGAGCGCGACAATGAGCACCACCTGGTGGCGCTCTTACGCGCTGAAGTGAACGGGGGCGCCACTTTTGCCAAGGCCTTGTCGCAGCATCCGCGTGAGTTCACCCCCATTTTTATTGCCGTTATCGGCGCCGGTGAGCAAAGCGGCAACCTCGGTTTGGTGCTGGAGCGACTGGCCGACGACCTGGAAGAGCAGCAGGCGCTCAAGGCGAAACTGATAGGCGCGGCGCTTTATCCGGCCATCGTGTCGCTGGTGGCGGTTGTCATTGTGCTGTTTTTGGTGACCTATGTGGTGCCGCAGGTGGCCCATGTGTTTGCCGGCAGCAAGCGCGCCCTGCCGCTGCTGACGGTGATCATGATCGGCACCAGCGCCTTCGTGCGCAGTTATGGTTGGCTGATGTTGATTGCTATTATTTTGGGAACTGTTGGTGCGCGTCTGGCGCTGGCTAACGCCTTGTTTCGTGAAAAATTTGACGCCGCCTGGCTGAACCTGCCGATTCTGGGCAAGCTCTCACGCAGCTACAACACCGCGCGTTTTGCCAGCACGCTGGCGATGCTGGCCGCCGCCGGGGTGCCGATTCTGAAAGCCTTGCAGGCGGCGGCTGAAACGCTGTCCAACCGGGCCATGCGCACCGACGCGCTGGATGCGCTGGTGCTGGTGCGCGAAGGCGCGCCGCTGGCCTCGGCGCTGGCGCAAAAAAAGCGCTTTCCGGGACTGCTGGCCATGTTCGCCCGCCTGGGTGAGCAAACCGGCCAGTTACCCACCATGCTGCAGCGCGCGGCCAAACAGCTCAGCACCGAGGTACAGCGCCGCGCCATGCAATTGGCCACCATTCTGGAGCCGCTGCTGATTGTGGTCATGGGCGTGGTGGTGATGTTGATCGTGCTGGCGGTGCTGATGCCGATCATTCAACTCAATCAATTGGTGAAATGAGCGGCCACGCGGGGCCAGGCCGCTGTTGCCCTTCCTATTTGCCGACCCGCAACTCACGCCGCAGTACTTTGCCGACATTCGATTTGGGCAATTCGTCACGGAATTCAATGTACTTGGGGCGCTTGTAGCCGGTCAGATTCTGCTGGCAATAGCGCGCCACGTCGTCCTCGGCCAGCAGCGGGTTGTCCTTGATGATAAAGACCTTGATGGCTTCGCCTTGCTTCTCGTCGGGCACCCCGATGACGGCGCACTCCAGCACGCCATCGCAGAGGGAAATCACATTTTCGAGTTCACTCGGGAAGACGTTGAAGCCGCTGACCAGGATCATGTCTTTCTTGCGGTCCACAATTTTGGTGTAACCGCGCTCGTCCATGATGCCGACATCACCGGTGCGCAGGAAACCGTCGGCCGTGAAGGCGCGCCGGTTCTCTTCGGGCTGGTGGTAGTAGCCGGTCATGACATTCGGGCCCCGGATGCAGATTTCACCGGACGACCCTTGTGCCAATGAATGGCCCTCGTCATCCTTGATGGCGATGTCAATGCCGGGCAGCGGCAGGCCGATAGTGCCCGAAAACTCCTGGGCCAGCACCGGGTTGTTGGTGCCAATGGCGCAGGTCTCGCTCATGCCCCAGCCTTCGACCATCGGGCAACCGGTGGTCTCCAGCCAGCGCTGGGCGGTGCCCTCTGAAGCCGCCATGCCGCCCGCTTGCGTCGCGCAGAGACTGGAAAAATCCACGGTTTTGAATTGCGGCTGGGCCAGCAGGGCGTTGAACAAGGTGTTGACACCCGGCAACAAATGAAACGGGCGCTTTTTGAGCGTCTCGATGAAGCCGCCAAAATCGCGCGGGTTCGGAATCAGGGTCAGCTGCGCCCCCCAGCGGATGGCCAGCAGCGACAGGGTCAGCGCAAAGATGTGATACAGCGGCAGCGCGGCAATGCTGTTGACGTGGCGGACGTCGCCGATACGCGAGAGCGCCGGGTTGAACCAGGCCTCGGCCTGCAAGACCGCCGCCACGATGTTGCGGTGCGTCAGCACGGCGCCTTTGCTCAAGCCCGTGGTGCCGCCGGTGTACTGCAAAAAAGCGATGGAATCGAGCGTGCTCGGCGCCGACTTGAAGGGCAGGGCGGCCCCCTTTGCTATGGCCTGCTTGAACGAGGTGGCGGTGCGGCCCTCGGTCAGCGTCAGTTTGTAAGGGGGCACCATTTTGGCGAGATGGCGCACGGCAAACGTGATCCACTGGCCGTACCAAAAGCCCAGCAAGTCGCCCATGGAAGCCACCACCACATGCTGGATCGGGGTCTGGTCAATCACTTCGGCCAGGGTGGCGACAAAGTTCTCCAGCACCACAATCACGTTCGCGCCGGAGTCTTGCAACTGGTGCTGCAACTCGCGCGCGGTGTACAGCGGGTTCACGTTGACACAGGTGTAGCCGCCGCGCAAGACACCTGCCATCGTCACCGGAAACTGCGGGATATTGGGCAGCATGATGGCCACCCGCGCGTCCGGCGCCAGGCCCAGGCTGTGCAGCCAGGCGCCCAGCGCGCTTGAGAGCTGATCAAGCTGACCATAGGTCATCCAGCTCTCCATGCACACGGCGAAGCGGCTGCTGGCGTTTTTCCGGAAGGACTCTTCCAGCAGCTGTGTCAATGAGGCGTATTGCTCTGGGTTGACGTCATGCGGGACGCCGGGGGGGTAGCTCTTGAGCCAGATTTTTTCCATGCGGTTTCTCCTGGGCTCTGATTTTGAGCCAGAGTGGCCGCCCGCCTTACAGGGCTTGCCCCAGTATCTGGGTGATTTCGGTCTCACACGCGACAGCGCCGGCCTGAAAAAGCCGCTCGATCAGGCCGGCTTCGCGCTGGCGGACGGTGTCGAGAAAATAGGTCGCACCGTCGCCCTTGCGCCCCATGGCGGCGAAGGTGTCAAAGCCTGATTCCAGAAATTGCTGCAATGCACTGAGCCCCATCATGCGCGCCGGGCCGCGCATCATTTTCAGCATCATGCGCAGGCCAGGGGTGCGCGTCAGGCGGTCGAGTTCCTGGCCAACCTCCAGCACCGTTGCCAGTTGGATGTCGCGGTCCGCATGACGGCCAACGCTGCGCCAGGCGGCCACGTAGCGCGCGACCTCGTCGAGTGCGCCATGGCTCAGCCAGCACTGGGCCATGGCCAGATCGAGCTCTTCCGTCAGATGATGCAGGCGCGCCATCGACACGGCGGTTTGCACCACCTGCTGCGGGAAGAGCCGCTCCAGGCCACTGGCAATGCGCGCAAATTGCGCATCGCGCAAGGTGTAATCCTTCTCGCTGTACAGCTCCTCCAGAAAAAACAGGGCGGCTGGCTGGTACTGTTCGGACTGCAGCAGATCAAAGTAGGTCCCGGCAAAGCGTCGGGCCTGCAGTCGCTTGACCTCGCTGATGGCCCGCGCCAGCTCGGGATTGTCGGTGGCACTTTGACGCAGTGCGGTGACGCGGCTGACGGCGTCGCGGATGAGTTTGGTGGCTTCCATATAAACCCTGAGTCTAACTAGGTGCCAGGCTCTAGAAATAGCGCGCTTTTGCATGCGATATTCCGTTGATGCAAAGAAGAACCTGGCTCAAATTGGGTGCCGTATCGGCCACGGTGCTGATTTTGGCGGGGGGTGCGACCGCCTTGTTGCAACCCGGCCTGCAACAGGGGCGCTTGAGCCCGGGCGCGCAGGACGTGTTCACCAGCGTGGCGCGCGCCATTCTTGATGGCACCCTGCCGCAAGAACCAGCGGCGAGCCAGGCGGCGCTGACGGGCCTGGTGCCGCGCATTGATGCGCTGGTGCAGGCCTTGCCGCCCCATGCACAAGCCGAACTGTCGCAACTGCTCGGGCTCCTGGGCACCGGGGTCGGAAGGCGCACGCTGGCCGGGCTGGCGCCCGATTGGCGCAGTGCCAGCATCGCCGAGGTGCAGCAAGCCTTGCAGTCGATGCGCACCTCGCACCTGGCGCTGCGCCTGCAAAGCTACCAGGCCTTGCATGACATCGTTGGTGCGGCCTACTTTTCGGATGTCAGCACCTGGCCCACGCTGGGCTATCCCGGCCCGTTGACGATCTAAATCAACCCTTACCGAGGCGCCTCTTTTTTATGAGCAGTTTGCAGGATCCGATCCGCGACGGATTGAAACGTGGCTGGAAAGTGCTGGGTGGCGCGCACGGCGCACGGCCCGAGAGAATTGTCTGCGATGTGGCCATTATTGGCTCGGGCGCCGGCGCCGGTATCAGTGCCGAGCTGCTGGCGCGCGCCGGTTTGCAGGTGGTGATCATTGAAGAGGGGCCGCTCAAGAGCAGCAGCGACTTCAACCAGAAGGAGGCCGAGGCCTATCCCGCGCTGTACCAGGAAAGTGCCGGGCGCAAAACCGCCGACAAAGCGATCACGATTCTGCAGGGGCGCTGCGTTGGCGGTTCCACCACCGTCAACTGGACCAGCTCATTTCGAACACCCGCGGACACGCTGCGCTATTGGCAACAAAAATTTTCACTGAGCGACTACACCAACGATGCCCTGGCGCCCTATTTTCAGCAGGCCGAGACCCGGCTCAGCATGGGCCCCTGGCTGGTCGCGCCGAATGAAAACAACGACTTGTTGCGCCGCGGTGCTGCCAGGCTGGGCATCCCGGCGGCGGCGATTGCCCGCAACGTCAAGGGCTGCTGGAACCTGGGCTCCTGCGGCATGGGCTGCCCGACCAATGCCAAGCAGTCGATGCTGGTGACCACGATTCCCACCGCGCTGGACTTGGGCGCCACGCTGCTGGTGGAAACCCGGGCCGAACAGTTTGAACTGGCCAATGGGCGTGTGCAGTCGGTCCGCTGTATTGCAGTCAAACCCAATGGTGCCCCCGTCGAATCTTCCTCAAGCACTACAACAATAATAGCGAAGCACTTTGTCCTGGCGGCCGGCGCGATCAACTCGGCCGCCTTGCTGCTGCGCTCCCAAGCGCCTGATCCGCATGGGCGCCTGGGTCGGCGCACCTTTTTGCATCCGGTGGTGATGTCGGCGGCCATCATGGCGCAGCAGGTGCAGGCCTGGGCCGGTGCACCGCAAACCATTTACACCGACCACTTTCTGGGCACCCAGCCGATTGACGGTCCGATGGGCTTCAAGCTGGAAGCGCCGCCGCTGCACCCGGTGATCTTTGCCTCGACGGTGTTTGGCTATGGTCAGCAACAGGCGGCGATGCTGGCGCAGTTTCCCCACACCCATGTCCTGTTGGCGCTGCTGCGCGACGGGTTCCATGAGGAAGCGGCGGGCGGCCAGGTCAAGCTGCGTGGCGACGGCTCCGCGGTGCTGGACTACCCCCTGACTGACTTTGTTATGGCCGGGGCGCGACGTGCCCTGCTGGCCATGATGGAGATCCAGTTTGCCGCCGGTGCGCGCCAGGTGTTGCCGATGCACGAATCGGCCCGGCCTTACGACAGCTGGGCCGAGGGCCAGCAGGCGGTGCAGGCGCTTGCCATGCAGCCGCTGCTGACCAAGGTGGTGAGCGCGCATGTGATGGGCGGCTGCGGCCTGGCCGGTACGCAGGCCCAGGGCGTGACGCGCCCGGACGGCGTGCATTGGCAGCTTGACAACCTGTCGATTCATGATGGGTCGATCTTCCCGACCAGCATTGGGGCCAACCCCCAGTTGTCCATTTATGGCATCGTCAATCGTCTGACGCAAGGGCTGGTCAAACGGCTCACGGGGCAGGATCTGACGCTGGCTTGAGGCGCTCTGGGGTGGTGTGCGTGCACGCGATCGCGCGCTGGACGTTCAGCGTCAGTAGCGGCAATAATTTGCTACTAAATTAGTAGCTACTTGCGCAGTATCCACGGGGGCTAGAGGCTGATTTTGCTTAAAGATTCGCTCGAAAGCCGGTGCTTCAAAACAGGCGTCACACCTGCATGTTCATGATGTCGGTATAGGCTTGCACCATGCGGTTGCGCACATGCAGCGTGGCCTGAAAGCCGATTTGCGCCTTCTGGATCGCCACCATGGTTTCTTCCAGGCTGACTTTGGGGTTTTCCATTTGCACTTCGCGCTGCAAGCGGGTGGCGTCGTTTTGCGCTGCGCTGACCGAGCTGAGGGCGCTTTTGAGTGCGCCGGAGAAGCCGCCATCGGCGCCGCCCGTCACCTGGTTGGAGGACAGGCGCGGTGCCAGCGTGGGGCGCACCGTCGTCGGCATGGTGGTAGGGTTGAGTCGGAGTTCCATGGGGCCGTTTTGCCTGATAAATTGGGAGTTGAGTGATGCTAGGGCGGGGCTGGCAAAACATTAATTTGAAGTAAGGGGTAAAAACGCGGCTTATCGAGCTAATGTTTTCGCAGCCGGGTCGAATAATCGTCGGCATTGGTGGTGCAAAATTGCGCCACACCGACCCGGAACCCCTTGGAAACCCTATGTCTGCCGCCTCCGCCATCCCTATCAACCCCACACTGTCACAGCGTTTTTCCGGCCTGGACCAAGGTCAACGGCTGCGCATGGGCTTGGGGCTGGCCGTGTTTGTTGCCATTGGCATCATCGGGCTGATGATGGGGCGCCAGGCTGAATGGCGCGTGCTGTATGCCAATCTGGCTGACAAAGACGGCGGCGCCATCGTGGCCCAGTTGTCAACCATGAACGTTCCGTACAAGTATGCCGATGGTGGGGGCGCGATTTTGGTGCCGGCCGACAAGGTCTATGACACGCGCTTGCGACTCGCCTCGCAGGGCTTGCCCAAGGGGGCGGTCGCCGGCTTTGAGACGATGGATGCCAACCGCTTTGGCATGACGCAGTTTCAGGAGCGGCTGGCGTTTCAGCGCGGCCTGGAGGGTGAGTTGACGCGCTCGATCCAGGCGCTGTCCTCGGTGCAGAGCGCCCGCGTTCATTTGGCCTTGCCGAATCAAAATGGGTTTTTTCGCGAGCAGCAAAAGCCGTCGGCCTCGGTGCTGGTCAGTTTGAACGCCGGGCGCACGCTGGACCGGGCGCAGCTGGCGGGCATCGTGCATTTGGTGTCGTCCAGTGTGCCCGAGATGAACGCCACTGCGGTGAGCGTGCTCGACGATTCTGGCAAGTTGCTGTCGACCCCGCCCGAAGGTGCGGATGGCGTCGGTGGTGGCGATGCACAGCAACTGCAGTATGTGCAGCAACTGGAGCAGCTCTACAGTCGCCGTATTCTGGATATTCTGGAGCCCGTGGTGGGCCGGGGCAATGCCAGAGCACAGGTGACGGCCGAGCTTGATTTCTCACAGACTGAATCCACGTCGGAGTCGCACAAACCCAATCAGGCGCCCGATTCGACGGCGATACGCAGCCAGCAGGTATCGGAAAGCAGCAACGGCAGTGGCATCAGTGGACCTCCTTCGGGCGTGCCGGGTGCGACCAGCAACCAGCCGCCCGGGCCTTCTTCGGCGCCCATCAATGGTGCGCCACAAACCTTGACCGCGGCTGGCGCCGGTGCTGGCGCCAGTGCCGGGGGTCGACGTGAGTCCATCATCAACTACGAGGTGGACAAGACGGTCAAGGTCGTGCGCGGTGGCACCGGCATCGTTAAACGCATCAGTGCCGCCGTGGTGGTGAATCACCAGTCGGTGACCGATGCCAAGGGCAAAACTACCACCACGCCGCTGACCGGGCAGCAAATCGAGCAAATGACGGCCTTGGTACGCGAAACCGTTGGCTTCAACAAAGAGCGGGGCGACTCGGTGAACCTGATGAATGCGCCGTTCACCACGGAAATAGTGGTGCCTGTGGACTTGCCGTTCTGGAGGCAGCCCGAAATCCAGGACTTGGCGCGCAGTTTTGCCTGGCCGCTGGGCACCTTGTTGTTCGGCGCGTTGGTGCTGCTGGGGGTGATCCGCCCGGCGCTCAAGACCTTGGCGCAGTCGCAACCGAGAATTTCGGCTTCATCCCACCAGTTGAATGCGATTGAGTCCGAGGCGCCAGAGCGGGCGCAGCTGGCGGCTCCCGCCAGAAGCAGTGAGCTTGTTGGCCCCACCAGCGGTGAGCTGGCCTTGGATGAAGCCCGCAAGTTGACGCGCGACAACCCGGCGGCGGTGGCCAATATCGTCAAGACCTGGATCAATGGTGAGGCGCCAGCCTGATGGGGCTCGCTTGGGATCACAAGATGAATCAAACAGACGGACTACAAGACGCTGCCATTCTGATGATGTCGCTCGGCGAGGCGGAGGCGTCAGAGGTGTTCAAGCATCTGTCACCCAAAGAAGTTCAAAAACTGGGCGAGGCCATTGCCAAAACCAAAGCCATCACGCGTGAGCGGGTGGATGAAGTGGTGGACCGTTTTACCGGCGTGGCCGCCGCCCAGAGCCTGCTGGTGTCAAATTCAAGCGACTATGTTCGTTCGGTCTTGAAGCGCGCGCTCGGGGACGATAAGGCGGCCTTGCTGATTGACCGCATTTTGCAGGGCGGTGATGTCTCCGGCATCGAGAGTCTGAAATGGATGGACCCCTCGTCCGTGGCTGAGCTCTTGCGCAATGAGCACCCGCAAATTGTGGCGGCCATTCTGGTTCATCTGGACTTTGACCAGGCCGCCGATGTATTGAAGTTTTTTGCCGAGCGCCAACGCAATGAGGTGATGCTGCGTGTGGCCACCATGGAGGGCATTCAGCCGTCCGCCTTGAAGGATTTGAACGAGGTGCTGTTCCAGGTGCTGGCCGGTGGCGACAAGGTGCGCAAGTCGTCGCTGGGTGGCGTCAAGACGGCGGCTGAAATGATCAATCTGATGGGCACGGCGATTGAAGGCACGGTGATTGAATCGATTCGCAACCATGACCCGGACCTGGCGCAGAAGATCATGGACAAGATGTTTGTCTTTGACGATGTCATGAAGCTCGACGACAAGGCGATTCAGACGGTGCTGAAGGAAGTGTCTTCTGACGTGCTGATCGTCGCCCTGAAAGGCGCCCAGCCCGAGCTGAAAGAGAAGTTTCTGGCCAATATGTCGTCGCGCGCGGCCGAGACGCTGCGCGAAGACCTGGAGTCGCGCGGCCCCATGCGCCTGTCCGAGGTGGAGGCCCAGCAGAAAGAAATTCTGAAGACGGTGCGCCGTCTGGCCGATGAAGGCACCATCGTGATCGGTGGTGGCGCAGATGACTTGATGGTTTGACGATGCGTAACTATTCCCGTTTTATCCCCGGCGAAGAGATTGATGCGGTTGAGCAGTGGAATTTCGCTGCGGTTGACACTGCGTCCTTGTTGCTGGCAGCGCAGGTCAAAGTGCGCGATGAAGCCGCCGAAGAGTTCAAACAGGAGGCGTGCAGGCAGGAGGGTTATGCCGAGGGCTTTGCGCAAGGACGAGCCCAAGCGACCGTGGAGGCGCAACGCCAGATGGCCGACTTTATCGCCAATCAGGGCCGCGATGCGGCGCGCGAGTTCGCGCGACTTTTTGCGACGGTGCAAGTGCAGTTGGTGGAGGCTGAGCAGGTAATGGCCCAAGGCACGCTGGAGCTCGCGTGCGAGCTGGCGCGTCAGGTGCTGCGCCGTGAGTTGTCGGTGGACCCGCAGGCTGTGCAGCCCGTGATTCGCGAGGCCTTGGGCCTGCTGGTGGCCGACACCAAGAGCGCCGTGGTGCGCTTACACCCCCTGGATTTGAAAGTACTCGAAGAGGTCATACGCACCGAGTTTTCTTCTTTGTCTTTGACTTTGCTGGCGGATCCGACCTTGACCCGAGGCGGCTGTCTGATCGAGTCAGCTGGCACCGTGGTGGACGGCACCCTTGAAAAGAGGTGGATGCGGGCGGTCGCCAGTCTGGGGCTTGAGTCGTCCTGGGAGGAGCCTGCTGATGAACAGTGACGCCTCAGTCAAGTGGCAACTCTTTATGGACAGTGCCCGCAAGCGCGTTAGCACCGGCAGTACGCTGGCGCTGCGCGGCACCCTGACGCGGCTGACTGGTCTGGTGCTTGAAGCAACGGGCATTCGCGTGCCGGTGGGGTCGCAATGCCTGGTGACGATGAAGGCACAAGCACCGGTGCTGGCAGAGGTGGTCGGGTTTTCAAACGACCGTGCTTTCTTGATGCCGGCAGGCGATGTGCATGGCTTGTCCAGTGGCGCCAGTGTGGAACCGGCGGCGGCTTACGTGGCGGTGCCGCGTTTGGGCGAGCGTCGCCAGACCGAGCGCACCTCAGGCTATGGCATGTTGCGCCTGCCCCTGGGGGACGGTTTGTTGGGGCGTGTCGTGGACGCGCAGGGGGCGCCGATGGATCGCCGTGGTCCGATTGAGGATGTCACTGCGGTGCCGCTGGACCGGCAGCCCATCAATGCGATGGACCGGGCGCCAGTGCGTGAAACGCTCGACACCGGCGTGCGCGCCATTAATGCGCTCCTGACGATTGGCCGGGGGCAGCGCATTGGGCTGTTTGCCGGCTCCGGCGTGGGCAAGAGCGTTTTGCTGGGCATGATGGCCCGCTACACAAAGGCAGATGTGATTGTGGTGGGCTTGATTGGTGAGCGCGGGCGTGAAGTCAAGGAATTTATTGAAGATATTCTGGGCGAGGACGGACGCGCCCGCTCGGTGGTGGTGGCGGCCCCGGGTGACGCGCCGCCCTTGCTGCGCATGCAGGGGGCAGCCTACGCCACGGCCATCGCTGAAAGCTTTCGGGACAAGGGCAAGCACGTGTTGTTGCTGATGGATTCGCTCACGCGCTACGCGATGGCACAGCGTGAAATTGCGCTGGCAATTGGCGAGCCACCCGCGACCAAGGGCTATCCGCCGTCATGTTTTGCCAAATTGCCACAACTGGTGGAACGCAGCGGCAATGGCTTGCATGGGGTGGGCTCGATTACCGCTTTTTATACCGTGTTGTCTGAGGGCGATGACCAGCAGGATCCGATTGCCGATGCTGCGCGGGCGATTCTGGACGGGCACATTGTGCTCTCGCGTGCGCTGGCGGAGTCGGGGCATTTCCCGGCCATCGATATCGAGCAGTCGGCATCGCGCGTGATGCACAACGTGATACCGCAAAAACATTTTGAGATGGCGCGGCGTTTTCGGGCGATTAACTCGCGCTATGAAAAAGGCCGCGATCTGGTGCAGATTGGTGCCTACGTGGGTGGCTCTGATCCGGCGCTGGACGAGGCGATCCAATTGCACGACGACATGGCCAGGTTCTTGCAGCAGGATATGTTTGAGGCGTCCACTTTGGACGCTAGCGTGCGCGCCATGGCGAAAGCGTTAGATCAAAAAGAGGACGTGGCATGAGCGCGGTCAAAAGTTTTTTGCTGGCGATTGATCTGAGCACGCGCAAGCGCGATGAGGCGGCACAGGATTTGATGCGGGTCCAAAGTTCCCATGTGTTTGCGCAGGACCAGATGAACCAGCTGGAATTCTACGCAGCAGAGACAGCGTCCAGGTGGACGGCTGCCGCCCGAATTGGCACCACCCCGGAGTTGATGCGTCATCACTACCAGTTTCTGGATCGTCTGCAGCATGCCATTGGGCTGCAACAAGGGGTGCTCGCGAACGAGAGTCGTAAAGTGGCGCAGGCCAAACGATTGGTGCTGGAGGCGGAATTTCGGCTGGTCAGTTTGAAGCAAGTGTTGAAAAAGAAGCAGATCGGTCTGGCGCTTATTCAAACGCGTCGCGAACAAAAGCAAATGGATGAGTTTGCCGCCTTGCAGACGCGTCGCACAACAGCCGGGCATTTCAGTGGAAATCAATTATGAGCATTGAATCAAGCAGCACGGCCAGCAGCCCCAAAATGCCGGGGGCAGTAGAAAGCAGCAGTGCCAAGGACAAGGGCAAAGCGAAGTCAGGGGAGAAGCCTGATGATGTTCCGGGTGGTTTTCTGGCGCTGATAACGGCCCTCGATCCGGGTGCTGATGTGAGCGCGGAGGCGAGCGTGGCGGCGACAGCCCCGGATACCGACCCTGCCCTGTTATTGGCGCAAGCGGGTGCAATTGGTGCAATTGGTGCCGCTGGAGCAACTGGTGTTGGTGCGGTTGGACGGAAAGCAGGTGTTGCCAATGAACCGATTGCACAAACAGCGTTACCAACGAGCGGGCGGGCGTCATCTGCAGCCTCTCTGTTGAACCTGGGGCCAGCAGACCCCAAGCAGGCAGTCGATGCGATGCTGGAACAAGCGGCGCAGACCTCGCCTGCCTGGTCCATCAAGGGTAAGGGTGCCGGGGCTCAGTCGGCTGTCAGCGCCACTGTGGGCGATGCCCGGGCAGTGCAGCAAGCTGGGCGCGCGGACCTGGCTGCGGGCGAACCCGCGTTGTCGGGGGCGCTGCTGAGCAGCGAGGGTGCGCTGCTCACCAGCGAGATAGGTGACGCCTTGCTCAAGCCAGTGCAGCGCTCTGGCAACAAGTTTTCGGGGCTGTCGGCCAACGCAGGCCTTGAAGGATCCTGGGGGCATCAAGCGTTGCTGGCGGGAAACCGTGCCAATACGACTGTTGCGCTGGCCAGTCCGTCGATGCAGTCGCTTGGGCCGATGGTGGCAGATACAGTGAGCTATTGGGTGACGCAAGGGGTTCAAAACGCTGAGTTGAAGCTCGATGGCTTGGGCGGTGAAAGCGTTGAGGTGAGAATATCGCTCAAGGGCGATCAGGCACACATTGGTTTTCGCACTGACCAGCCCGAAATTCGTCAGATGCTTGAAGGGGCGCTTGTCCATCTGAAGGACGTCTTGAAGAGCGAAGGTTTGGTGTTATCAGGGGTTTCGGTCGGCGCATCCGGCCAGGATGGCGCGGGGGCACAGGAGCAGCGCAATCGTCCGGGCATCCGTCAAGCAGGTCAGGTCAGCCTGATAACGATGGACCAGGTGCCGACGCCAAGCCAGCAGCGAATCAATCTGGCGGTGGGCCGGGCGTTGGATCTTTTTGTGTAAAGATGCCAGCTAAAAAACGGCTGTAAGCCATGCTTTCTGATGGTTTATTCAGCGCTTGTGGCCGTGAATGTGCTCAATAATGCTCTTCAACTCAATTTGTTCAAGGAAATCTAGTGGCGACCAAACCTGACGTAGCCAAGCCCGACGCCGCCAAACCTGACGCGGACGAGCCAGTCAAAAAACCAATCTGGCGCAAAAAGATGCTGATCATCGTCATTGCCGTGGTGCTGGTCCTGGTTTTGGCGGGTGGAGGTGCGTTTTTCTTCATTAGTAAGAAGCGTGCCGCTGCTGCCTTGGAGGGCACAGGCGGTGCGTCAGAAACTGCTGTACAAGCTGCGCCAAAAGGGCCACCGGTTTACTTGCCACTGGACAATATGGTCGTGAATCTGGCTGACCCGGGTGGCGAGAAAGTGGCACAAGTGGGCATTACCCTGCAGGTGATCGATGCCCACGCTTCAGAATCGGTCAAAGCCTATTTGCCGTCTATTCGCAGTGGTGTTCTGATGCTGATTTCGCAGCGAACGTCTGGAGAGCTTTTAACGCAAGAGGGCAAGCAAAAGCTGGCCAACGATATTTGGCGTGAAGCCCTGATTCCGTTTGGCGGTGGCGAAGCAGGTGTGACCCCGGCTGGCGTCAAGAAGAAAGCGGTCAAGGCGGCAGCTCAGGCCGAGCTGCCGGTGGTGGGCGTGTTGTTTTCCAGCTTCATTGTTCAGTAGCGGTGCAACCGGGACCGACTCATGAGTGAATCCTTTCTCTCCCAGGAAGAAGTCGATGCCCTGCTGGAGGGGGTAACGGGCGAAAGCCAGAAGCTTGTTGAGGAAGTGCACGAGAAGGGTGAGGTTCGCTCGTACAACATATCGAGTCAGGAGCGCATCGTTCGTGGGCGCATGCCGACGATGGAAATCGTCAATGAGCGATTTGCGCGCAACCTGCGGGTGGGGCTTTTTAACTTTATCCGGCGCAGCCCCGAAATTTCGGTGGGGCCGGTAACGGTGCAACGCTACAGCGCGTTTTTGCGTGAACTGGCAGTCCCCACCAACTTCAATATTGTGGCGATCCGACCCTTGCGCGGCAGTGGCATGATTGTTTGCGAGCCATCGCTGGTTTTTGGTGTCATTGATACGCTGTACGGGGGCATTGGCAAGTTTCAGGCCCGAATCGAAGGACGCGATTTTTCCGCCACGGAGCAACGCGTCATCAATCGCCTGGTCAATGTGATTACGGATGAATACAAGAAAGCCTGGAAGGGTATTTATCCGCTGGAGCTCGAATACCAGCGCTCTGAAATGCAGCCGCAGTTTGCCAATATTGCCACGCCCAGCGAGATTGTGATTTCGACCTCTTTTCAGCTTGAAATTGGTGAAATTGCGGGTTCGATCCATTTTTGTATGCCTTACGCGACATTGGAGCCGATTCGCGACATACTGTATTCATCAACCCAGGGCGATTCCATCGAGGTGGATAAGCGTTGGGTGAATGTGTTGACGCAGGAGATTCAGGCGGCTGAAATAACGTTGGTGGCTGAACTGGCCCGTGCCGACGCGACCGTTGAACAGTTGCTGGCCATGAAAACCGGGGATTTTATTGAACTTGATCGTCCCTCACGCATTGAGGTGACGGTAGAGGGCGTACCGGTGTTTGAGTGCCAGTATGGGACGCACAACGCAAAATATGCAATTCGCATTGACAAAAGTTTGAGGGGTAATGACCTCAACTGGAAGGGGTAACACTATGGCAGTTGATGAAAAACCAGCAGAAGATGATGGCATGGCCGATTGGGCTGAGGCCCTGCTGGAGCAAAAAAGTTCGGAGCCCGCCGCAGAACCAGGGGGTGTTCTGGCAGGGGACACGTCCCATTCTTTTTCGTCCTCGGATGCGCCGATCAACGATATCAATCGGGTCCTCGACATCCCGGTTCAGTTGTCGGTTGAGTTGGGTCGAACCAAGGTGCCGATCAAGCATATTCTTCAGTTAGGGCAAGGCTCGGTGGTGGAGTTGGATGCCTTGGCCGGTGAGCCCATGGATGTGTTGGTCAATGGCTATTTGATTGCGCAGGGCGAGGTCGTCGTGGTGAATGATAAATTTGGCATTCGCCTGACCGATGTTGTGACGCCGTCCGAGCGGCTGCGTCGTGTCAGCAAGGGTGGTTGATGCAGCCGATGACGCAAGCACTGGTGTCGGTTGGCCTGTTTGTGCTTGTATTGGCACTGGTGCCCTTCGGGCTCAAGTGGCTGCAAGCTCGCTCGGCGGCCGGGGGCGTGGGTGTGGCGGCCGCCTCAAGAGTTATTTCTGCGGTGGCGGTCGGCCCGCATCAGCGCGTGGTGACGGTTGAAGTCGGGCCCGAGGGCGCGCGGGTCTGGCTGACGCTGGGCGTGACGACGCAAGCCATTACCTGCCTGCACAGTGCTGCGCTTGACCCGCATAGGCAGGCAGGCCTGGCGCAGGCGACTCAAAACCCGCCTGCGCTGCTGTGATGCGGGAGGATGCGATGAGTGAGCATTTTTATGCAGAGCACGGCAGGGGGGTGCTGCCCAAGTTGGCGGTGGTGTTGCTGGTGCTGATCACACAATCGGCGGCACTGGCCCAGAGCGGAGGGCAGTTGCCTTTGCTGATGGGGTCGGGACCCTCGGGGATGAGTTTTTCAGTGCCGATCCAGACCTTGCTGTTTTTTACGGCCTTGTCTTTTTTGCCAGCTGTATTGCTCATGATGACGGGCTTCACGCGTATTGTGATCGTGCTGTCACTGATGCGCCAGGCCTTGGGTACACAGTCGGCGCCGCCGAATCAGGTCATTGTTGGCTTATCGCTTTTTCTGACTTTCCTGGTGATGGGGCCAACGCTGGACAAGGTCTACAACGAGGCTTATCTGCCCTATACCAATAACGGGATGCCATTTGAGCAGGCGTTGGTCAAAGCGGAAGACCCATTGCGCCAGTTTATGAGCAAACAAACGCGGCAGTCGGATCTGGCGCTGTTTGCCAAGCTGGCTAAACTGGAACCGGGCGCAACAGCCCAGACCGTGCCGATGCGGGTGCTGGTGCCGGCGTTTGTCACGAGCGAGCTTAAATCTGCGTTCCAGATCGGGTTCATGATATTTATCCCGTTTCTGGTGATAGACATTGTGGTCGCCAGTGTGCTGATGTCGCTGGGGATGATGATGTTGTCGCCGGTGTTGGTGGCCTTGCCGTTCAAGCTGATGTTGTTTGTGCTGGCCGATGGATGGAATTTGCTGATTGGCTCGCTGGCCGCCAGTTTTGTTACCTGAAGGTTGTCCATGAATGCGCAAATGGTGTTGACGATGGGCCAAGAGGCTTTGATCATGTTGCTGATGGTGTCTGCGCCGGTGCTGGGTGTGGTGTTGGTGGTGGGCTTGCTGGTCAGCCTGTTTCAGGCGGTGACACAGATCAATGAGGCCACACTGGCTTTTGTGCCCAAGCTGGTGGCGGCGATGGCGGTCTTTGCGCTGGCCGGGCCGTGGATGCTCAGTATCCTGGTTGACTACATTCGTCGCACCTTCGAAGCGATCCCATCGGCCGTGATGTGAGTCGGGTGCCCCGCGCGTGATCGCATTCACCGAAGCCCAGCTGGTGGCGTGGCTGTCACCCATGATCTGGCCGTTTTTGCGGGTGCTGGCCGTTTTTACCGCCGCCCCCCTGTTTTCTTCGAGGGCGTTTCCGCTGCGCGCCAGGATTGGACTGGCCTTCTTCATTGCCTTCGCCGCGCAACCCAGTCTGCAAGGCCAGCCCATCATCAGTATTGCCGGGCCTGACGCCATGGGCGCGGTCGCGCAGCAGGTGGGTATCGGATTGGCGATTGGGTTCACGGTGCGGCTGGTCTTCGCGGCGGTGGAACTGGCGGGCGAGGTGGTGGGCTTTCAGATGGGGCTGGGCTTTGCCTCGTTTTTCAATCCAGCCCTGAATACCCAATCCAGCGCCGTTGCACGTTTTTTTGGACAAATGGCCACTTTTTTGTTCGTCGTGATGAACGGTCATTTGATGGTCTTGATGGCTGTGATCAAAAGTTTTGATAAATTTCCAGTGGATCAGAATTTTCTTGAAGCCATCGGGCAAATGAAGATTTATGATTTCGGGACGGACTTGTTCGCCAGCGGGCTGTGGATTGCCTTGCCGATGATCGGCATGTTGATGTTTGCCAATCTGGCGCTTGGTATCGTCTCCAGGGTGGCGCCACAAATGAATATTTTTGCCATCGGTTTCCCCGTCACCTTGACCGTCGGCATGATCGGCATTGCCGCGACCTTGCCCATGCTGGATCAACCTTTTATGGCGCTCATGGATCGGGCGATTGACATCTTTGCCGGCAAATAACCGCTTGATCAGTTGCGCTTCTGGCCGTGCCGCTTGGGCCAGGCCTTGAGTCATACCAGTTCGTTGCGAATGGCGTAGACCGTGAGCTCGGCGTTGTTGGAGAGTTTGAGTTTTTCCAGCACCCGGGCGCGGTACACGCTGACGGTTTTGGGGCTGAGCATGAGTTCTTCGGCGATGTCCGCCAGGCGCTTGCCCGAGGCTATTTTCAGCAAGGTCTGCAGTTCTCGCTCTGACAATGCGGCATGCAGGGTTTGGTTTTCGGGCGTGCTCAGGCTTTCGACCAGCATGTGAGCGACTGCGGGTGTCACGTACTTGCGTCCCTGGGCAACAGTTCGCACCGCGCTGATCAGGTCGGCTGGGTCGCCGGCCTTGTTCAGGTAGCCTTGCGCGCCAGCCCGCAGACACCGAATCGCATACTGGTCTTCCGGGAACATGGAGACGATCAACACCTTGATCGGTGAATGGGCTTCTTTCAGGCTGGACAAAACCTCCATGCCGCCTCGGCCCGGCAGATTCAGGTCGAGGACCAGCACGTCACAGGCCGAGTTGCGCATGGCCTCGCGAACTTCAGCGTAGCTGCCGGCTTCGGCGGTGACTTGAATATCAACCGCCTCCGCCAGCGTGTCGCGGATGCCGCGTCGAATCATGGCGTGGTCGTCACAAAGAATAACGTGAATCATCTGGGTCGGCTTCCTGGGGAGTACCTGAATCGGGTTACGCCAAGGGCACGGACAGAATGATTGAAGTTCCGCTGCCCAGGTGGGTGCTGACGTCGAGCCAGCCGCCCACGGTCTTGGCGCGTTCGTGGAGACCCCGGACGCCAAACGCTTGCGGCTTGTTGAGCTCGGCGGGCGAGATGCCCTTGCCGTTGTCCTTGATTTCAAGCGTCAGTACATTTTCGGCATCTGACAAGTCGATCGTGACCTGGCTGCAGTCTGCGTGTTTGGCAATATTGGTCAAGGCTTCCTGTGCCGTGCGGTAGGCCACCAACTGCACGGCCTTGGACAGGGTGCCCGCTTCTGGTGCTGCATGCACAGCAGTTTTTATGCCTGTGCGTTTCGCAAAACCTCCGGCAAGCCATTGAACGGCAGCGACCAGACCCTGATCCAGAATGGCGGGACGCAAATTCATCATGATGCGCTGACTCGCCTCAATCGCCTGCTGCAGCATCTCGGTGGCCGCTGTGACGTGTTGCTGGGTCACGGGGTCGGCTGTGTGCCGGCCGACCCAGGAAAGATCAAAGCGGACGGCGGCCAGCGCGCCGCCAATGTCATCATGAATTTCGCGGGCAATTGCAGCGCGCTCTTGTTCTATGGTCATCTGTAAATGTTCGGCAAAATCCGCCAGCCTTTTCTCCGACTTGGCCAACTCGCTGTCGGCCATTTCTTTGGCCCGTCGAATGCTGTGAACCTCGAGTGCACGGTGAATGACCTGCGCCAGTCGGCCCAGGTCGTCTTTGGCCAGGTAGTCGCTGATGCCTGTTTTGATGGCGGCAACGGCTGCCGGCTCGCCAATGGCCCCGGACAGCAAGACGAAGGGCGGTTGTTGTGCCTGTTGTTGCAGGACAAGCCATGCGTCCAGTGCCGTAAAGCCGGGCAGTCGATAGTCCGCCAGAATGACATCAAATTCGAACTCTTTGACCCGTCGTTCAAACTCGTTGAGGGTTTCTACCCGCTCAAGCTCGCAGGGCTCGTGCGACTTGAGTAACGCCCGTTTGACGAGTTCATGGTCAACGGCGGAATCTTCCAAGTGCAAAATTCGTAGCGGACGGGGAGGAGGATGTGTTTGCGCCATGGTGGACGGTATCATTGTCGGTGATACCCGCAAATGAAGATAACCAGTATCAGTTCAACAGCGGGGTCTCCTGGCCTCTTATATTGATCGAACAGTGCTTGAAATTGCATTAGTATTGCAGCTTCCTGCTAACTTGGCCCTGCGTAAATTTTAGTGCGCCTAAAAAATCGTGACCCAAATTATGGCTAATGCGATGCTCGGTGAGGAGATTGGATACAAGAATGCAAGCAAATCAGACAAGCTATTCAGTGCCCGCCGTGCAGTTGCCTGTCATGTTGGTGGCAGAGGTGCAGGATTCGTTGCTGGTTGTGGTTCATGATTTAAGCCGTCTTGACGGGTTGCTGGTGCATACGATGGAAAACCTGATGGAGCGGTTTACCAGTGCCAGTGCCAATCTGGCTGATCCCTTGTTGGTTGACTCCAAGGAGCTCGATGCCGTTCGTAGTGCTTTGCGGGCAGCGGTGACCGAGCTGCAGTTTCAGGATATGGCGTCACAATTGATCGTTCATGCTTCCAAGATACTTCAGGGTTGCGCCTACCGTCTAGCGTCCGAGTCCATGGGGCTCGAAGATGGCGAGGCGGTACCGTTTGTTGAAGAGGTGCCGGAGCGCCCCAACCCGGTCACCCAGGATGCCATGGACGCTGGTTCCATTGAGCTTTTTTAAGCCTTTCCTCCCCATTTACCCCTAACTGAAATAGTCGGAGCCTTACATGTCATTAATACTCGCTGTTGACGATTCGCCGTCCATGCGCAAGATGGTGTCGTTTACCTTAACCGGGGCTGGCTACCAGGTGGTGGAGGCGGTCGACGGTGTGGATGCCTACGAAAAAGCACAGGCGCAGTCATTTGATCTGGTTTTGACAGACCAGAATATGCCCCGACTTGACGGACTCGGGTTGACCCGCAAGTTGAGAGACCATCCGCAGTTCAAAATGGTCCCGATCCTGGTGTTGACCACCGAGTCGAGTGATCTGATGAAGCAGGCCGGGCGGGCTGCTGGTGCCACCGGTTGGCTGGTCAAGCCGTTTGACCCGGCTCGACTGCTTGAGGTCATTAAAAAAGTGATCAAGTAACGCGTTCAGAGATAGTTGGGTTGTCACAAGGAACACAGGAGATTGACATGGCGGAAGCGCATCAGGAAAGTACAAGTTCGGCGGGGGATTTTGATCTCAGTCAGTTTTATCAGATATTTTTTGAAGAGGCGGCAGAAAATCTCGATTTGATGGAGCAGATGCTGCTCAGCCTGAATCTTGAAACGGCAGACGATGAAGAGTTGAATGGAATTTTTCGTTGCGCCCATTCCGTCAAAGGCGGTGCTGCCACCTTTGGCTTTTCTGATGTGGCCGAGTTGACTCATCAAATGGAGTCGTTGCTGGATCGTTTGCGTCGCCATGAACTGCAGCCAAATTCTGCCATGGTCGATGTGCTGCTCGAGTCGGCGGACGCCGGACGTGGACTGTTGGCCCGGCATCAGGCTGGGGGAGAAGGCGATGCCCCCCCCACCGCGGATTTGGTGCGCCGCATCAAGGCCCTGGTTGCAGGGGAGATGGTGCAGACCCTGCCGAGCGCAGCGCCCCAGCAGCCGTTGCCGACACCGGTGGTTGCGTCTGCGACTGTGGCTGCGCAGTCCAAGGCCGTGCTGGCGCCGACCCCTCCGCCATCGAACACAACACGCTCGCTTGAAATTCGAATTGGGCCCCTGGACCACCCGGCGCAAGCTGATGCGATCAAGGAATTGTTTCGGGATATTGAGGGCTTGGGTGACATCACGGTAGTGGCTTGCAACCAGGCTGACACGCGGGTCTTCGCCGTTGAAACTTCATCCACTGATGCAGATTTATTGGATTTATTTGCGTTTCACGTTTCAAGGGAACAGGTGTCCATCAAGGAGGTCGACAACGTCGCCGTCGCGCCTGAGACCCGCTACGGAATTTTCGATGGCGCGGCGGGTTCGCCCGAAACATCGCTCTATGATGATCCGCCACCGGGAGCTCCCTTGGCCCCGCCGCCAGGTTTTGGTTTCTTTGATGGTGCGCCTGGCGCCCCTGTTCCTGTCGCCAGCGCCACTGGCGTGGCTGCCGGGTCCAGCGGGTCAACCGCTTCTGCGCGGGCGGTGGCCAAAGTGGCAAGCCCAGTGGTCCAGCCAGAGGCCGCAACGATCCGGGTGGCCATAAGCAAGGTGGATCAGCTGATCAATCTGGTGGGCGAGTTGGTCATTACACAAGCCATGCTGGCGCAAAACAGCCGGGCGCTTGACCCGGCGCTGTATCAACAACTGCTGACGGGTCTGACCGATCTGGACCGCAACACGCGCGATTTGCAGGAATCCGTGATGTCGATCCGGATGATTCCAATGTCGATCGTGTTCAGCCGCTTTCCGCGCATGTTGCGTGACCTGGCGAACAAGCTTGGCAAAAAGGTTGATTTCGTCACGCAGGGTGAGGCCACTGAACTGGACAAAGGCCTGGTCGAAAAGATAACTGATCCGTTAACACACCTGGTGCGCAACAGTTGCGACCACGGTATTGAAATGCCCGCTGATCGCGTACGCGCCGGCAAGTCTGAAACTGGCACGATCACGCTGTCAGCAGCACATCAGGGCGGCTCCATCGTGATCGAGGTGCGCGATGATGGCCATGGCATGTCGCGTGAGAAGATTTTGGCCAAAGCACGGGAGCGTGGCATGGATGTGTCGGATCAGATGACCGACTCTGAAGTCTGGATGCTGATTTTTGCGCCTGGTTTTTCCACTGCCGAGGTGGTGACCGATGTGTCAGGGCGAGGCGTTGGCATGGATGTGGTCAAGCGCAATATTGCCGCCTTGAACGGCACAGTGGAGATTGATTCGGCTGAGGGTTATGGCATGAAGGTGTCGATCCGGCTGCCGCTGACACTGGCCATCATGGATGGCATGTCGGTCGGCGTTGGCGACGAGGTATACATCTTGCCGCTGTCCTCCGTGGTGGAGTCATTCCAGGTGAAGTCGGATGCCGTGAGCACGGTCGGGCAGGGCGCCCAACTGGTGAAAGTGCGCGACGAATACATGCCGGTAATCGAACTGGAAAAAGTCTTTCAAGTGCCGCGCTTTGATTTTGACAAGTCGAGCGACATCATGGTGGTGATCGAGGCCGATGGCAGTCGGGTCGCCTTGCTGGTGGACGAATTGCTGGGTCAGCAACAGGTGGTGGTAAAAAACCTGGAGTCCAATTACCGAAAAGTGCCCAACATATCGGGCGCCACGATTCTGGGTGACGGCAAGGTGGCGCTTATTCTTGATACCGGCGCGCTGGTGCGCCGCTCGCGTCACTAAGGCAGCAATTAGCAGGAGAAACACATGGGTGCGATGGAAAGAATTGGCGAAATGACATCGGCTGGTGCACGTGAGTACTTGACGTTCCGGCTTGACCAGGAAGAGTATGGCATTGACATTCTGAAGGTGCAGGAAATCCGCGGCTATGAGCCACCCACGCGCATCGCCAATGCGCCCAATTTCATCAAAGGGGTGGTTAATCTGCGTGGCACGATTGTGCCGATCGTGGACATGCGATTGAAGTTCAACTGTTCCAAGGCTGAATACGACTCTTTCACGGTGGTCATCATTCTCAATCTGCACAGCCGAATCGTCGGCATTGTGGTGGATTCGGTCAGCGATGTGATGGAACTTCCGCCCGAGAGCCTGAAGGCAGCGCCGGATGTCGACAGTGTGATCGACGGCGATGCCGTCCTGGGGCTTGGCTCGCTGGGTGACCGCATGTTGATATTGCTCGACATCGAAAAGCTGATGTCAGGCGTCGATATGGCATTGGCACCTGATGTCGTTTGAAAACCTCGCAGCCTGTGTGTTGACGTGGTCGATAGCATGGCGCTAGTCAGGACGGATGTTCGTCCCAATGCCGCAGTGCGTATGCCAGTGGGGGGTGCGTCGGACGCGGGTGGCGCGGACATGCAGGGTCGTGAATTTGCCTGGACCGATGCTGATTTCGATCGGGTTCAGGCCTTGATTTATCAACACGCCGGCATCAGTCTGCACGACGGCAAACATGCCATGGTGTACAGCCGCCTGTCGCGGCGCCTGCGCGATACCGGGTACCAGAGCTTCAAGGATTATCTGGGTTGGCTT
>Ga0209913_1000282_pt1 | contig 48412 bp, 40 predicted proteins | sample PersoiDNA2013203_FD_185805 | JGI IMG/M metagenome (GOLD analysis project Ga0209913, IMG submission 185805) | Permafrost soil microbial communities from the Arctic, to analyse light accelerated degradation of dissolved organic matter (DOM) -... | ecosystem: Environmental > Terrestrial > Soil >...
ACTAACAGTAACTTTTGATAAGGCTCGCCATGACGACTTCTACTCTCACAGAACAAACGCAATTGCCTCTGTTGCCGTTGCGGGATGTTGTTGTCTTCCCGCATATGGTGATCCCTTTATTCGTCGGCCGTCCCAAGTCCATCAAGGCACTGGAAGCTGCGATGGAGCAGGGCAAGAGCATCATGCTTGCCGCCCAGAAAGCCGCCGCCAAGGATGAGCCGTCGGCAGACGACATCTACGAAATCGGCTGCGTCGCCAATATCTTGCAAATGCTGAAATTGCCCGACGGTACCGTCAAGGTCCTGGTCGAAGGCGCACAGCGCGCGCGCATCCATCACATCAGCGAATTGGATACCCATTTCGTTGCCGACCTGACACCGGTTGAATCCGAGCTGGGCGACGAGGCTGAAGTGGAGGCCATGCGCCGCACCATCGTTCAACAGTTCGACCAGTACGTCAAACTGAACAAGAAGATCCCGCCCGAGATCCTGAGCTCGCTGGCAGGCATCGATGACGCCGGCCGTCTGGCCGACACCATCGCTGCACATTTGCCGCTCAAGCTGGAGCAAAAACAAGTCATCCTGGAAATCTTCAACGTTGCCAAGCGCCATGAGCATCTGCTTGGCCAGCTCGAAGGCGAACTCGATATCTTGCAGGTGGAAAAACGCATCCGCGGCCGCGTCAAGCGCCAGATGGAAAAGTCGCAGCGCGAGTACTACCTGAACGAACAAGTCAAGGCGATCCAGAAGGAGCTCGGCGAAGGTGAAGACGGCGCCGATCTGGAAGAGCTCGAGAAAAAGATTCTCGCCGCCAAGATGCCCAAGGAAGCACTGGAAAAGGCCCAGTCCGAACTGCGCAAGCTCAAACTGATGTCGCCGATGTCGGCCGAAGCGACGGTCGTGCGCAATTACATCGATACGCTGGTCGGTTTGCCATGGAAGAAGAAATCCAAGGTCAACAATGATTTGCCGAACGCCGAGAAAGTCCTCGAGGGCGACCACTACGGCCTCGACAAGGTCAAGGAACGCATCCTGGAATACCTCGCCGTGCAACAGCGCGTCGACAAGCTGAAAGCGCCGATTTTGTGCTTCGTCGGTCCTCCGGGCGTAGGTAAAACTTCGCTGGGTCAGTCGATCGCTCGCGCCACGAACCGCAAGTTCGTGCGCATGGCTTTGGGCGGCGTGCGCGACGAGGCCGAGATCCGCGGCCACCGTCGTACCTACATCGGCTCCATGCCGGGCAAGATTTTGCAAAGCCTGGCCAAGGTCGGCGTGCGCAATCCGTTATTCCTGCTGGACGAAATCGACAAGCTCGGCATGGACTTCCGTGGCGATCCGTCGTCGGCCTTGCTGGAAGTGCTGGATCCGGAACAGAACCATACTTTCTCCGACCACTACATCGAAGTCGATTTCGACTTGTCGGATGTGATGTTCGTGGCGACGTCGAACTCCTACAACATCCCGCCGGCGCTGCTGGACCGGATGGAAGTGATACGCCTGTCGGGTTACACCGAAGATGAAAAGACCAGCATCGCACAACGCTATCTGCTGCCCAAACAGATCAAGAACAACGGTCTGAAAGACGGCGAGATCAGTGTGGCGGAGTCGGCACTGCGTGACATCATCCGTTACTACACCCGTGAAGCCGGTGTACGTTCGCTGGAACGCGAAGTGTCGAAGATTTGCCGCAAGGTCGTGAAGATGCTGCTGCTGAAGAAGCAGGAAAAGAAGGTCACGGTCACCTCGCGCAACCTGGACAAATTCCTGGGCGTGCGTCGTTTCGATTTCGGCATCGCCGAAAAAGAAAACCAGGTCGGTCAGGTGGTTGGTTTGGCATGGACCGAAGTGGGCGGCGATCTGCTGACTATCGAAGCGGTCACCATGCCGGGCAAAGGCGGTGTGATTCGCACCGGCACTTTGGGCGACGTGATGAAGGAGTCGATCGAAGCAGCTCGCACGGTGGTACGCAGCCGCGCCAGCAAGCTTGGCATCAAGAGCGATGTGTTCGAGAAGCGCGACATCCATATTCACGTTCCTGAAGGCGCTACGCCGAAAGATGGCCCGTCTGCCGGTATCGCGATGACGACCGCCATGGTGTCGGTATTTACCGGTATCCCTGTGCGCGCCGATGTGGCGATGACCGGTGAGATCACCTTGCGCGGCGAAGTGCTACCGATCGGCGGCTTGAAGGAAAAACTGCTGGCGGCACATCGTGGCGGCATCAAGACCGTGTTGATCCCTGAGCAAAACGTCAAGGATTTGACCGAGATTCCCGACAATGTGAAAAACAAGTTGGAAATCGTGCCGGTGCGCTGGATCGACAAGGTGCTGGAAATTGCGCTGGAGCGTCAGCCTGTTCCCCTGACTGAGGAGGAAGCAGCAGTTGTCGCGGCGGTAGCCCCAAAGGACGAGTCGACCGATCCTAGCGTCGTGAAGCATTGATGTCTCGTTGCGAAGCGCCGGCATAGCCGGTGTTGCAAGATAAAAAAGACGCTCTTCGGAGCGTTTTTTTTATGTCGTTGGAAAAAGATAAAAGTCTTTTATTTGTTTGATAAAAGTACGTCGAGGATTGTGTTGTCGGCTTGTAAACCGCTTGACACAAGGTTTTGCGGCTTGTTTAATAGCCTCTGCAGATTTTTCTGCATTGCGTGTGTTGAGCGTCTGATCGGATTCACAGAGGAAGACGCCGTTGCGAAATCCAATCTTTGTCAAAAGGGGCGTAAGTGAACAAAACCGAATTGATCGATCACATTGCCAGTACTGCGGATATTTCAAAAGCAGCATCGGCACGTGCGCTGGACGCCGTCATCGGCGCAGTGAAAACAACATTGAAAAAGAACGGCTCCGTTACCCTGGTTGGTTTCGGCACATTCTCGGTGGGCAAACGCGCCGCGCGCACGGGCCGAAATCCCCGTACGGGCGCCGCAATTAAAATCAAGGCAGCGAAAGTACCCAAATTTAAACCTGGCAAAGCATTGAAAGATGCGCTAAACTAGCGGTCTTTCGTCGTTGACAGATGGCGAGTGATTGTTTGGGTTAGGTGCGGGTGCTTAGCTCAGTTGGTAGAGCAGCGCCCTTACAAGGCGCGGGTCGGGAGTTCGAGCCTCTCAGCACCCACCAGAATCTCAAACGGTCAGCAATAGTTTAGGAGTGGTAGTTCAGTTGGTTAGAATACCGGCCTGTCACGCCGGGGGTCGCGGGTTCGAGCCCCGTCCGCTCCGCCAAGTACAAAAACCTGCATGGTGCAAGCCAAGCAGGTTTTTTTATTTGTAATTCAGATCATGCCCTCCGGGCATGCCGTATTGACGGAGCGGAGAGAGCCGCCTGCGCGGCTCTCGGCGGGGGAGAAGGGATGCGCTTGCAAGCGCATCGGCGGCCTGCAGAGTGTAGGCGAGCCCCGTCCGCTCCGCCAAATACAAAAACCTGCATGGTGCAAGCCAAGCAGGTTTTTTTATTTGTAATTCAGATCATGCCCTCCGGGCATGCCGCAAAATTTCCCCGCCCACACCGGAAGGCAAACACAGATCAGTAAGTCAGCGTAACCGTCACTGTGTCGGTATAAACGCCGGCCAAGGGTGTTTGCGCGCTGGGGATGCGGCCGTAGACGGTCAGGTTTTGCGCGATGCCATTGCCGTTGCCCGATTGCGTGTCGGTGCCAATGGTGGCTCCCCAGTTGCTGGTGCGTGCGGAGTCGCTGTAGAGTGCGTAATTCAGGGTCCCGCCCTGGGAGCCTGTCAGTTTGCGTACTGCCGTGGTGGCGCCGCTGCCGGCGCCGGCATCCAATCCGATGCTATAGGAAACTCCGCTGGTGCAGACCACGGCAATACTGCCGGTCTGGTCTACCTGCGTCGAGGTATACGTGCCGAACGCGATGGTCGATCCAACGATAGTGCAAGACGCCAGTACTGCCGCCGTCGAGTTGACGCCGCTGGTGTTGTTGGCATGAGCGGTAACAGGCGGGACCGTCGCCGCCAGGACGATGGTCGTAGCAGCACAGCAACTGCGATAGATCTGTCCGGAAAACATGGTTCTCTCCTTATCCCGTCCTCTGCATTTTCTTTTTTGAAAAGCGCCCATGCAGCAGTGGGTACAAGCGAACGTAAAACGGCGGTGGTCTGGACGGCGGGGAAGAAAATTAGGCTGCGATAGGCCCGCCCATGTCCTGATCCGCAAAAAACTGTGTCTGTCGTCATGCCGCTAAGTGGCGCGCGATCGACACCGGGAAGTGATTAGTAGGTCAGCGTAACCGTGACGGTGTCGGTATAGACGCCGGCCAGTGGTGTCTGCGCGCTGGCGATGCGGCCGTAGACGGTCAGGTTTTGCAGCAGGCCGTTGCCGGTGCCGGCTTGTGTGTCGGTGCCGATGGTCGAGCCCCAGTTATTGGTGCGGCCTGAATCGCGATACAGCGCGTAGTTCAGGGTGCCGCCCAAGGAGCCGGTCATCTTGCGCACGCTGGTGGTGGCGCCGGTGCCGGCGCCGGCATCGAGGCCGATGGTGTACGACGTGCCGTTGGTGCAGACTACGGCGATGTTGCCGGTTTGATCGACTTGCGTGCTGGTGTAGTTGCCGAAGGCGATGGTGGAACCCACTACGGAGCAGGACGCCAGCACGGTCGCGGTGACGACCAGCGATCCGGTTGTCGTAGCGGCCAGCGCCGGTGCGCTGGAAGCCAGCAGGGTGGAAGCGAGGGTGGCGCAGATGACGCGGTTTTTTGTGCTTGTGAACATGGTGATTTCTCCTGAATCGGCGCTTTCTTTTCTCGTCCCATTACGAGAATTTCGACTGCGCCGGGTACAGGTGAACTTTAAATTTTCGGTACTCTTTGCAAAATCAGGAGTTTCCTGAAAGATGCATTTATTACCTCAGGAAATACCCTAGAAGTTACAAAAACAACGTAATTGAAAAGGAATGCTTCCGCGCGGAGTTTGGTTTCCAAGCTGCCTTGCGTACACGCGCTAGTAGGTCACCAGTATCGTCAGCGTATCGATATAACTGCCCGCATAGACGTTTTGTAAGGCGGTGATGCGTCCATAGGCGGTGTAATTGCTGGTCACCGGCACCAGCACGGCGAGCAGGTAGCCGCCGACATTGAAGTTGCTGCCACCGGTGCCGTCGCCCCAGACGACGCTGCGGGCGGCGTCCATATAGATCTGGTAGCTCAGTTGCGAGCCGCTGGTGATCATCTTGCGTGCGGTGACGCTGCCGCCGGTGCCGCCGTTGAGTTTGACCGTATAGGCTACCAGCAGCGCGACGGCCGCCTGGCAAACCACCGTGACAGTGCCGGTAATGTCGTTCGGCAGCGCTGCCTTGGGGTCGTAAGTGCCGAAGGCCACCGGCGTGGCCGAGGTATTGCAGGCCTGCGCCTGGGCGTTGCCGATGCTGCATAGGCTGGCGAACAGCAAGACCGCGCTGCGCAGCAGGGTGGTGAGATTTTTCATCAGTGACATTCCAAGGTATAGCTGCTCATGCCGCCGTCAAGGTTGAGGTTGGGAACCAGCACCGCCTGGCAAGTTGCTCCCGACGGCATGACGATGTCCAGCGTATTGACCGGACCGAGCTCGGACAAGTAAGCCGCGCCTTCGTAGCCCACCGGCGCCTGCTGGCCGTTTTCGCGGATCTTGACGCTGGAGCCGACCGGCACGAATTCGCCGGTCGCCGTTTTGAGGACCAGGTTGACGTCGGAGGTTTGCCTGGTCTTGAAACTGATGACGACGCCGGAACGATCACGCGGTTTGACGTATTTTTCGTTTTGATCCATTTGCAGCGTCAGCGGCAGATCGAGCAGGTCAACTGAAATCTTGTTGACGTCGTAGGAGCGCAAATCGGTCAGCATCAGCTGGCCACTGTTATTGGTTTTGCCGGCGTAGCGGTTTTCGGTATAAATGCCGATGTTCTTGGCGTTTTCGGTATTGACGATGGCAAAGCTGTCATCCACCCAGTTGGACAGGAACAGCGAATTGTCCATCCAGGTGATGGCGCCGCGCAGACCGGCGCGCTGGCTGGTGACGTCGTTGCTCTGCGCCACGGTGTAGCTGGCGCGACCCTGGTTACCCTTGTAGTCGACTTCGCCGTAGCGCTGGCGGTAAGAGCCTTCGGTGCTCTGCAATTGCCAGCCGACGTCGCCCGGCGAGATGGTCGGACGGCTGGCTTGCAAGGAGGCCGTGTGCATGCCGTTGTTGTTGCTCACGCTGACGCCACCGGCGCCGCTATTGCCGAAAGGCATGATTAATCCTATCGAGGCGCCATAGCCGCCGTTGCGGAAATCGCGAAAGCCCGTGACATAGAGATTGGCGCCACGCGCCACCGATTTGAAATAGGAAACCGTTACGCTCTGGCTATCGCTGATGCCGATATTGCCGGTGCTGGACAAGATCACTGGACTCTTGGCCGCGGTATAGGCCAGGCTGATCGAGCCGTAGCTGCCAAGATTGAGGCCGATGGTGCCGATCGTGGTGGAGCGCGTGGTCGGCGATCCTTCCATGGCGCCGATGTCGCGATAATTGGGCCCCGATTGGGTCCGCGTCACGGCCATGCTGAACAAGCTGGTGCTGCGCTCGAAGCCCAGTGCAAATTGCTGGTCGGCGCCGGCGTCCGAGCTGCTGCCCGATACTGCGCCGGTCAATACGCCCCAGTTGTCGACATTGAACACCAGGCCGCCGCCGGCCAGCGTCATGCCTTTCATCGCTTCCGCATGCGCTTCCAGCGTCAGTATCTTGCTGTAGCCGTGACGCGCGGTGCCGGCCACTGCAAACTCGCCATAATTGTTGCTGCGCAGGCCGTAGTTGCGGCGTACAAAGCCGCTTTCCACCGTATAGGAAGACAGGTTTTCGGCCAGCAGTTTGTCGGTTGCATAAAACGGCACGGTACGAAAAGTCTGGCGCCCCAGTTCGTCGGTGATGGCCACGGCAATCTGGCCGGCGCCGGTGGCGATCGGCGCTTGCCGGATCTCGAAGGGGCCCGGCGGCACCGGTTGCGACAACTGGCGAATGCCGTTGACGAACAGGTCGACCGTGGACGGCACCACGGCTTCACCACCCAGGCTCGGCGTCGGATACTTGATGAGGTCGGGACGCAACGAAAAATCCGTGCCGAACTGAGCGCCGCCGAAGCGCACCGGCCGCGTCCAGAACAAGCCGCTGGTGATGAAATCGCCGACGCGATAGCGCGTCAGCTCGCGCGGATTGGAATAGGTATACGTCGTGTCCAGGCGTGCGGAGGTGGCCGGGCTGCCAACGAAGTAAGCCAGCCCGGTCGAGCTGAAGACGCTGCTGCCGGCAAAATAGCGCGCATCGAAATAGCCGCCCAGGCTATGCGTGCCTGCCGAGGTGGTCGCGAGCATATCGTAGTTGAGCAGGGCGCCGCGCGCGTTTTCGGTCAGCGGGACGTTGTCGGCCGACTTGGCTGCTGTTGCGATATCCGTCGTGTTCAGAAAAGTCATGGGCACTTCCATGTCAATTTTCAACGCCCCCTGGTCCAAAGCGATCTTGCTGGTGACGCCGCTGATCGGCAGCAGGTCCTCATCCTTGCCGGGCGTCTTGATGCCCAGGCTTCTGAGTTCCGCCGCGGTCGCAAACAAGCCGTCCTGGCGTTTGCTGAATTGACCGACCAATTGTGTCGGGCGACCGTTGATCGACACTTCCAGCAACAAAGTTTCAGCGGAATTCTCGCCGGCGCCGTGCGCATACGCGCTGACGGTAAATAGCAGCAAACTGATCCAGTTTGAAGGTCTTCTCAAGGCGTTACGGTGATCTCGGTATCAACAGGACCAGCATCAGAATTGGCCGACATTTTTATTCGCGAACCGGCCGCCAATGGCGACTCAGTATCAACTACATATTCTCTGGTCATGCCCGCGAGCGTGTAAGGATTGGCGCCAGCAGGCGGAGTGATTTTTTTGCCGTTGGGCAGCGTCAGCACGAGATTGAGCATGCGGCCGCGACGATTGCCCAGATTGGCCACGATCAGTTTGGGCGATTTGCCGGCGCTGATGCTCCAGCCCATTTTCAGGTTCGCAGCCGCATTCGGTGCGATGAAAATCGGCATGGAAATGCGGAATTTGAAGTTGATCGCGGGACTGGCGGCGGCAGTCGGGATTTCATCGACCAACAGGCGGTAAGCAACCTCGGTGGTTTCCGCGGGGCGTCGCGACACGATCCGTATGGTCTGCGATGCACCCGGGGCCACCGTGAACACCGGCGGGCTGATGATCAGCGTCTGCGTCGGCGTCAGCACATCCTGGCTATCCTTTTGCACCCAGTCATAAGCCCGGATTTGCAGCGAGACATCGTGCGTATCGTTATTGACGATCTTGATCACGCCGGCCGTACGGGCCGAGGACAATTCCAATACTACCGGGGATATTTCGAAGTTTGAGGCAATTGCTGCTTGACTGAGCAGCGCGAGTGCGCCACTCAGGATGAGGGAAGGACGTGCAAGGTAGCGAAAAATAATTTTCCTCCGTGACGAAACGAAAGAATGCTAATTTAACTACAGAGGGTGACCATTAATTAAGTTGAAATGTTACTTTGGGTTATTAGCGTATCAGAAATACACTAATAAAAAAACGAATTAATACGAGAGTGTGATCCCGATAACATCGTTGTAGCTACCCGCTTTAACATTTTGGCCGCTAGGGATATAACCATAGACAGGCAGATTTTGTTGGGAGCCATTGCCGACGTTGGTCAGCGTATCAGAACCAGAAGCGTTGCCCCAGTTCTTGCTATGCGCCGGATCCTGATACAGCGCGTAGTTCAGTGTTGCATTGGAATCGCCCACCAGCTTGCGGCTGCCGGTGCTGGCGCCAGGGGCGGCGCCGGCGTCGAGACTGATGGTGTAGCTGGTGCCGCTGGAGCAGTTCACACCGACTTGCGCTGACTGTTGTACGGCGGCGGAGTTGTAGACGCCAAACGGCAATGCGGCACTTTGTACGCTACACGTCGCGGTGACGATAGCGGAGACAGCCAGGTTTCCTGTCGATGTGGCTGCCTGACCCAGGCTGCTCACGCACAGTACTCCTGCCCCCAGTGCACATGCAATTTTTTGCATTGTTTTCATTTGAATAAAATGCCGTTTGGTAACACGATATAGTTGAGTCTATTATAAAATGAATTCTAAGGAATTCCCTGGCTTGACATGTGGTTTAGCGTTTTTCAGATAGAAAATGTGCGGAGAAGCCGTCATTTAATGTCGGTATGAAAATACTGAATGCCAGAGGAAGAATTTTCTTATTCGACTGAAATGCCAAAAAATAAACAGATCAGGCATTTTCCTCATGTAAGTAGGAGGAGTAATACGAAGTCGAATGTTGGGGCGTGAAAACGGTATAAATAATTTTCCGATATGCGGTTGCGGAACCGTGCAGCTTGTGCGTCGACTGACGTAACAATTAATCAAGTTTGTTCTATGCTCTGACGTTGTTTTAAGTAAGCTTGAGTCAAGCAAGATACTGAATGCATTAAGACCGCACTGCCACGGCCGAGTTGTCTGGAACCAGAAAAACACGCCGTCTGATCGCAACGGCGTAAAACGAATATAACGAATAGAGTACAAGTTTTAACCATGGATTTTTAGCAGGCGCGCATCACCACCCGGCGTCCTCAACTAACTGTTTAAGCTTCATCGAAATCATCGTTACGATGCCGATATTAAACAAGAGAAAATTATCCATTGCGAATACCGGCGTCTTTTTTCTTTTCGCCGCACTGCTATCAGTCGGCGTCGCGTTCGTCGCTTACCGCAGTGTGCGGACGTTTGAAGCCAGGTCGGTGTGGGTTCAACATACGCATACCGTCTTACAGCGCCTGGAAGAGACGCATTCCACCTTGCGCGACCTGGTCGCCAATGCGCGTGGCTATGCGCTCTCCGGCAAGCACGAATATCTGCTCGGCTTCGAGGCTGACCGCATTGCGCTGTTCGGCATGCTGGACGGTTTGCGGGCGCTGCAAATCGACAACCAGGCGCAACTGGCCAGGCTGGCGCAACTGAGCGAACACATCGCACGTCGTGTTGAGCTGGCGCGCACTTTGCTGCAAGTCGACAAAAGCGCGCAGCTCGACAACATCCATGGGCAGGGGCGCGACATGAGCGAGGCGATCCGCAAGCAATTCGTGGAACTCAAGCAGGTGGAAAGCACCTTGCTGGCAAAGCGCTCCATCGACGCGCAAAACAGCATACGCTGGACCATCCTCGCCATCGTCTGTGGCAGCGTCGTCGGCCTGGTGATCCTGATGGCCGTCTATCTGCGCCTCAGGCGCGAGATGCAGGGCCGGCGCGAGGCACAGACCAGGGCGCAAACGTATGCGGCCGAGGCGGCCGACTTGTATAACCAGGCGCCTTGCGGTTATCACGCTGTCGATGAAGAAAGCGGCCTGATCGTACAGATCAATGACACCGAACTATCCTGGCTCGGCTACACGCGTGGACAAGTGGTCGGCAAGCTCGGGCAGGCCGACCTGTTCACGCCTGAGAGTGCCGAGCGTTATCAACTGGAGGTGCGGCCGCATGTCGCGCGCGACCAGGCGGTCGGCAATATTGAGCTGGATTACCGGCGTGCCGACGGTACGCGATTTTCAGCATTGATGAGTGCTTCCCCGGCCCTGCATCTGGACAGCGGGCAGCGGATCAGTCGCCATGTGCTTCAGGACCTGTCGGCGCGCAAGCAGGCCGAGCACGAGATTGAGGAACTCAACGCCAGCCTGAAACGGCATGCCCAGCATCTCAGCAATCTCAACAAGGAACTGGAAAGCTTTTCTTATTCCGTCTCGCACGACTTGCGCGCACCGCTGCGCGCTATCTCCGGCTATGCCTTGATGGTCGAAGAAGACTACGCCGAGGCGCTCGATGCCAAAGGGCAAGAGTTGCTGCAGGTGATCCGTAAGAACGTCAAGAAAATGGACGCCCTGATCAGCGACTTGCTGAAGCTGTCAAAGTCGACTACGGGTGAGCTGACCCTGGGCAGATTTTCCATGCAGGAAGTGGTTGAGCAGTGTATCAGCGACTTGCAGCGTGAGCACGGCAAGGTCGAGTTCGTCGTCGAGCCGCTCGGTGAAGTGGTCGCCAACCATGGGCTGATCGTGCAGGTGTGGGAAAACCTGCTCGGCAATGCGGTCAAGTTCAGCAGCAAGAGCGCCCAGCCGGTGATCAGCATCAGTGCGACGTCGACACCGGAAGAAGTGGTGTACCAGGTGCGCGACAACGGCATTGGTTTCGACATGCGCTATGTACAAAAATTGTTCGGCACCTTCCAGCGCCTGCACCGGCAGGAAGATTTTTCCGGCACCGGCATAGGATTGGCGCTGGTGCAACGTATTGTGGTCAGGCACAACGGCCGGGTATGGGCGGAGAGCTCGCCGGGCGAGGGTGCCAGTTTTTATTTCGCCTTGCCGCGCAAGCTTGCGTGAACGCAGGATGACGCACTAGGGCCGGCGCAGCTGCGCCGTGCCGGCAATGCCTTTTTAGAGAGCCGATTTTATGAGCATTCCACTCCGGGTTCTGTTTGTCGAAGACATGGAAGAAGACGTGATCCTGATGGTTCGCGAGCTCAAGCGCGGCGGTTTCGAACCGACCTGGCAACGGGTCGATACCGAGCCCGATATGGAAGCCGCGATGCGCGACAAATGGGACATCGTGATTTCCGATTATTCGATGCCGATGTTCAGCGCCGTGGATGCGCTGGAACTGGTCAAGCGCCAGAACGACCAGATTCCCTTCATCATCGTCTCCGGCGCGATCGGCGAGCAGACTGCCGTGGAAGTAATGAAGGCCGGCGCCCAGGATTATTTCCTCAAGAGCAGCATCGCGCGTTTGCCGATCGCGGTCGAGCGCGAACTGCGCGACGCGCTGGTGCGCCGCAAGCAGCGTGCCAGCGCAGCGGCCTTGCGCGAGATGCAGGCGCGCTTCTATGCCTTCATGAACGCTGCGCCGATGCCGGCCTGGATCAAGGACGCCGATTTGCGCTATCTGTATGTGAATCCGGCGCAGTCGACGTTTTTCGGCATGACACCCAGCGACATGATCGGCCTCACCGATTTCGACATCATGTCCAGCGGCGCGGCGCAAAATGCCCAGGCGCACGATCGCACCATCTTTGATAACCATCGCGAAATGCACTCGCAAGAGACGGTGTTCGACGCCAATCACAATCCCAAGATCATGGATATCGTGCGCTTTTCCATCGGCACCGACGGCAAGACCCTGGCGGCAGGTTTGGCGATGGATGTGACCGAGCGCGTCAATTCGCAGAAGGAACTGGAAGAGGCCATGCAGCGGCAGAAAATGCTGGCCAGCCGCGTCATCGAAGTGCAGGAGCGCGAGCGGCAACATCTGGCGCGCGGCTTGCACGACGACGTCGGGCAGTCGCTGACGGCGCTGAAGATCAATCTGGAAACCATCAAGAAAACCGGTTCGCTGGAAGGCCCGTCCTTGCAGAACGGTATCGACATTGTCGCCGCCGTGCTGTCGCAGGTACGCAGCTTGTCGCTCGATTTGCGGCCGCCGCAACTCGATAACCTGGGCCTGATCGCGACCTTGCGTTCCTATGTGGAAAACAAGGCGACGCTGGCCAATGTAAAGGGCTGGTTCGAAAGTTCGCCGCTGTCGGTGGAGTTGCACCACGACATCGAGAACACTTGCTTTCGCATCGTGCAGGAAGCCGTCACTAACATCCTGCGCCATGCCAAGGCGGAAAACATCTGGGTCAAGGTCAGCCAGCGCCAGGACCAGTTGAACGTCAGCATCCGGGATGACGGCAAGGGCTTCGACATTGAGACCGCGCGCAGCAATGCCATCTCAGGCACCAGTTTCGGATTGCTCAATATGGAAGAACGCGCCGTGCTGGTCGGCGGCACCATGGATATCGCCTCGGCGCCCGGCAAGGGCGTCGAGATTGTTTTGCAATTGCCTGTTACACCAGTCATGCGGAGGGTTTGAACATGTTGACAAGAATCTTGCTGGCGGACGACCACGCGCTTGTGCGCAGCGGTATCCGGTCTTTGCTCACGGCGATGCCGGGAATAGAAGTGGTGGGTGAGGCCGATGACGGCAACGCCGCCATCGAACTGACCGAAAAGTACAAGCCCGATGTGGTGGTGATGGACATCGCCATGAAAGGCATGAATGGCCTCGAAGCCGTGCGGCGGCTGCGCGCCGACCATCCGACCATCAAGTTCCTGATGCTGTCGATGTATGGTAGCGAAGAATACGTCATGCAAGCCCTGAATGCCGGCGCCAACGGTTATCTGTTCAAGGATTCTGCCGCCTATGAGCTGGAAAAGGCGCTCATCGAAGTGATCCATGGCAGGCAATACCTCGATTCGCATATTTCCAAGGAGGCGCTCGATCTTTACATGAAGAAAGTCGCATTGGACGGCACGCCGGTGGAGGTGCTGACGCCGCGCCAGCGCGAGATCCTGCAATTGATTGCGGAGGGCAATAACACCAAGGAAATCGCCTATCGACTCAATGTCAGCGCCAAGACCATAGAGACGCATCGCTCCCAACTAATGGAGCGCCTGGAGATCCGCGACGTGCCCGGACTGGTGCGTTACGCGATACGTACCGGGCTGACGACATCCGATAAATAAAGCCTTTATGTAGGGAAAATCCTGATAGTTTTCGTTGTCGCTTATGCCATAATTAATTCAAGCGACCTGATACTGCGAATGGTGCAAGTGCAGACAAATACAACGTCGATCAAGCCTGCCAACGCAGTGTGTCTGGGAGTCAAGCAAGCGTCAAGCCTCATTGTGGTGCAGGAATTGACGATGTTCAAAGCTAATACATCCACATCCGCAAGAAAGTGATCCGCACATGGAGCAAATGGATATCATGTTGGTGGACGACAGCCCGGAAGTCGCCGAGTTGACGCGCATTGCTCTGGAGACAAAAAAGCTCGCGGACAAGATGACCTGGTTCAGCGATGCCGAAGAGGCTGCCGATTTCATGTTTGCCGACAACGGTTACGCCGAGCGCAAAGCCCAGCATCCGCGCCTGATCCTGCTGGACTTGCATCTGCCGCTGATGAGCGGGCACGATTTTCTCAAAATGCTCAAGGCCAATGCCGCCACGGCGCATATCCCGGTGGTGATGTTTTCTTCTTCCGACGACCCGCGCGACATCGTGCAGAGTTACCAGCTGGGCGCCAATGGCTACCTGATGAAATCCGCCGATCCGCGCGAATTCATCGGTACGGTTGCCGAAGCCGGTGTGTACTGGGTCAACCGCAACAAGCCGGTGCGCTGAATCAAGTACCTGATGTACGTATGAAAAATGCAGGCCTGGGCCTGCATTTTCCTTTTCTTGGGCGTGGTTTTATCGGCTCAGGAGGGAAACTGGCGCAAACCGTCGAGGTCGAGAATCGTGATGCTGCCGTAGTCGACCTTCAGCAAGCCGGCCTTTTCCAATACCTGCAAGGCCTGGTTGGCGCGCTGGCGCGAAGCGCCGGAAAGATTGCCGACTTCTTCCTGCGAGATTTGCAGCTCGAGGCCGATGCCGGGATTCAGATAAGGGTTGAACAGTGCAGCCAGGCAACGCGCCACGCGGGCATCTGGTTCCAGCATGCGGTCGTATTCCACCAGTGAAATAAACAGCGCCAGGCGCTCATTGAGTTGCGTGACCAGGAAGCGGTTGAAGGGAATACTGTTGTCGAGCAACCAGAGGTAAGTCGACTTCGGCATGTAGATCAACTCGCTGTCGCGCAGCGCCACCACGTCGTATCTGCGTGGTTCATCTTTGAGCAGTGAGCCTTCGCCGAGCCAGCCGCCATTGGCCATGCCGGCAAAAGAAACCGTCTTGCCTTCGGGCGAAACGCTGCTCATCTTCAACAAACCTTCATGCACGCCGATCCAGTGGGTCACCGGGTCACCCTTGTGGCAGATGAAAGCGCCGGCGGAAAACGTGCGGCTGACGACTTCGGCTTGCACCCGGGTCAATTGTTCGCTGGTCAGCGAGCGTGCCCAGATGGTCTTGCCCAGCATGTCCTTAATCGATGTCTCTGTTGTCATTGAAATGAGTTCTATGATGCGTCGCAATATCAAAAGTTTGGCAATTGTTCTGCAATTGTCTGCGAGATGACAACCCTGCCTCTCAACTCACACTACTATCATCGCACAAAAGCAGCGCAATACCGGCTCGCTTACGAGGACGCACAAACAGAAAAACAGTAAGTGCAACGTAAGTAACCCGGTTCAGACTGACTTGACACTGACAGAGACCCAGAACGTTCGGCAGTAGACCGTAATCCGGCGGCAGAGCGTTTATAAATAAAGGTGGGACGATGGTGGAGACAACACAACGTCCAGGAGCGCAGACATTTCCGCAGCTGCTCCTGACGCATGCACAAACACGCCCCGATCGCCCGGCATTCCGGGAAAAGGATCTCGGCATCTGGCAAACCACGACGTGGGCGCAAGTCGCCGATGAGGTGAGGGCGTTTGCCTGTGGCTTGGCCGCGCTCGGTTTCAAGCGCGGCATGAGCCTGGCGATCATCGGCAACAACTGCCCGCGCCTGTACTGGGCGATGTCGGCCACGCAATGCCTGGGCGGCATGCCGGTGCCGCTGTACCAGGATGCGCCGGCCGCCGACATGGCCTATGTGCTCAACGATGCCGAGATCGACTTCGTGGTCGCAGAAGACCAGGAGCAGGTCGACAAGGTCTTCGAGATCAAACTGAATTTTTCGGAAAGCAGCGGACGTCCGACACACATCGTCTATGACGATGAACGCGGCATGCGCAACTACCGCCAGCCCGAGCTGTCCTCGTTTGCCGGCGTGCAGGAACTCGGCCGCGCCTACGATAAGGCCAATCCGTCGTTCTTCATGGATCAGGTCAACGCGCTGACCAGCGACGACATCGCCATCATCCTCTACACCTCGGGCACCACCGGCAAGCCCAAGGGCGTGTGCCATACCCATGCAGCCATGATCGCCACCGCACAGACGCTGGTTGATTTCGATCAGCTCAACGAGCGCGACGATGTGCTTTGCTATCTGCCGCTGGCCTGGGTGGGCGACTTCCTGTACTCGTTCGCGCAGACGCATGTGGCCGGCTTCTGCCTCAATTGCCCCGAGTCGCCGAGTACGGTGATGACGGACTTGCGCGAGATCGGCCCGACATATTATTTTGCGCCGCCGCGCATCTATGAAAACATCCTCACGCAAGTGATGATACGCATCGAAGATGCCGGCTGGATCAAGCGCAAGTTGTTCCATGGCTTCATGAAGATCGCCCGCCGCGTCGGCATGCGCATCCTCGATCAGAAGCCGGATGTGTCGCTGGGCGACCGCCTGTTGTATGCACTCGGCCATCTGGTGATCTACGGCCCGCTCAAGAACGTGCTTGGCATGTCGCGCATCCGCGTGGCCTATACCGGCGGCGAGGCCATCGGTCCCGACCTGTTCGATTTTTATCGTTCGCTGGGCATCAACCTCAAGCAGCTGTACGGCATGACCGAAACCTGTGTGACGGTGTGCATGCAACCATCGGGCGACGTCAAGCTCGACACGGTGGGACGGCCGATGCGCGGCGTCGAAGTGCATATCGATGCCAACGGCGAAGTGTTGGTGCGCTCGCCGGGATTGATGAAGTCGTACTTCAAGCGTCCCGATGCCACCGCCGAAGCGATCGATGAGAATGGCTATTTCCATACCGGCGATGCCGGCTTTTTCGACCACGACGGTCATCTGAAAATCATCGACCGCGCCAAGGATGTCGGCAAGATGGCTTGCGGCACCATGTTCGCGCCCAAATACATCGAAAACAAACTGAAGTTCTTTCCCTTCATCAAGGAAGCGGTCGTCTTCGGCAACCAGCGCGAACAGTGCACCGCCTTCATCAATATCGACATGGACGCGGTCGGCAACTGGGCCGAGCGTCGCAACCTGGCCTATAGCGGCTACACCGACCTGGCGGCACATGCCAGCGTGTACCAGCTGATCGCCGAATGTGTCGAGAAGGTCAATGCCGACCTGGTACAGGATCCCTTGCTGGCCGATTCGCAGGTCCATCGCTTCCTGATCCTGCACAAGGAGCTCGATCCCGACGACGACGAACTCACCCGTACCCGCAAAGTACGGCGTGGCTTCATCGCCGAAAAATACGCGGTGCTGATCGAGGCCTTGTACGCCGGCAAGCAGTCGCAGTACATCGAGACGCAGGTGAAGTTTGAAGACGGCCGCCAGGGCATGATCGCGGCCGATCTGAAGATCGCCGACGTCAAGACCTTCGCCAACCTCAACCAAGCGGCATAGGCCTGCATGACCACCATGAAAAGACATATCACGGAAGAAGTGCAGCCGGTCGAACTGACACCGCTGCAAGAGAGCCAGCAAGCGCGACAGGACACCACCACGGAAGCCGACGGCAGCCGCAAGATCGGGCCGGTGGTGCTGGATCTGCAAAACATTTCGCTTGCGTTCGGTGGCGTCAAAGCGCTCACCGACATCTCCTTCAATGTGCGCGAACATGAAATCCGCGCCATCATCGGCCCCAACGGCGCCGGCAAGAGTTCGATGATCAACGTCATCAACGGCGTCTACCATCCGCAAAAGGGCAGCATCATTTTCCGCGGCGAGCAGCGCCACAGCATGCATCCGAGCAAGGTGGCGCGGCAGGGCATCGCCCGCACCTTCCAGAACATTGCGCTGTTCAAGGGCATGACAGTGCTCGACAACATCATGACCGGGCGCAACACCAAGATGCATTCCAGCTTTCTCGCCAATGCGATCTGGTGGGGGAGCGCGCGCAATGAAGAAATCCGGCATCGCCATAAAGTCGAAGAAGTGATCGACTTCCTCGAGATCCAACACATCCGCAAGACCCCGGTCGGACGCCTGCCTTACGGCCTGCAAAAGCGCGTGGAGCTGGCGCGTGCGTTGGCGGCCGAGCCCAGCATGCTGCTGCTGGATGAGCCGATGGCCGGCATGAACGTGGAAGAGAAGCAGGACATGTGCCGCTTCATCCTTGACGTCAACGAACAGTTCGGCACCACCATCGTGTTGATCGAGCACGACATGGGTGTGGTGATGGACATCTCGGATCGCGTGGTGGTGCTCGATTACGGCAAGAAGATTGGCGACGGCACGCCCGATGAAGTGATGACCAATCCGGAAGTGATCAAGGCCTACCTCGGCACTTCTCATTGATGCACGCAACAGAACAAGCGGAGAACGCAGATGCAATTTTTCTTTGAAGTGCTGCTGAGCGGCTTGCTGTCCGGCCTGATGTATTCGCTGGTGGCGCTCGGTTTCGTGTTGATCTACAAGGCGTCCGGCGTATTCAATTTTGCCCAGGGTGCAATGGTGTATTTCGCCGCGCTGGCAGTGGTGGGCCTGATGGACAAGGGCTTGCCGATGTGGGCGGCGATCATCGGCGCGTTCCTGGTGATGATCCTGGTCGGCCTGGCGACTGAGCGCTTCGTCTTGCGCAAGCTGGTCAATCAGCCGCCGATCACCTTGTTCATGGCCACCATCGGCTTGGCGTTTTTCCTCGAAGGGCTCGGCCCGTTGTTGTTCGGCAGCGAAGTGCGCGCGATCAACCTGGGCATCGTCGATGAACCCATCATGTCCATCATGGACAGCATCGGTATCGGCATTTCCAAGTTCGACCTGTTTGCCTCGGGCATGGTGATTGCGCTGGTGTCGCTGCTGGCGCTGTTCTTCCAGCGCACCAAGGTCGGCCGTGCGCTGCGGGCGGTCGCCGACGACCATCAGGCGGCCTTGTCGCTGGGCATTCCACTGCAGCATATCTGGGCGGTGGTGTGGGGCGTGGCGGGCTTCGTGGCCCTGATCGCCGGCCTGCTGTGGGGTTCGCGTAACGGCGTCCAGTTCGCGCTCACGATGACGGCGCTGAAGGCGTTGCCGGTGCTGATCCTGGGCGGCTTTACTTCGATTCCCGGCGCGATTGTCGGCGGCCTCATCATCGGCGCTTCCGAGAAGCTGGCTGAAATCTATATTCCGCCGGTGCTGCAGGATTTGTTCGGCGGCAATTTCGGCGGCATCGAGGGCTGGTTCCCGTATGTGTTCGCACTGCTGTTCCTGCTGGTGCGACCGGAAGGATTGTTTGGCGAGCGGCATATCGACCGAGTCTGAGAAATAAGGTATGTACTCCCGTCATTCCTGCGAAAGCAGGAATCCAGCGTCGTCAGGCGGCACGCATGATCGTGCCGGCAGGCGACGCTGGCACGACGGAGATAAAAAATAAATGGTGAGATGCGTCGCCGATGGCAAATCAACGGCGAGCATTCATCCGACGAAGACACAGGAGAAACACTATGCTTTATCGTGAGGCAGGGCAGTTCAAGACGTCGTATATCGCCGATAGCCAGATCTTCCCGATCCGCCAGGATCGCATCGGCATGGCGATCTTGCTGGCGATCGCTTTTGTCGGCATCCCGCTGATCGGCAGCGAATACTGGTTTTCCGCGATCCTGATTCCATTCCTGGTGTTTGCACTGGCGGCGCTCGGGCTCAATATCCTGACCGGTTACGCCGGCCAGTTGTCGCTCGGCTCGGCTGCCTTCATGGCAGTGGGCGCCTATGCGGCTTACAACTTCCAGCTACGCATTGAAGGCATACCCATCGTGCTGTCCTTTATCCTGGCCGGTGGCTGTGCGGCATTGGTGGGCATCGTGTTCGGCCTGCCGTCGCTGCGTATCAAGGGTTTCTATCTCGCCGTGGCGACGCTGGCAGCGCAGTTTTTCGTGGTGTGGGCGCTGACCAAGTTTTCCTGGTTCTCCAACAATAGTTCCTCGGGCGTGATCAGTACGCAAAAGATCGATTTCTTCGGCATCGACATCAACTCGCCGGTGAAGAAATACCTGTTCGTGCTGGGCATCGTCTGCGTGATGGCGCTGTTGGCCAAGAACCTGGTACGCTCTTCGACCGGACGCGCCTGGATGGCGGTGCGCGACATGGATGTGGCGGCTGAAGTGATCGGCATCCAGCTCATGAAGACCAAGCTGCTGGCGTTTGCGGTGAGCTCCTTCTTTTGTGGCGTGGCCGGGGCGTTGTATGCATTTTGCTACCTCGGTTCGGTGGAGCCGGACGGCTTCTCACTGGACTTGTCGTTCCGCATCCTGTTCATGATCATCATCGGCGGCGTCGGCAGCATCCTCGGCGCCTTCCTCGGTTCGGCCTTCATCCTGCTGTTGCCGATCTTCCTCGACAACGTGTTGCCGCCGTTGGCCACGTTCCTGCACCTGCCGTTCACCAATGCGACGGTGTCGCATATTCAGCTGATGCTGTTCGGCGGGCTGATCATTTTCTTCCTGATTGTTGAGCCGCATGGGCTGGCGCGCCTGTGGCAGATCACCAAGGAGAAGCTGCGCCTGTGGCCGTTCCCGCACTAATGTTTTGCAGAAGTAAAACGATGCGTGCAACACAAGTACGCACATGGGTAAAACTACACTAGGAGACAAGCATGAAAAACATCAAACAGCTGCTATTTGCCGCGACCGTCGCCGCCAGTATGCTGGCGCCGGCGCTGCCGGCCATGGCGCAGGCCAATGACCAGTTCATCGCGATCCCGAGCTATCGCGTCGGTCCTTATGGCACCAACGGCCAGTCTTACTATGGCGGCTATGTCGATTACCTCAGCTACGTCAACCTCAAGGATGGCGGCGTCAACGGCGTCAAGCTGTCGTGGGAAGAATGCGAAACCGAGTACAACAACGCCAAAGGCGTAGAGTGCTATGAGCGCATGAAGAACAAGAATCCGGTCACCAAGGGTACCGCCATCAATCCGATGGCGACGGGTATTTCCTATGCGCTGATCGACAAGAGCGCGGAGGACAAAGTGCCGCTGCTGATGATCGGCTACGGTCGTACCGATGCGGTGGATGGCTCGGTGTTTCCGTACGCCTTCCCACTGGTGACGACTTACCAGATGCAAGTCTCGGCCATCGTCAAATATCTCACCACCAAAAACGGCGGCTCGCTGGTCGGTAAGAAGATCGTGTTCCTGTATCACGATTCGGCGTATGGCAAAGAACCGATCGTGGCGCTCCAGGCTGAGGCCAGCATCGGCAAATTCAAGCTGGTTGAAATTCCGGTTGCCCATCCCGGCAATGAGCAGGGTGCGCAATGGCTGAAAATCCGCCAGGAAAATCCCGACTATGTGATTTTCTGGGGCTGGGGCGTGATGAACCAGACTGCGTTGAAGGCGGCGCAGAAGGTCGGTTTTGCGCGCGACAAGATCATCGGTTCGTGGTGGGCCGGTTCTGAGGAGGACACCATTCCCGCAGGCGACGCTGCCAAGGGCTATCTGAGCGCAACCTGGAACGTGGCCGGCAAGGGCGTGCCACTGATTGCCGATATCGAGAAGGTGGTCTACGGCGCCGGTAAAGGCAACCTGCAGGACAAGGCCAAGATCGGTTCGGTGCTGTACAACCGCGGTGTCTCAGCAGCTTTGGCAACGGTGGAAGCGGTGCGTACTGCGCAAGGCAAGTTCGGCAAGAAGGTCATGAGCGGCGAGAACGTGCGCTGGGGCTTGGAAAACCTGAACATCACCAATGCCCGCCTGCAGCAACTGGGCGCTACCGGCCTGCTGCCTGAGATCAAGACTTCCTGCGACAACCATGAAGGTTCGGGCAAGGTCAAGATCCAGCAATGGGATGGCAGCAAGTGGGTGCTGGTGTCGGACTGGATCGAAGGCAACAAGAACCTGATCCACCCGCTGTTCAAGGCATCCGCCGCCAAGTACGCAAAAGAAAAGGGGATTACCCCGGCCTGCATGAAATAAGTTCAGGCCTTGGCGTCGGTGTGTTGAAGTGTGTCGGGCACGCCGGCGCTTTTTTGAAAAGACAGTCCGAAAACAGGCAGGTAAAGCTGGAGCAAGCATGGGTACAGCACTGAATATCAACAACATCGAAGTTATCTACGACCATGTGATCCTGGTCCTCAAGGGCGTGTCGCTGGCGGTGCCGGAAGGCAAGATCGTCGCGCTGCTGGGCGCCAACGGCGCCGGCAAGAGCACTACCCTGAAAGCAATTTCGAACCTGCTGGGCGCCGAGCGCGGCGACGTCACCAAGGGCAGCATTGAATTCAAGGGGGAGCGCGTCGACCAGATGACGCCCAATGACCTGGTCAAGCGCGGCGTGATCCAGGTGATGGAAGGGCGCCACTGTTTCGGCCACCTGACCGTGGAAGAAAACCTGCTGACCGGTGCTTACACACGCAACATCAGCAATGCCGAAGTGAAGCGGGAACTGGAAAAAATCTACGACTATTTCCCGCGCCTGAAAGTGCGTCGCAAATCGCAGTCGGGCTATACCTCGGGCGGCGAGCAGCAGATGACGGCGATCGGCCGTGCCATGATGGCCAAGCCCTCAATGATCTTGCTGGACGAGCCGTCGATGGGACTGGCGCCGCAGATCGTCGAAGAAATCTTCGAGATCGTCAAGGATCTCAACACCAAGGAAAACGTTTCCTTTTTGCTGGCCGAGCAAAACACCATGGTGGCGCTGCGCTACGCCGACTTCGGCTACATCCTGGAAAACGGTCGCGTGGTAATGGAAGGCGCGGCCAACGACCTGGCCAGCAATGAAGACGTCAAGGAGTTCTATCTCGGCGTCTCGGCGGCCGGGCGCAAAAACTTCCGCGACATGAAATTTTATCGGCGCCGCAAGCGCTGGCTGGCTTAGCGCTGCCAGCAAAACCTTGCCGGCGGCGTTGCTTCTGCTTGCCGTAATTTTGTACTGTCTGCTTCGGCGCGCCTTGCCACCGGCATTCACTGAGCAGTGCTCATTCAGGTGAGACGGTCATCGTTGTCATGCAACATTTTTTTGTCCACGCATACGGTAAATCCATGTCTGACATTCTCGATATTCTGGAACAACGCGATCCGCAACTACGCGAGCGCGCGCTCATGGACGCTTTGCCGCAACTGGTGGCGCGCGCACAAGGCGCGGCCGGCTGGCAGCGCATCCTCGGCGGCGTCAACGCGGGCGATATTGGTAGCCGCGCAGCACTGGCCCACTTGCCGGTGACACGCAAATCGGACCTGAAGGATTTGCAAAGCGCGACGCCGCCGTTCGGTGGACTCAACACGACGCCGCATCGCCAGTTGCGCCGTTTATTCGTGTCACCGGGACCGATTTTTGATCCGGAAGGACACCATCAGGATTGGTGGCGTTTCGAGCGGCCGATGCGGGCGCTGGGCTTGCGCGCCGGGCATATCATCCAGAACTGTTTTTCTTACCATTTCACGCCGGCGGCATTCATGGCCGAAGGCGCGGCGGCCAAGCTGGGTTGCGCGGTGATTCCTGCAGGCATAGGGCAGACCGAGTTGCAGGTGCAGACCATGCTGGCCCTGCAGCCGGATGCCTATGTCGGCACGCCATCCTTCCTCAAGATCATCATTGAAAAGGCGCTCGAGATGGGCGTTGCGCTCGACAACCTGCAGCGCGCACTGGTCAGCGCCGAAGCCTTGCCGCCGTCGCTGCGCAGCTGGTTCCATGAGCACGGCGTGGCGCAAGTGCTGCAACTCTACGCCTCGGCTGACATCGGCAATATCGCCTATGAATCGATCAGCGCCGGCAAGGTCAATCCGGGCATGATCCTCGACGAGGAATTGATTCTGGAAATCGTCCGGCCCGGCACCGGTGATCCGGTCAGACCGGGCGAGGTGGGGGAGGTCGTGGTGACCTCTTTCAATCCCGACTATCCGCTGATCCGTTTCGGTACCGGCGATCTGTCGGCGGTGTTGGAGGGTGTTTCGCCGTGCGGCCGCACCAATACGCGCATCAAGGGTTGGATGGGGCGCGCCGACCAGACCACCAAGGTGCGCGGCATGTTCGTGCATCCGTCACAGGTGGCCGAGATTGCACGTCGCCATGCGCTGATCCTGAAAGCGCGGCTGGTGGTCAGCGGCGAAATGGCCAACGACAGCATGACCCTGCATTGCGAAACCATGGACATGGACAGCGCCGTGCAGCAGGCGAACGCGATTGCGGAAAGCGTGCGCGACATCACCAAGTTGCGCGGGGAGGTATTGTTTGCCGTGCCGGGCAGCTTGCCCAATGACGGCAAGGTGATTGAGGATGCGCGTAAATACGAGTAGCGCGTCGCAAGGGCTGAGCGGACTCTCAGTCCGGATCGGTCTTGACCACGGTCAGCCGGGCGATCAGGAATTCGCCGTCGATCACTTTGCGAAACGGCACGCCGGCCGCCTCGAAGCCGGGGCCGCCGTGCTCTATCCAGGTCTGCGCGACCGTGTCGAAGGTGTCCACGTCCATGCCCAGCATCTGCGCCGACAGCACGAAGCGCGCGCCGTGTTTTTGCCGTGTGACGATATCTTCCAGTTTTGCCATGCTCGGTCCTCCTTGTGTGGTGACGCATTTTGGGGCGCATGATAACGCAGCTGAGCGTCACTGCGCGCAACTGAACGTGCAAAAGGGCCGGTTTCGGCGCCTTTCCTCACGGCAGCATCGGTGACTTGGTCCGGCGGGCTGTGTATAATGACGCGCGGGTGTTGCCAAGGCGGCACCCGCGGAATTTGTTTGGGATCAGGGCTACGCCGCAAGATCGCAAGCAGCTTCCAAGAGCAGAGCAGTCTGCTCCGCCAGCATTAGCATTGCTATAAGGCGAACGTGAGTTCGCCTTTTTTCTTATTTGACGTCATTGTTTGTGATCGGCTGACCAATGTTTGAATTTATCCGTAACCATCAGCGCTTGATGCAATTCCTGTTGCTGCTGTTTATTGTCCCGTCTTTCGCGTTCTTCGGTGTGCAGGGCTATAGCGGCTTTGTCGATGGCGACAATGCCGTGGCCAAGGTGGCCGGGCAGACCATCACCAAAGAAGAGTGGGATGCCGCCCAGCGCCAGCAATTGGAGCGCCTGCGCCAGATGGCCGGCGGCCAGATTGACCCTAAGGTATTCGATACCCCGGAAGCGCGTCGCGACGTGCTGGAAAGCCTGATCGCCCAGCGTGCGCTGGCAGCGGAAGTGGTCAGCGACAAGCTGACCGTGACCGACCAGGCGCTGCAAAAGAGCATCATGCAGATCCCTGGCCTGCTCAAAGCTGACGGCAGCTTCGACAACGAGCAATACACCATGCTGTTGGCCGCGCAAGGCATGACGCCCAAGAGCTACGAAGCGACGCAGCGCCGTTCGATGGCCTTGCAGCAGCTCAATATCGCGGTGCAAGGTACGGCATTTGCACCCAAGGCCGTGTCGGCGCGTCTGTCCGACCTCAACGACCAGGAACGCACGGTCCAGGAACTGAGCTTCAAAGCGGCTTCCTATGCCGGCCAGGTGAAGGTCACCGACGACATGCTCAAGGCCTATTACGACAAGAACGGCAGCAAGTTCGAAGTGCCGGAACAGGCCAAGATCGAATATGTGGTGCTGGACAGCGCTGCCGTAGCGGCGCAAGTGAGCGTCTCCGATGCCGACATCAAGTCTTACTACGACCAGAACCTCAAGCAATACTCGACCGAAGAACAACGCCGCGCCAGCCACATCCTGCTGGAAGTGAAGAAGAGCACGTCGGCTGCCGACAAGGCCGCGATCAAGGCCAAGGCGGATGAACTGGTCGCGCAATTGCGCAAGAATCCGGGCGACTTCGCCAAGCTGGCCAAGGCTAATTCCCAGGATCCGGGCTCCAAGGACCAGGGCGGCGACCTCGGCTTTTTCGGCAAGGGCGCCATGCTCAAGCCGTTTGAAGACACCGCTTACAAGCTCAAGCAGGGCGAGATCAGCAATCCGGTTGAGTCTGAGTTCGGTTACCACATCATCCAGTTGACCGGCATCAAGCCCGGCAGCGTCAAGCCGTTGGATCAAGTCAAGGGCGACATCGCCGCTGAAATCAAGAAGCAGCTGGCAGCGAAGAAGTATGCTGAGCTGGCCGAAAGCTTCAACAACATCGTCTATGAACAAGGCGACAGCCTCAAGCCGGTGGCCGACAAGCTCAAGTTGAAGATTGAAACGGTCGCAGGCGTGACGCGCCTGCCGAACCCGGCACTGGCGCCGAATATGCCGTACAACAATCCGAAGTTCCTGAAGGTGCTGTTTACCGACGACACCATCAAGGGCAAGCATAATACGGAAGCGGTGCAGGTCGCGCCGACGACGCTGATTGCCGGTCATATCGTGGAGTACAAGCCGGTGACCAAGCGTCCGTTCGATGAAGTCAAGAGCATGGTGCGCGAGCTGGTCACGCAGGATGAAGAAATGGTCCAGGCCAAGAAAGCCGGCGAAGCCAAACTGGCGGCACTGAAAGCCAAGGATGATGGCGCCGGTTTCGGCGAGGCCAAGCTGGCTTCGCGGGTAAAGACCCAGGGTTGGAACCAGGAAGCTTTCCTGGCGGTGATGAAGGCCGACACCAGCAAGTTGCCGGCGTATACCGGCGTTGAGCTGGCCGGCCAGGGCTACAGCGTGTTCCGCGTGACCAAGGTGGCGCAACCGGCAACGCCTGACGTGGCCCGTCGCAAGACCGAGCAGGAACAAATCGCCAACGTGCTGGCGGAACAGGAAATGCTGTCCTACATTAATTTCCTCAGGGAAAAAGCCAAGACCAAGATTTTGAAAGCCGGTCAGGTTGCGACAAGCGTGGCAGTGGACGGCAAATCTGCCGACATCGCCAAGTAAGCTGAGGCTTGCAGATCGTGTAAATAATGTGCACGATCGCGTGCATCAAATAAAAAAGGCCGCTTATGCGGCCTTTTTTTATGCACCGCCGCATACTGTGGACCGTACAATGGAGACTCATCTCCGTTTTTGAAGCCCGCGCCAATGTCCGCCACAGCCATCGCCACAGCCTCAGCATCTGCTTCCTCTTCTGCATCAGCACCGGTTCTGATCATCCATACCGGCGACCCCAACGACGATCTCAAACTATCCTATGGCAGCTACGCCGTGCAATTGCAGCACGCGGCCGGCCTTGGTGATGACGAGACCGAGATCGTGTCGGTATTCCAGGGGCAGCAGTTGCGCGAGCCCGGGCAATATCGCGCGGTGCTGATCACCGGCTCGCCGACCATGGTGACCGATCTGGTGGAGTGGAGCGAACGCACCGCGGCGTGGTTGCGCCGCGCCGCCGAGCACAAGTTGCCGATGTTCGGTGTGTGCTACGGCCATCAGTTGCTGTCGCATGCGTTTGGCGGCAAGGTTGGGTTCAATCCGGCCGGGCGCGTGGCCGGCACCATGCACGTGAAAAAACAGGCGATTGCCGCCGATGAGCATTTGTTGCGCGAAGCGCCGGACAGCTTCCCGGCGCACATGCTGCATTCGCAGGTGGTGCTGGAACCGCCGGCCGGCGCTACTATCCTGGCCAGTTCGCCGATGGATCCGCACCATATGCTGAAGCTGGCGTCGAATATCTTTTCGGCCCAGTTCCATCCTGAATTCAGCAGCGCCTTCGTCAAGGCGCACCTGGCCTGGTACCGCGAGATTTACAGCAAATGCGGCATCGACACCGCCGTCATGGCCGAACAGGTCAGCGACACGCCGCAATCGGCGGCGATCCTGCGCCGCTTTTTGCAGCTGCACGCAGCGCCGGCTATTTCAGCAGCGGCTTGAGGTGGGGCCAGACGTTATCGAGCAAGGTTGATTGCGCCTGTTCGTTGGGATGCATGCGATCGGCCTGGAACAGGGCCGGCTTGTCGGCGATATCTTTCATGAAGAAGGGCACCAGCGCGGTTTTGTTTTGTTTGGCCGCGGCGGGGAACAGTTGCGCGAACTTGCCGGTGTAGTCGGCACCGTAGTTCGGTGGGATCTGCATGCCGACCAGCAGTACCTTGGCCTTGGCGGCGCGCGCCATCTCGATCAGCGCTTGCAGGTTGCTCCGGGTGGCGCTCAGTTGCAGGCCGCGCAAGGCGTCGTTGGCACCCAGTTCGATGATCACGATGTCGGGCGTGTGCTTGCTGAGCAAGGCCGGCAGCCGGGTTTTGCCGCCGATGGTGGTTTCACCGCTGATGCTGGCATTGACGATGCTGGCGCCGATTTTTTCCTGTTGCAGGCGTTTGTCGAGCAAGGCCACCCAGCCGCTGCCGCGCGCCAGTCCGTATTCCGCCGACAGGCTGTCGCCGAGCACGAGCAGGGTTTTTGGTGCAGAATAGGCGCTCGCCGTCAGCAGCAACAACGGCACTGCCAGCAGCGCGACGAGCCCGTGTCGCCACGACGATGACTGGCGCCGTAGCGCGGTCTTCCCACTATCCATCCCTCTGACGCCATCGTATTGCATGCCTGATTCCTCTGTTTCTTCCATCTCTGCCGCAGCCGCCACGATCGCTGCCATCGAAGTCATTCATCTGTCCAAGCGCGTCGCCGACGCTGCGGCTCCGGCGACTGCCGTGAGCAAAGCCGGCGAGCTGGCGATTTTGCGCGACGTCAATTTTAACGTGCAGGCGGGAACCACGCTGGCCATTGTCGGCGCTTCCGGTTCCGGCAAGTCGACCTTGCTGGGTTTATTGGCCGGGCTCGATACGCCGTCTGACGGCAGCGTCAAGATCGACGGCGTCGACATCTTTGCACTGGATGAAGACGGCCGCGCGGCGCTGCGCAAGCACAAGCTGGGTTTCGTGTTTCAGTCGTTCCAGTTGCTGGGCCACCTGAACGCCGTTGAAAATGTCATGTTGCCGCTGGAATTGCGCGGCGATGCCGATGCGCGCGGCAAGGCCGAACGCATGCTGGCGCGCGTGGGCTTGTCCAGCCGCCTGAAGCACTATCCCAAATACCTGTCGGGCGGCGAGCAGCAGCGTGTCGCGCTGGCGCGCGCCTTCGTCACCGAGCCGCCGTTGTTGCTGGCCGACGAGCCGACCGGCAGCCTCGACGCCACCACCGGCGAAGCGGTGATCCAGTTGATGTTCGAATTGAACCAGGAGCGCGGATCGACGCTGGTGCTGGTGACCCACGATCCATCGATTGCGGCGCGCTGCGCCAGCACCATCACCATCGCTGCCGGCCGTTTGGTCTAGGCCGGCTTTTGCCCTGCCTTGGGCAACGGATGGGCGCGTCGGTGTTCGATCAGCGCGATGCCCATGCCGCTGGCGCAAATGATGGCGATACCCAAAATGGTGATGGCGTCGGGGAACTGGCTGAACACCAGCCAGCCCATGGCGGTTGCTGAAATGATCTGGGTGTAGGCAAACGGCGTCAGCACGGATGCTTCGGTGTGCTTGTAGGCGCTGTTGAGGAAAAAATGGCCGATGGTGCTGGTGACGCCGGTCGAGGCCAGGATCATCCATTCGGTGGCGTCCGGTGTGTGCGGCGACCAGAAGAAGGGCACCATCAGGGTGCTCAGGATCATGCCTACCAGGCCGCCATAAAACAAGGTCACCATGGGATCGTCGGCCTGGTTCGCCTTGCGGTTGAGTATCGACACCGCGGCATAGGTTGCTGCCGACAATAGTCCCAACACCACGCCGTGGGCCGGGATGTCGCCACCTGGGCGTATCACGATCAGCATGCCGGCAAAGCCCACTGCTACCGCGATCCAGCGCGAGATATAGGTGGTTTCGCCGAGCAGCCAGGGCGACACCGCCAGCACGATCAGCGGGGCACAGAAATTCATCGCCGTGCCTTCCGCCAGCGGCACGATCTTCAACACCGAAAAGAACATCAACGTCGACAGCAGCAGCGCCACCGCGCGGATGAATTGCAGGTGCGGCTTGTTGGCATGCAGGATGCTGCGGCCGGTGCGCCGCTTGTAGAGCGGCATCAGCGTCGCCGCCATGAAGATGGTGTTGATGGAGTAGCGCATCCAGGCAATCATCACCACGTGGTAGCCGGCCATGCCGAGCAATTTACCGGCGGTGTCGAGCAAAGACAAGGTCCACAAACCAGAAATCAAGAACAAGATGCCCAGCCAGAGTTGAGGATGCGTTGCTACGTTAACGGGCATGGTCGCGGATGATTTGATTGAGGAGGGTGCGTACCGCGGGGACCACCTCGCTGGCGGTCAGGCCGACCGGGCCGACGCCGAGCTCGACCAGTTGGTCGGCCGCCTTGCCGTGCATCCAGACCGCTGCCAGCGCTGCCTGCCTGGTGGGCCAGCCTTGCGCCAGCAAAGCGCCGCACAAGCCCGACAAGACATCGCCGGTGCCGGCCGTCGAGAGCGCCGGGTTGCCGGTGGTGTTGATCACGATCTCGCCGTCGGGCAGCGCAATCACGGTGCCGGCGCCCTTCAGGATGGCGATGCTTTTGAAGTGTCGCGCCAGCAGTCGCGCCGCTTGCGGCCGGTCGTGCTGGATCTCGGCGGTGGTGGCGTCGAGCAGGCGCGCCGCTTCCAGCGGATGCGGCGTGATGATGCTGCTGTGCGGAGGACGATCTTGCAGCTTGTGTTGCAGGCCGGGTTCGGCGGCGATCATGTTGAGCGCATCGGCGTCGATCACGATGCGTCCTTGTGCATCGAGCGCGCGCGCCAGCACGTCGTGGGCATGGCGCGAGGTGCCCAGGCCGGGCCCGACCACCACCGTGGCTGTCGGTGCGCCGAACTCCATGCGGTCGGCCTGGCGCATCATCAGTTCGGGATGTACGCTGTCATAGGCTGGCGCATCGTCGACGAAAGCGATGAAGACGCGGCCGCTGCCGGCATGCGCCGCCATGCGCGCGGCCAGCACCGGTGCGCCGCCCATGCCGTGGGCGCCGCCCACCACGATGACGTCGCCGTAGCTGCCTTTGTGGGTGTTGCCGGCGCGCGGCTTGAGCGCGGAGCTGAACAGGGATAATTCGTTCAAGTGGGCGTGCGCGACGACCAGGTGCTTGTCGTCGATGTCCAACGAATCGATGGAAATCTTGCCGCTGAAGTCCTGGCCGTCGCAGGTATGCATGCCGGGCTTGTCACCGATGAAGCTCAGCGTATGCGTGGCGCGCACGGCGATACAGCCGGGGCCGCCGATGATGCTGCCGGTGTCGGCTTGCAGGCCGCTGGCGATATCGATGGCCAGCACCGGGCAACGCAAGGTGTTCACGTACTCGACGCAGGCGCGCATCTTGCCGACCAGCGGGCGGCTCTGGCCTATGCCCAGCAGGCCGTCGATGACCAGGCTCCAGCGCTGCGACGCCAGATGGCCGGGGGCGGTAATGTCGAGCAATTCCACTTCCGATTCGCGTACGCGCTGCAGCGCCTGGCGCGCGTCGTCAGCCTGTTTGGTTGCGTCGGCGTGCAGCGCGACGGCGACATGCAGGTCGAATTGCGACAAGTAGTAGGCGGCTTCGAGGGCGTCACCGCCGTTGTTGCCGGGGCCTGCCAGGATCAGCACATGCGCTTCGTCTTCGGCCGCCGTCAGGCTCAGCGCCAGCCTGGCGCAGGCTTCGCCGGCGCGTTGCATCAGCGTGTAGGGGGGCAGGTCCGCGCGGGCGGCATTTTCGATCCGGCGAATTTCAGCAATCGAATAAAGCGCACTCATAGTCGATGCGGCCCGGTAAGGTCAAAAAGGATGGAGCAGAGGGAAGAGGAGAATGGTGCTGGCCTGACCATTCTAAGTCAATTGAAAAAAATCCGCAGAGATGAAAAACGCGCTGCAGCTGACAGGCGGCGACCGACCAGGGCGACGCCTGTCAGCTGCGTGCGATCTACGAGGCGAGCGCCGACAGCAACAGGCCGTCGCTGTCGATCTCGGTCTCGCGTCCCGCCATGGTGTCGGCCAGCAATTTGGCTGAACCGACTGCGGCCGACCAGCCGTGTGCGCCGTGGCCGGTATTGACGAAGATGTTGCCGTGAGTGGTGGCGCCCACCAGCGGCATGCCGTTCGGCTGCAAGGCAAAGGTGCTGGCCCAGAAGTTGGCGGTGTTGAAGTTGGCGGCGTTCGGGTAGTAGTCGTTGGCCACCTTGAGCAGGCTGTTGATGGCCTTGGCGTGCGGCTGCTCGCTGCGCGGCAGGAAACCGAGCAGGCCGGACACGCGGATGCGGTTGCCCACGCGCGCGATGGCGACCTTGTAGGTTTCGTCGAACAGTGCGGTATTGGGCGCTTCGTCGAGGTTCTTGACGGCGGCCATGGCGTTATAGCTTTGCACCGGGCACAGCGGCAAGGACACGCCCAGCGGCTTGAGCAGCTGCATGTTGTGCATACCGGCCGCCAGCACCACGCCGTCGACTGTCAACGTGCTGGCGGGGCTGTCGTCGCCGTTGGCGACATCGATGGAGACGCGACCACCGAATTCCGGCCGGATCGCGGTGACCGATTGCGAGAAATGGAATTGCACCCCGATCGACTGGGCGATCGCACGCAGTTGCTTGACGAACAGCACGCAGTTGCCGGTGGCGTCTTTCGGGTAATACAGCGCGCCGGCGATCGGCGTGGCCGACTGGAACGCCGGCTCGACCTCGGCAATCGCCTGTTGCCCCTTGATACTGTGGCGCGGCAGTTCGAATTGCTTGAGGCTGTCTTCGATGGCGGCGCAACGATCGGCGTCGGCTTGCTGGCGGAACAGGTGCAGCAGGCCCTGGCTGTTTTCCTGCTCCAGCGCGTATTGGTCCTGCAAATGCAGCGTCAGCATCTGGCCGTAGGCCGACAGACGCGTCAGGCGTTGTTTGTTGAGCGAGAAATAATCCTGGTATTCGCGGCGCGACTTGCGCACCCAGCGCCAGCGCGCAGGATTGAAGCCGGACTTGACGAGGATGGGCGGGTCGCTCTTGAACAGGTTGGAAAATGCGGTACGGGCGATGCCGGGCAATACCAGCGGCTGCACCGCGCACGGCGCCAGCAGGCCGGAGTTGCCGAAAGTGGCTTCTTCGGCAACATTGGCGCGGCGTTCCAGCACGGCGACCTCGAAGCCGGCGCGCGCCAGGAAATAAGCGGTGCTCACTCCTGACAGGCCGCCACCGACAATGGCAATCTGTTTCAATGTTTTGTTAGGCGTCACTATTTTATGATCATCGATTCTATCGAAGCCGAAGAGGTCGTTTCCCCTTGCCGACCTGCATTGGCGGGCATGCGGAGAGCCTGCCCGTGCCGCGTCCGGCTATTTGCCTCGCTAATGCGGCCTGAATGATACCAAATCGGGGTAGCCGCAGCGCGTGGCGGCGATTTTTTTATATGGGAAGGCCCGTTCACTGCAGGTTTACGTCGAAATCTGAAATAAATTACTTCGCTGTTTTTCGAGTGTTGGCCATATCTGCGCAAAACGGCGCTCGGTGCGGAACTTGAAAATCAGGTTTTTCTCTGATACGTGCTTGTTATTCCGGGTCGGGATTGGCTACAGTGCAGGGGGCAGTATTTTTCACTGCTGTTGTCGCTCTCGTCCTGGGCAACCGGTAATTTTCCATGTACTACTTCTGCACTCATTCTTATAAAGGTGAACTTATGACCATGTCCAAACGTTTTGCTGCATTTTTCTTCGCTCTGTTCGTGCTGGCCCTGGCCGGCTGCGGCTCGACTCCGGAGCAAGCCAGTACCGGACAGATCATTGACGATACCGTGATCACCACCAAAGTGAAGGCGGCGATCTTCGAAGAGCCGACATTGAAAACGCTGCAGATCGGCGTCGAGACTTTCAAAGGTATCGTCCAGCTGAGCGGCTTCGTCAATTCCAGCGCGGCTTCGCTCAAGGCGGCGGAAGTGACGCGTAAAATTGAGGGCGTCAAAGGGGTGAAGAACAGCCTGGTCGTGAAGTAAATTCCAGCAGCTTTCACCAGCTCGGCCCGGACCACCGCAAGGTGCTCCGGGCCGCCGTCATTTGAACTCAGACTATTGCGGTGGCCTGGTCGAGCGCGTCGAAGCGTTCGCGCAAAAAGCCGAGCAGGGCGCGCACCGTCGGTGATGCGCTGTTGCGATGCGGGTAGACCGCATTGAGCGGGATCTCTTCCTGGCAATAGGCGTCGAGGATGGTCGTCAGCCGTCCGGCCTGCACGTCCTCGCGCACATCGATCCACGATTTGTACGCGATGCCGGCGCCGGCCACGGCCCACATTCGCGCGATCGAGGCGTCGTCGGTCATGCGGTCGCCTTGCACCTTGACGTCGATGGCTTGCTTGCCGTGCTGGAAATGCCATTGATTGAACAAACCTCGCTTGAGGTAAAACAGCAGGCAGTTGTGGTGCTGCAAATCGTCCGGCGTTTGCGGCATGCCGCGGCGTGTGAGATAGTCGGGCGAGGCCACCAGCACGCGCCGGCCGACCGCAAGTTGCTGCGACACCAGCGTGGAGTCGCCCAGTTTGCCCGAGCGGATCGCCACGTCGACGGCGTCACGAAACAGATCGGCGACACGATCTGAAAACTGCATCGTGAACTTGACGTCGGGATGTTGCGCCTGGAATGCATTGAGCCACGGCAACAAGACATTGCGGCCGATGTCGGAAGGCATGGACAGGCGGATATGTCCTTGGATCGCGTCCTTGCTGCTGCTCAGCAGCGTCTCGCCTTCCTGCAGCAAGGCCAGCGCGTCGCGGCAATATTCCAGGAAGATCTCGCCCTCGGGCGTCAGCCGCATGCTGCGTGTGGAACGTGCGAACAGGCGCGTGTTCAGGCGTTGTTCGACGCGTTTCAGGCTGGCGCTGGCGGTGGCCGGCAAAATCCCCAGGATGCGCGCCGCCTGCGACAGGCTGCCGGTGTCGGCGGTATGGATCAACAATTGCAGGTCGGTGGTGGCGTACATGCTTTATTTTCAAATTTAATTTGTAAGTAATTCAATTTTAAGTCTATTTATCTGTTTTTGCGATGGGGTGATAATGCCTCATCTCCCGGGCATTACCGGGTGCTTGATAAAGGAAAAACACCATGAAAGCCGTCGCCGTAAAGCGTTACCTGCCTATCTCCAATCTCGAATCCCTGCTCGATGTGGAATTGCAACAACCGATGCCGGACGGCCGCGACCTGTTGGTGGCGGTCAAGGCGATTGCCGTCAATCCGGTCGACACCAAGGTGCGCGCGCCCAAAGAGAAGGTCGAAGATGCGCCGCGCATACTCGGCTGGGACGCCGCCGGCGTGGTGGCAGCCGTCGGTCCGGATGTGAGCGGTTTCAAGGTCGGCGATCAGGTGTTCTATGCCGGCGACATCACGCGCCCCGGCAGCAACAGCGAGTTCCAGCTGGTGGATGAGCGTATCGTCGGCCATGCGCCGGCCTCGCTGGCGGTGGAGGAGGCTGCCGCCTTGCCGCTGACCGCGATCACTGCCTGGGAAGCGCTGTTCGACCGCCTGCGCGTACCGCGCAAGGCGGCTGCCGGCAAGGCCGCCAGCATCCTGATCATCGGCGGCGCCGGCGGGGTCGGCTCGATTGCGATCCAGCTGGCGGCCAAGCTGGCCGGCCTGCAGGTGATTGCCACTGCCTCGCGTCCGGAATCGGAAAAGTGGGTGCGTGAACTGGGCGCGCATCGGGTGATCAACCATTTCGGCGATATCCCGGCGCAGCTCAAGGAAATCGGCTACGACAGCGTCGACTATGTGCTGATCCTGAACGACACCGACAAGCATTTCCCGGCCGCCGCCACGGCCATCGCGCCGCAAGGGACGATTGCCACCATCGTCGAAAACAACGCTCCGCTCGATGTTTCCCTGCTGAAAGCCAAGAGCGCCGGTTTCGTCTGGGAATTCATGTTCACCCGTTCGATGTTCCAGACGCCGGACATGGCGCAGCAGGGCAAGCTGCTCGACGAAATCGCCCACCTGATCGATCAGGGCGTGATCAAGACCACGCTTAGCAAGGTGTTGTCGCCGATCAATGCGGCCAACCTGCGCCAAGCCCACGCTGATCTGGAAGGCGGTCGTGTGATCGGCAAGATCGTGTTGAAGGATTTTTAAGAGCGGCGCCTGTGAATGCTGCCATTGCGCTGTGGTTTGCTGCCGTAATGGCGGTTTTCGTGGGCTGGAATGGGGTGGGCAAGGTATAATTCGGGTTTTCGTATTTTCCGGTGCCCACGCGGCGCGACGGATCAAGGGCCTGTTCAACAGGTCCTAATACGACTCGATTCCACCGCCAAATCCTGACTTTCTGCCATGCTGATTCTGCCGGGCTCCAATGCCCTTTCCGCCTTCCGCACTCAACGTCTCTTGTCTCAATTGCAATCCGTCGACGCCGCCATTACGGGTGTGACCGGACGCTACATCCACTTCATCGACGCCGTCGCTGAAGTGTCGCAAGACGATCAGGCGCGCCTCGATGGTTTGTTGACCTATGGCGAACCGTTTTCCGGCGTGGCAGAGGGCGATGAATTCGTCGTGATCCCGCGTTTCGGCACGATTTCGCCCTGGGCCAGCAAAGCCACCGACATCGCCCGCAATTGCGGCATGGTGCAGATCCACCGCATCGAACGCGGCGTTGCCTATCACGTGCAAGTCAAAACCGGCTTGCTTGGCGGCGCCAAGAAACTCAGCGACGCCAGCCTGGGCGCCGTCGCCGCACTACTGTGCGACCGCATGACCGAAATGGTTTTGCGCACACCACAGGAAGCTGCTGGCCTGTTCAGCGAACTGCAAGCCAAACCGCTCGAATTCGTGGACTTGCTGGCCGGCGGCAAAGCTGCTTTGGAGAACGCCAATACCGAACTCGGCCTGGCCTTATCGGATGACGAAATCGACTATCTGGTCGACGCCTTCACGCGCGCGCAACGCAATCCTACCGACGTCGAACTGATGATGTTCGCGCAGGCCAACAGCGAACACTGCCGCCACAAGATTTTCAACGCCGACTGGACCATCGACGGCGAGAAACAAAGCAAGTCGCTGTTCGGCATGATCCGCAACACGCATGAGCTGCATCCCGAAGGTACCGTCGTTGCGTACAGCGACAACTCCTCGGTGATCGAAGGCGCCAACATTTCGCGCTTCTATCAGCGCGGTGCGGCCAAGGGCAACGTCTATGCAGCATCGGACGAGCTGACCCACATCCTGATGAAGGTCGAGACGCATAATCACCCGACCGCGATTTCGCCATTCCCGGGCGCCTCCACCGGCGCCGGCGGCGAGATCCGCGATGAAGGTGCGACCGGTCGCGGCGCCAAGCCGAAGGCAGGCCTGACCGGCTTCACCGTCTCCAACCTGATGGTCACGCACGCGGTGCAGCCATGGGAAAACGCGCGCGATGTCGCGCAAGTGCCGGCGCAACGCGACGCCCTGGCGCAGGCAGGCATCTACGGCAAGCCTGACCGCATTGCTTCGGCACTGCAAATCATGATCGAAGGCCCGCTCGGCGGCGCCGCGTTCAACAACGAATTTGGTCGTCCCAACCTGGGCGGCTATTTCCGCACCTACGAACAAAACGTCGGCGGCAACGTGCAGGGTTATCACAAGCCCATCATGATCGCCGGCGGCATCGGCAGCATCAACGCCAAGCACACCAAGAAAAACGACTTGCCGGTCGGCAGCCTGCTGATCCAGCTGGGCGGCCCCGGCATGCGCATCGGCATGGGCGGCAGCGCCGCTTCGTCGATGGCCACCGGCGCCAACACGGCCGACCTCGATTTCGACTCGGTGCAACGCGGCAATCCTGAAATGGAACGCCGTGCGCAAGAAGTCATCAATGCCTGCTGGACCATGGGCGACGACAATCCGATTCTGTCGATCCATGACGTCGGCGCGGGCGGCCTGTCGAATGCTTTTCCGGAAATTACCAACGACGCCAAACGCGGCGCGATTTTCGACCTGCGCAAGATCCCGCTGGAAGAAAGCGGCCTGGCGCCCAAGGAAATCTGGAGCAATGAGTCGCAAGAGCGCTATGTGCTGGCGATCGCGCCCGAACAACTGCCGCTGTTCCGCTATTTGTGCGAGCGCGAGCGCTGTCTGTTCGCCGTGGTCGGCAGCGCCACCGAAGAGCGCCAGCTCAAGCTGGTCGATCCGGAACAAAGCAATAATCCGGTCGACATGCCGATGGACGTGTTGTTGGGCAAGCCGCCCAAGATGCACCGCGACGTCACGCACGTCGCCGTCGAATTGCCGCCGGTCGACCTGACCGGCATGGATCTGGTGGAAGTGTCGCACCGCGTGCTGCGTCTGCCGGCCGTCGCCGACAAATCCTTCCTGATCACCATCGGCGACCGCAGCGTCGGCGCCATGACCGTGCGCGACCAGATGGTCGGTCCGTGGCAGGTGCCGGTGGCCGATTGCGCCGTCACTGCGATGAGCCTGGAAGGCTATCTCGGTGAAGCGATGGCGATGGGCGAGCGTACCCCGCTGGCCGTCATCAATGCTGCCGCCTCGGGCCGCATGGCGGTCGGTGAAGCGATCACCAACATCGCGGCCGCGGCGATTGAAAAAATTTCCGACATCAAGCTGTCGGCCAACTGGATGGCCGCCTGCGGTCAGCCTGGCCAGGACGCCGCCTTGTTCGACACCGTCAAGGCCATCGGCATGGAATTGTGCCCGGCCTTGGGCGTCTCGATCCCGGTCGGCAAGGATTCGCTGTCGATGCGCACCACCTGGAAGGACGACGCCGCCGCCAAGTCCGTGACCTCGCCGGTGTCGCTGATCGTGTCTTCGTTCGCGCCGGTACAGGACGTGCGCCGCACGCTGACGCCGCAGATTCGCAACGACCTGGGCGACACCGTGCTGATCGCCATCGACCTCGGTCGCGGCAAGAACCGCATGGGCGCATCGGCGCTCACGCAAGTGATGCAACAGATCGGCAATGCAACGCCGGACGTCGATAGCGCCGAAGACCTGAAGGGCTTCTTCGCCGCGATCCAGCAACTGAACCAGCAAGGCCAACTGCTGGCTTACCATGACCGTTCCGACGGCGGCTTGTTCGCGACGCTGACCGAAATGGCGTTTGCCGGCCGCAGCGGCTTGTCGATCAATCTCGACATCCTGACCATGGAAGGCGAACACGCTTCTGACTGGGGCGATTCCAAGAACTGGGCTTCGCAGGTGGGCGAGCGCCGCAATGAAATGACTTTGCGCGCACTGTTCAATGAAGAGCTGGGTGCGGTGATCCAGGTGCGCGCCGACCAAAAGTCGGAAGTCATGAATGTGTTGCGCAACTACAATCTGGGCGCCTGCAGCCACATCATCGGCAAACCGAACAACCGCGATGTGATCGAGTTCATGCGCGACGCCAAGAACATCTACAGCCAGCCGCGCAGCGTGCTGCATCGTCTGTGGAGCGAGACCAGCTGGCGCATCGCACGTCTGCGCGATAACCCGGCCTGTGCCGACGCCGAGTACGAGCGCCTGCTGGACCTGGCCGATCCCGGCATCACGCCAAAACTGACCTTCGATCCGCAAGAAGATATCGCGGCGCCCTTCATCAACACCGGCGTCCGTCCGCGCGTGGCGATCCTGCGTGAGCAGGGCGTCAATTCCCACATCGAAACCGCCTACGTGATGCACAAGTCCGGCTTCGAGTCGGTCGACGTCCACATGAGCGACCTGATCGCCGGTCGCGCCAAGCTGGGCGACTTCACCGGCCTGATCGCCGTCGGCGGCTTCTCCTACGGCGATGTGCTGGGTGCCGGCGAGGGCTGGGCCAAGACAATTTTGTTCAATGCCCAACTGGCCGAGCAGTTCTCACAATTCTTCCAGCGCCAGGACACCTTCTCGCTGGGTATCTGCAACGGCTGCCAGATGATGAGCAACCTCAAGTCCATCATCCCGGGAGCGCAAGACTGGCCGAAGTTCACACGCAACAAGTCGGAGCAATTCGAAGCGCGTTTCGCCATGGTCGAAGTGCAGGAGTCGCCTTCGATTTTCCTGCAAGGCATGGCCGGCACGCAAACGCCGATCGCGGTCGCGCATGGTGAAGGCTTTGCCGACTTTTCGCTGACAGGTGACGTCAGCAAAGCGCTGGTGGCGATGCGCTTCGTCGACAACAAGGGCGGCGTGACCGAAGCCTATCCGTACAACCCCAACGGCTCGCCGCAAGGCATCACCTCGGTGACCACGCCGGACGGCCGTTTCAACGTGTTGATGCCGCACGCCGAACGCGTGTTCCGCACGGTCACGCAGTCGTGGCATCCGGATGCATGGGGCGAGGATTCACCATGGATGCGCATGTTCCGCAACGCGCGCAAGTGGGTGGGTTAACGCGTCGCTGCTTATTGCCGCCGTTAAGGCACTCTTCGGAGTAATGCCGTTCAGTGAAGAGTAATCAAGCTCGATTTTTGGGACAGATGTAGCTGTAAAGCCAAGAAAAACGCCGCTCCGAAGACATTCGCAGCGGCGTTTTTTTGTTTCACTGAACGGCATTACACTCTTCGGAGTGCTTTTTATTGCAGTGATTTGTCCGCGCTATCCGGTGTCTCAGCCGACCTGCAATGGCCGCTGCTGGCGAACGCGGCGGATAAGGATGAACAGGCAATGGACGACGGTGGCGCAGATGCCTGCGATCGTGATCCAGACGCCAATGGCAAATTCAGGCGGCATCTCGGTAGATATCGCATTGGTGAATTTGTCGCTATAGAGAGCAAGCACCAGGCCGATCCAGATCAGCGCGGCATACAGGCGCCAGAGCCAGGCTTTGGTCTTACCGCGGAAGGCTTGCCAGGTGGCGAAGACAATACAAAAAAGCAGCAAGCACAGGCTTGCGCCGATGTTGATCAATGCGATCGGATCCAAATTGCTGAGAGTCATGAGGTATTTCTGAAGTGACGGGAAGTGTTGTGACTCAGGAAGAATCATCTGGTTTCGCCGCTGTTACAAACGGAAGCAAAGAGAAAGGCAATTTCATAGGAAGATCGAAAATAAATGATTTTTTATTTCTCGCTTTGCATCTTGCTGGACAAAAGAAAAAACGCAGATCCGTGCAGGCATCTGCGTTTTTTAATCGCTCATCACAATGGATTGCCAGTACGCTGAGCTTTCTCGGCTGAACTCAGCCGAAGGGCAAGCTTAGAAAATGTGGCGGATGCCGACCGACAGGCCGGTCACATTGTTCTTGCCGGCCAGTTCCGCCTGAGCGGCGTCCTTGGCCTTGTTGTAGTCGACCGTCGTGTAGACCTGAGTGCGTTTGGACAGGGCATATTCCGCCACGCCGACCAGCGCATAGCGCTTGCCGCTGTCGCCGGCAACAGCAACGTTCTTGCTCTTGTCATAGTAAGCAGCGCCAGTCAGTCCCCAGGCTGGCGTCAACTGATAGGTGGTGCCGAAGAAGTAACCGTCGTCCTTGCGCTCCAGGCCAACCACGCCGCCAGATTTGCTGGCAACGCTGTTTTCCAGTGCGAAATAGGCGGAAGTCGTGCCGGTGCTGTCTTTGATCTTGTAGTAGCCGCCGAACAGCTTGGCTGCGCCGATGACATAGGACGCGCTCAGGTTGTAGGCAGTGTCCTTGTTGGCTGCTGTCGTTGTATCGACAGTCTGTTGATAGCCGCCGCCAACGGACAGGTTGCCGGTGGTGTATTGCAGCGACGAGCTGACCTGGCTACCTTTGCGCGTCGAACCTGCCTGTTCGCCCATGGCCCAGCTCAGGCCGGCCGAGAAGCCGCCGAAAGTGCCGTAGTACTTGAGCATGTTGGAGTTGCGAACCAGGGTGGCGCCGGCCGGCAGCCACGAATTGGCTGCATAGTTGCCAACGGTCAGCGGATCGAAGTGATCGGCCATCAGATCGAACAGCGGTGTTTGCTGGCGACCGACGCTGACCTGGCCGTAGCTGCCGCTCATGCCGACCCACGATTGACGGCTGAACAGCACGCCGGGTGCGGAGAAGCCGCCGGTGTCGGAATTGAAGCCATTTTCCAGGCGGAAGTTGACCTTGTTGCCGCCGCCGATGTCTTCGCTGCCCTTGAAGCCGATACGGCTGTTGGAGAGCGCGCCGTTGTCCATCTTGAGGTTGCTGTTGCCGGCGGCGTTATCGCTACTGACATAGCGGATGCTGGTGTCGACGATGCCGTACACGGTGACGCTGGATTGAGCAAAAGCGCTGCTGCTGGCGAGGCCGGCGATGACCAGTGCCAAAGAAGTTTTTTTCATGCATTTCTCCTAAACTTGCTGTTTTTTTATGGTCCCTGCGATGACGAGATCGCTATTGTGCAGCGGTCGTCGTCGCAGCTCATCGCCGCATTTGCTTTTGTATTTATTCTCTTGGATGCGGCGTCACCTTGGGGCCTGTTACCAATGAATTTGCAAGAGGGGTTGCTGCCAGAAGGCGTGCTGGCAGCAACCTTCCGGCAACGGTTACAGGCGTCGCTTGCCGTTGTTGCAGCTGCTTGTCGTCGTGTTGCTACGGCAAGGAGCTGCGCCTGGGCATTCAACGCCTGCCGCGCGTTCGCACTCGCAAATTCATTGGTAACAGGCCCTGCGGGTAAGGCGAGAGAATATCAGCAGATATTTCTCCTGAAAAAAGAATTAACTGACGTACGTGCTATTTGTAGCTTTTAGGTAAATGCGTAAATTATTTCGTCATAAATATTGACCGGGATGCGTACTTCGCGCAGGTAGGTGAGATTTTTTTATATTTTTACGCATAACTGGCTGGTTTTTGCACAAAACAAAAAAACGGGCGCCGAAATTAAAAAAACGCCCAAAACCGAAATCGGCAATGGGCGTTTTTGGCGATGAGCGGGATGCCAAATCGCATCCCGCTCAGTAGCTTGATAGGGCTGGGTATTACTGTACCTTGGCCTTCTTGCGCAGTTCTTCCTGATACGCTTGCAGCTTTTTCTGTTGCAGCGCTTCGGCGATTTGCGGTTTCACTTCTTCCAGTGTCGGGACCTTGGCCGGACGTGTGTCTTCCAGCTTGATCACGTGGTAACCAAATTGGGTCTTCACTGGCGTTTCGGTGACTTCACCCTTCTTCAGTGCAACCATGGCGTCGGAGAACGGCTTCACGAAGGACGCTGGTGTGGCCCAATCCAGATCGCCGCCATTGGCTGCGGAACCGGTGTCCTTCGATTGCTTGGCCAGGTCTTCAAACTTGGTGCCGGCCTTCAGCTTGGCGATGATGGCCTTGGCGTCTTCTTCCTTGTCGACCAGGATGTGACGAGCGTGGTATTCCTTGTCGCCGGCTTGTGCCTTGAATTTGTCGTATTCAGCCTTGATGTCGGCATCAGCAACCGGATGCTTCTTCAGGTAGTCGCCGATCAGGGCGCGGATGACGATCGATTGACGCGCCAGTTCCAATTGGTTCTTGACGTCGGCGTTGTTGCTCAAGCCTTGCTTGTCGGCTTCCTGCATCAGGATTTCGCGATTGATCAGCTCTTCTTTCACAGCGCCGCGCAGTTGTGGGCTGTCAGGCTGGCCTTGTGCTGTCATTTGCTTGACCATCACGTCAGCGCGCGACGATGGGATTGCCTTGCCGTTGACGACGGCCAGATTTTGCGCCATGACTGGCAGGGCAGCAGTAGCCAACAGCAGTACCAGCAAACGAGCGGGTTTGAATGTCATTATTGAATCCTAAAAAATGGAGGTAATAAATCGAGGAAATGAAAGGTATAGAGGGGGGATAGTCTTGTTAGTTCGCTATTTCAGATGGTGCGATGGCGATGATCGCCAATGCGTGTATATCCTTGTGCATCATATCAGCCAGGCAATCATACACCAGCCGATGGCGAATTAAACGATTTTTACCCTCAAAAACGGCGGAAATCAGGCGCACGCGATAGTGGCCGCCACCCGATGCAGCGCCTGCGTGACCGGCGTGCAGGGCTGACTCGTCCTCCACTTGACACTCGCTCGGTGAGAAAGTTGCAAGCAGGCGGCTGCGGATGAGCTCGTGACGCTCGCTCATTCCGCATCTTTCATGTATTTCGACAGGAACAGGCTTTGCGCGATGATGAAGGCGAACATCAGCCCCATGGTGCCGAACATCTTGAAATTGACCCAGGTATCTAGCGTGTAATTGAAGGCAACATACAGGTTCAGCAAGCCCATCGCCACGAAGAAAATCGACCAGGCCAGGTTCAGCTTGCCCCATATCGGTTCGGGCAGGGACACTTGCTTTTCCATCATCACGCGCACCAGGTTTTTCTTCATGACGTACTGGCTGGCCAGCAGGGCGACCGCGAAGCACCAATACAGGATGGTCGGCTTCCATTTGATGAACGTATTGTCGCGGAAGTAAATGGTCGCGCCGCCGAACACCACGATGATGGCCAGCGACACCCACAGCATGCCGTCGACCTTCTTGCGGCGCGCCAGCAGGTAGCCGATCTGGGCCAGCGAAGCGACGATGGCTACCGCAGTGGCGAGCAGGATGGGCGCTTGCGAGACATCCACAGCACCGCCGGACATGAAGCCCGACAGGTACTGGGACACCAGGCCCTGGGCGGCATCGGCATGACCTTCACCCCATTTGAAAACGCCGAAAAAGAGGATGACGGGAAAGAGGTCAAACAAGAACTTCATTGGTTAAGTCTTCTTAAAAAGTAGGTGGACGGATGGTGCAAACCGACAGCTTATCAGGTGGCCGGATCAAACCGCAACGAGGCTGAATTGATGCAGTAACGCAAGCCGGTCGGCGGCGGCCCGTCGGGGAACACATGGCCCAGATGCGCGTCGCAGACATTGCAGACGATTTCGGTACGAATCATGCCATGACTTTTGTCGACGATCTCGCGCACATTGTCCGGATTGAGCGCCTTGAAATAGCTGGGCCAGCCGCAGCCCGAATCGAATTTGGTATCCGAGGCGAACAGCGGCGTGTTGCAGCAGACACAGGTATAGATGCCGGCTTCGTGATGATCCCAGAATTTACCGGTAAAAGCGCGCTCGGTGGCGGCATGGCGGGTCACCTGGTATTCCATCGCATCCAGTTGGGCACGCCATTCGGCGTCGGTTTTTTGGACTTTGGCAGTCATGCTGAGGCTCCTTGGTAACGGCGGGTAAATGGTGATGGCGAATACGGTTTAGTCGGGCGGCGCAAGGCAATCTTACGCTCAGGAAGAACAGCTGACTTCAAGATGGCTGGCCCAGTCCGGCGGTAGCTCGGCGTACTTGTCGTGCTCGGGTTGTTCATCGAAAGGGCGTTGCAAGATCTGCAGCAATTTCGCGACTTCCGAGAAATCCTTGTTGTGCGCCTTGTCGATGGCCACTTGCGCCAGGTAATTCCGTAGCACGTATTTGGGGTTGCTTGCGTCCATTGCAAGTTTCCGGGCGGCATCGATGCTGTTTTCCTGACGCAGGCGGGCGCGATATTGCTCGACCCAGGCGTCGAAGGCCGGGCGGTCGATGAACAGGTCGCGCAGGGCTTCGTCGCCGCTGTTGTCGGTGCATCGTACGTCGCTCAGGCGGCGGAAGAACAGGGTGAAGTCCACATGGCCGGCTTGCAGGATGGCAAACATCGCTTCGACTAATTTGTCGTCTGCGGGCTGGCGCGTGGCCAGGCCCAGTTTGGCGTGCAGCAGCGCATCGTGTTTGGCGGCGAAATCGGCGTCGTAAGGCGCCAGCGCGGCTTCGGTTTCTTCCACGCTGCCGATCAGCGGCAACAAGGCTTGGCCCAGCGCGTAGCAATTCCACTGGCCGATACGCGGCTGCATCTGGTACGAATAACGGCCTTGCTGGTCGGTGTGGTTGCAGATGTGGCGCGCATCGAAGGCTTCCATGAAACCGAAGGGACCGTAATCGAGCGTCAGGCCGAGTATCGACATATTGTCCGTGTTCATCACGCCGTGCATGAAGCCGACCGCCTGCCAGTGCGCCATCAGGTGCGCGCTGCGACGGGTGACTTCGGCCAGCAGCGCGCGGTAGGGATTGTCCTCTGCCAGCAGGGCCGGATAAAAATTGGCGATCACATTGTCGGCCAGCAGCTTCAGTTCATCATGGCGCTGGTTGTAATACCAATGTTCGAACGAGCCGAAGCGGATGAAGCTGGGCGCCATGCGCGTGACGACGGCGGTGCTTTCCAGGGTTTCGCGCCGCACTTGCTGGTCCGAACCGGTGACGCACAGCGCGCGCGTGGTCGGGATGCCGAGCGCGGCCATCGCTTCGGAGCACAGGAATTCGCGGATCGACGAGCGCAGCACCGCGCGACCGTCGCCCATGCGCGAATAGGGCGTCTGGCCGGCGCCCTTGAGTTGCAATTCCATGCGGCCGCCGTCGCGCGCCGCCACATCGCCGAGTAGAATGGCGCGACCGTCGCCGAGCTGCCCGGCCCACACGCCGAACTGATGGCCGGAATAGACGGCCGCCAGCGGTTTGGACGCCGGCGCGATGGTATTGCCGGTGAACAGTTCGACAAAGTCATTGCCTTGCGCGGCGGCGCTGTCGAGGCCGATCAGGCCGGCGGCAGCGGCGCTGGCGCCCACCAGGTAGGGCGCGGGCAAGGGCGTCGGCTGCAGGTGCGTGTAAAACGCCGGCGGCAGCGCCGCGAAAGCAGTTGAAAATTGCAGCGTGGCGAGGGGCGTTGATGCGGTCATGGGGAGCAGCAGGGTGCCGATAAGGTCGGAAAAGCGCCATTTTGACAGAGAAGCGGATCTCCCATAGCATCACGCTGATTTTCACGGCAACGGCGCAGTGCTGCCGCACTGTCGCAATGCAAACAAAGGCGAACATGCAAGCAGGCAAGGGAACAAGGAAAGTACTGCTGGTGCTGGCTTACACAGCATGTCTGTTGGCCGGCACGGCACCGGCGGCGGACTTGCCGGCGTATGCACCGGTGAAGGAGCGCGCCTGCCGCGACTGCAGGATCACCGTGCCGACTGAGATGACGCCCCGGCGCGGAGTAGTGATTTCGCAAGGCGGCTTCAATACGGTCGGCTACTGGAGCGCGGTCGACATCGATCAGTCGACGATGACGCGCTTCATCACCCAGATCAACCAGCAGACTCACAAACTCTACGTGGTGCAAAGCCGCGTCGTGCAGCTCAGCGGCGAGGACATGGGCGGTTTGATTGGGATGATGAACCAGCTCTGGCGTTCGCCCGAGCCGCTGCCGGTACAGAGCGCCACCGATGCAGTGTGGGGGCTGGATCTGTTCGACGGCGCGGCGACGCGCAAGGAATATGGCCTGGGCGTGATCCAGGGGCAAGGCGCCGAGCTCAACAACGCCATCGACGTCATCTGGCGCAAGCTGGCGCGCTAACAACGTGTTTGCGATCTTACTGCGAGGCCGTGATCCGGCGTCGGGCGGTGCTCGGAATCCTCATGTACCCAAGTACATTCCAAGGATTACACAACTGAGCTGTGCTCCGGCCGCCACCGGCCGACGCCCTCTCGCTACAGATCGTAAACACGTTCTAAGGCAAGAACAACTGTAGCGGACATGAAAAAACGGCGGACCCGATAAGGCGTCCGCCGTTTTTTTAGCTTGCTGCCGTACTTATTTGTTGACCAGCTTGGCCGGCACCGCCAGCGTCAATATGCCGCCGAGGAACAATGACCCCGCCAGTACGAACATGCCGCTGTTGGTGCTTTGGGTTGCATCTTTGAGCCAGCCGACCAGGTAAGGACTGACAAAGCCGGCCAGGTTGCCCAGCGAGTTGATCAGCGCAATGCCGGCCGCCGCTGCAGTGCCGCTCAGGAATGCCGTCGGCAAGCTCCAGAACAACGGCAGCGTGGTCAGGATGCCGACCGCAGCCAGCGTCAGCGATGCCATCGCCAGCAAGGTGTTGTGGTCATACACGGTGCTGAACAACAGGCCGACGCAACCGAGGAAGGCCGGGATCGCGACGTGCCAGCGACGTTCACGCTGCTGGTCGGCGCTGCGGCCGATCATGATCATCGCAATCGCAGCGATGGCGTAAGGAATCGCGGTCAGCAAGCCGATGTTGAGCGGATCGGTCACGCCGGTGGTCTTGATGATGGTCGGCAGCCAGAAGCTTACGCCATACAAGCCCATCACGAAGCAGAAGTAAATGATCGCGCTCAGCCACACTTTGCCGTCGGCGAACATCTGGCCCAGCGAGACTTCGACCTTGTCGGCCTGTTCTTGTGCGATCTGCGATTCCAGCAATTGCTTTTCATCTTCGCTCAGCCAGTCGGCATCGCGCACGCGGTCCTTGAGGTAAAAGATCACGACCACGCCCAACACCAGCGACGGAATCGCTTCGATGATGAACATCCATTGCCAGCCGGCCAGTCCGTGCACGCCCGGGAAGGCATGCATGATCCAACCCGACAGCGGGCCGCCGATGACGCCCGAAATCGCGATGCCGGTCATGAACAGCGCGGTGATCTTGCCGCGGCGATGCGAGGGATACCAGTAAGTCAGGTACAGGATCACGCCGGGGAAGAAGCCGGCTTCGGCCACGCCCAACAGGAAGCGCATGACGTAGAACATTTCCGGCGTGGTCACGAAGATCATGGCGCCGGAAATGATGCCCCAGGTAATCATGATGCGGGCGATCCAGAGGCGCGCGCCAACCTTGTGCAGGATGATGTTGCTGGGGACTTCGAAAATGAAATAGCCGATAAAGAAGATCCCGGCGCCGAGACCGTAGATGGTTTCGCTGAACTTCAGGTCCTGCAACATTTGCAACTTGGCGAAACCGACGTTGACGCGGTCCAGGTAAGAGGCAACATAGCAGAGGAACAGCAGTGGAAGCAGACGCCATGTGACCTTGGAAAAGGTCGCTTCTTCAAACGATACATTGTTGCCGGGCGACGCGGCAATGCCTTGTGCTGGGGTATACGACATGTCTCACTCCATACGTATTAAAAATGGATCAGTCTTGTTGTTA
>Ga0209913_1000283_pt1 | contig 48245 bp, 45 predicted proteins | sample PersoiDNA2013203_FD_185805 | JGI IMG/M metagenome (GOLD analysis project Ga0209913, IMG submission 185805) | Permafrost soil microbial communities from the Arctic, to analyse light accelerated degradation of dissolved organic matter (DOM) -... | ecosystem: Environmental > Terrestrial > Soil >...
AAAATTAACGAAGGCGCAGCATGCGCTCGACTTTTGCCACGTCAGACGGATGCAGCAAGCTGCTACCGCGCAGTTGACGCTTACGCTTGGTCGACATTTTGGTCAGGATGTGGCTCTTGAAAGCGTGCTTGTGCTTGATACCGTTAGCAGTTTTCAGAAACCGCTTAGCAGCACCACTTTTAGTCTTCATCTTTGGCATGTTCGGATACTCCGCATTCAGTTGATAAACATAATCAGAAGGCCTGCCGTGCCCTATTGATTACTTCTTCTTTTTCGGGGCGATGACCATGATCAGTTGGCGTCCTTCCATCTTAGGATGCTGTTCGACCGAACCGTACTCGAGCAGGTCAGCTTCAACCCGCTTGAGGAGTTCCATCCCCAGCTCCTGGTGGGCCATCTCACGGCCGCGGAATCGCAAGGATACCTTGGCCCTGTCCCCATCACTCAGGAAACGTACCAGGTTGCGCAGTTTTACCTGGTAATCCCCTTCCTCCGTCCCTGGACGAAACTTGATTTCTTTAACCTGGATCTGCTTCTGGTTTTTCTTGGCAGCGGCAACCTGCTTCTTCTTCTCGAAGATCGATTTGCCGTAGTCCATCAGCTTGCAGACAGGCGGTATAGCATCGGCGGAAATTTCCACCAAATCGAGCTTGGCTTCTTCAGCCTTAAGAAGCGCGTCTTCAATTGACACAATCCCAAGCTGCTCACCCTCAGCCCCAATTAACCGAACCTCGCGTGCCGAGATATTCTCGTTGATCGGGGCTTTCGGTGCAGCTCGTTTATCTTGTCTCATTTCACGCTTAATAATAATTACTCCGAATCTGGGCGACCACGCCGGGAAACCGCTTGCGCGAGGAACTCAGCGAACTGGGCGACGGGCATCGAGCCCAGGTCAGCACCTTCACGAGTACGCACAGCGACAGTCTGCATCTCGACTTCCCGATCTCCGATAACCAAAAGATAGGGAACCTTGAGCAAAGTATGCTCGCGGATTTTAAAGCCGATCTTTTCATTTCTCAAGTCGGACTTGGCACGAAATCCGCTTTCGTTGAGAGTTTTTTCAACTTCAGCAGCAAAATCGGCCTGTTTATCAGTGATATTCATGATCACTGCCTGGGTCGGAGCCAACCACGCGGGGAATGCGCCCTCGTAGTGCTCGATCAGGATACCGACGAACCGTTCGAACGAGCCGAGGATCGCCCGGTGCAGCATAACCGGGTGTTTACGGCTGTTGTCTTCGGAGACGTATTCGGCTCCCAGACGGATCGGCAGGTTAAAATCGAGCTGCAAAGTACCACATTGCCAGACACGACCAAGACAATCTTTCAGCGAGAACTCGATTTTCGGGCCGTAGAAGGCGCCCTCACCCGGCTGCAGATCATACGCAAGGCCCGCGTTGTCTAGCGCAGCGGCCAGTGCCGCTTCGGCGCGATCCCACAGCTCATCTGAACCGACGCGTTTTTCCGGACGAGTGGACAGCTTCATTTCGACTTCGGTAAAGCCGAAATCGCGATAAACGTCCATGGTCAGCTTAATGAACGCAGCGGATTCGGCCTGCATCTGCTCTTCGGTGCAGAAGATGTGGGCGTCGTCCTGAGTGAAGCCGCGCACGCGCATGATGCCGTGCAGCGCACCCGACGGCTCGTTACGGTGGCAGGCACCGAACTCGGCCAGGCGCATCGGCAACTCGCGGTAGCTCTTCAAGCCCTGGTTGAACACCTGCACGTGGCATGGGCAGTTCATCGGCTTGATGGCGTAGTCGCGGTTTTCCGACTGCGTAGTGAACATGTTGTCAGCGTAGTTGGCCCAGTGCCCGGACTTCTCCCACAGGCCGCGGTCAACGACCTGGGGAGTCTTGATCTCCAGGTAGCCGTTTTCGCGCTGAACCTTGCGCATGTACTGCTCAAGCACTTGGTACAGGGTCCAGCCGTTCGGGTGCCAGAACACCATGCCCGGCGCTTCTTCCTGGAGGTGGAACAGGTTCAAACGCTTACCGATCTTGCGATGGTCGCGCTTCTCGGCTTCTTCGATGCGCTGGACGTAGGCGGCCAACTGCTTCTTGTCAGCCCAGGCAGTGCCGTAGATGCGCTGCAACTGCTCGTTCTTAGCGTCGCCACGCCAGTAGGCGCCGGACAGCTTGGTCAACTTGAACGACTTGAGGAAACGCGTGTTCGGCACGTGCGGGCCACGGCACATGTCGACGTATTCTTCGTGGTAGTACAGGCCCATGGCCTGCTCGTCCGGCATGTCTTCCACCAGGCGCAGCTTGTAGTCTTCGCCACGGGCGGTGAACACGTCGATCACTTCAGCGCGCGGCGTGACTTTCTTGATCACGTCGTAATCTTTTTCGATCAGCGCGTGCATGCGCTGTTCGATCGCAGCCAAGTCGTCCGGAGTAAAAGGACGCTCGTAGGCGATGTCGTAATAGAAGCCTTCGTCAATGACCGGGCCGATCACCATTTTCGCCGTCGGGTACAGCTGCTTGACCGCGTGACCAATCAGGTGCGCGCAAGAGTGACGAATGATCTCCAGCCCCTCTTGATCCTTGGGCGTAATGATTTGCAGACTGGCATCAGTGGTGATCAGGTCGCTGGCGTCGACCAGCTTGCCGTCGACCTTGCCGGCCACGGTGGCTTTGGCCAAGCCGGCACCAATGGATGCGGCGACCTCGGCTACGGAAACCGAATGATCGAATGAACGTTGACTGCCGTCGGGAAGAGTAATAGTTGGCATGGCGCCTCCTCTCCTAGTGGTGACCCCTACCAAAGGTCACGTGGGTTGGGATGAGCCAGTACAAGATCCAATACCAGGCCGTTCAGTGATGAACGCCTGCCTTACAGCGGCAGGAGCCTTTCGGCTAACCGATGATCGAACCAGAGTGACTGGAGTGGAGAAAAAAGAAACATGGCAAGGCGGCATTTGGCGCGCCCGGAAATAGCCAAGCGCAAGATGCTAGCACAGATGAACGGTCATCGCGCCCGCACCACCAGAGGTAATAACAAATTCCCGCCTTTATAGGGGGAAAAGTGAACTTGAGCTGTACGCCGGCCCTCAAACCCATCGAGAATCGCCGTTCGTCCTCACGACTTTGGAGCATTTAATGATGCGTTTTTCCTCAACTTTTGCGCTTGCAGCATCCCTTACCCTTATCTCCCTTGGCGCACACGCAGCGGCCCCTTCGAACTGGCCTGCGGGTGCCAGGGACGCGTTCGTTAATGACTGCAGCTCAGCCGCCAGCCGGAACGTGGACGCCAAAACCGCCAAAGCACACTGCGAATGCGGCGCCGACAAAATCAATGCCGAATTGAGCACCGCGGAAATCAAGGAACTCATGACGAACCAGAACGCGAGCCAGCCGCTAAAAAACAAAGCGGTTGCGGCTATTTCGTCCTGCAAAGTCGTGAAGAAAAACTAAGAATCGCCGCGATTCGGATGGCAGTTTTTCAGTAAAAACCCTCTTAAAACTGCCATTTCGCACAAATTACGCAGCTTTTACGGCTTTTTTTACCAGTTGATATTTCGCGCAGAAGCCCCGTAGATCGGGGCTTTCAGCCAACCGAAGGACTAAACCCAAGGCTATTGATTAGCAAACAGTGCCTTGGGGGGGCTCCCAAGCCGAACATTTCGACTATGATAGCCCTGTGTGCCCAGTTGGCCTGAGCAGCACAGCACTACTGAAAATATATGTTTCTTGGAGATACACCATGTCTAATCGCCAAACCGGCACCGTTAAATGGTTCAACGATGAAAAAGGCTTCGGCTTCATCACTCCTCAAGGTGGCGGTGACGACCTGTTCGTACACTTCAAAGCTATCGAAAGCGACGGTTTCAAAAGCCTGAAAGAAGGCCAAACCGTTTCCTTCGTGGCTGAGAAAGGCCAAAAGGGTATGCAAGCTGCACAGGTTCGCGGCGAGTAATTCTCCGCTGAGCTAAAGAAACCCCGTCCATGTGACGGGGTTTTTTATGGGCGCCGCAAAAGCCTGGGGGCTATCAGCCGCAATTGACCCGGGTGATCACCAGATTATCGTCGGTGTTCAGGTTCAGGCGGTCGGAACGGTATTCCAGGGTGATCATATCGTTAGGCTTGAGAATTCGGGCGTTCTGCGCACCGGCACGGGTACGAGCCTGTTCCAGCAACTGGGGCGAGGCTTTCTGGCCGATCGTGAACTCGGCGGCCTTCGCCTCACAGCGGCTATGACCGGCATCGGTCACGGCGGCGTCTTTGGCTGGCTCAGAGGTACCCGGGGTGCTGCAACCCGCCAACGCGAGTGCTGCCAACAAAGTACCGAATGATGCGAGCTTCCAAGGCATGAAGCCTCCTATGATAAAAAATGGACAGAGATCGTGCGACAGCAGTCAGGCGGATTGGTTTCAAGACGTAAATCGCCCGCTGGCAAGTCTGCCTGACTCAGGGCAAGCATTCGCCCGGTCAATCGTCACCAGATATGAACGAATTCAGTAGATATCGATGTAGTCAAACGGCGGTTTTGGCCAATTCTGTTTCAAAGCATTGAAAATCTGCGTGACCCAGACCTCATCGCTTGCGGCCACATTTCCGACGTAACCGGAGCCCTTGGCCCAGGTTTCCAGGCGAAACAGCAACCCATCGATATCGACTCCCCCGACAGCCTCGCCGGAGGAGATGTAGGCAATACCAGCCCTGGTGACTCGCAATTGGGTGTGTTCATCGTCGCTGGCACTGGCGAGCAGTTGGCGCACGGCGGTCAGTGTCAGGTTCTCGGGGTTGTTCAAGTCGATCTGCACGCGGTGTTCCCCGGCAATTAAAACAGGCTGACAGTGTCGCACACGGCCGGCCCCATTCCGAAGTACCTCATGCGTAAGTAGCAGTGCCAAACGCCGTACAAAATGGTTAACTGCCGGAGTAAGAACCGCGTTTTAGCGCATTACCCCGTACTTCCTGCTCGCGAGTCCCCCCATGACCACCGTAACGCTCCAAGCCGACATCAAAGCCAAGTGGCCCCAAGGGCAGAGCTCCTACAGCCCCGGAAGCCCGGAAGAATTGGCGATCATCGGTATCGACCTGTTGGTCAAGGAGTTGGGCACCCAGGCCGCGCAAGCGTTCATTGGCCAGGTTTTCGAGAAATACCCGGCCAATCACATGGGCGCGCACAACCCCGGGCGCGAATAAGAACCGGCCGGCGAGCGCCGACCGGCAATCACCTTACTTCAGGCGCGCCAGGCGCTCGGTCAGCAGATCGAAAAAGCCCTGGGCGTCGCCATTCTCAACCCAGAACACATTCTTTTCCTGCTTCAGGCCGTCATACCAATCGACGATGGTCTGGCCAAAGGTCGGTCCTTCGCGGCTGTCCACCACCATATTGACCTGACGCCCACTGAACAACGACGGTTTGAGCAGGTACGCGATGACCGTGGCGTCGTGCACCGGGCCGCCAGGAATGCCGTAGTGCTCCATATCGCCCTTTACGTATTCATTGAGAATATCGCCGACGACTTTGCTCGCATTGTTCTTGATGTCGGCGATCTTCTTCAGGCGCGCTTCACTGGTCAGCACCTTGTGGGTCACGTCCAACGGCAGATAGGTCAGCTTGACGCCGCTCTTGAGCACAATCTCGGCCGCGACCGGGTCAGCGAACAGGTTGAACTCGGCCACCGGGGTGATATTGCCGCCATTGAAGTGCGCGCCCCCCATCACCACCACTTCCTTGATGCCTTGGGTGATTTCAGGCGCCTGGGTCAGCGCCAGCGCCAGGTTGGTCTGCGGGCCAAGCATGGCGATGGTGATGCTGTGGGGCTTGGCGCTGCTCAGGGTCTTGATCAGGTAATCAACGGCATTGCCCTCGGCCAAGCCATTTTTCGGCTCGTGTACGGTGACACCGGAGATGCCTTCCTTGCCGTGGATATTTTCGGCGTAGATCGGCGTGCGCAGCAGCGGCTTCGGCGCGCCCGCATACACCGGGATCTCCTCACGCCCTGCCCACTCACGCGCCAGGCGCGCGTTACGCGAAGTCTTGTCCAGGCGCACATTGCCGGCGACGGTGGTCAGCGCGCGAATGCTCAACTCCTCCGGGGAGGCCATGGCAAACAGCAAGGCCACTACATCGTCGGCACCTGGGTCGGTGTCGATGATCAGGTCGATTTTTTCCGCCGCTTGGGCGCTTGCTGCGGTGAGTGCGGACAAAAGCAGAACACTCCGGAACAGATTTCTCAGGGTTGGAAGACGACGTTGCATGGAACACTCCTTGTCGTAGGGGGACTCTAGAACGTTACGCCGGACACCAGCGCGATATTGCAATAAGGCTGGCACTCGCCAGTGCGGACAATGGCACGCGCACCGCGACTCAATTGCTTGAAGGCTTCATGGCTGACCAGGCGCCGCTCGCCGAGCGCCGCCTGGTCGGTCAGGGCGTTGAGTGCGCTGAGTGCCGGCGGTTGCTTGAGCAGGATTTCTTCGGCCAGCACATGGTTTTCCACCTGCATTTCACTGAGCACAATGCGCAAGGTGCTGATGAAGTCGGGAATGCCCTGGGTCAGTGCCAGGTCGATCAACTCGACGCCCGGCGGCACGGGCAGGCCCGCATCACCGATAACCAGGATGTCGCCATGCCCAAGGGAGGCGATCAGGCGTGACAGGGCAATATTGAGCAGCGGTGTCTTTTTCATGAGGACACAAAACCTTGAACGTCGTGCAGCGTAGGAATGGAGGGTTGCGCACCCGCGCGGGTGACTGACAGCGCGGCCGCCACCTGGCCAAAACGAATAGCCTCGGCTTCGCTTTTGCCATCGGCCAGCGCTGCGGCAAAGCCGCCGACAAACGTGTCACCGGCAGCCGTGGTATCCACCGCCTTGACCTTTGGCGCCGGCAGATGCTCAAAACGCTTGCCGTCGCTGAACAGTGCGCCCTGAGCACCTAGGGTGATGATGACTTTACCGGCGCCAGCCTTGATCAACTGCATCGCGGCGAGCTTGGCGCTGTCCAGGGAGTCCACCGTCACGCCACTCAGGGCGGTGGCTTCGCTTTCGTTGGGGATCAGGTAATCGATCGAGGCGTACCACTGCGCCGGTAAAGGACCGCTGGCCGGGGCCGGATTGAGGATCACCGTCTTACCCAGTTCACGCCCGCGCTTGAGCGTATACCCGACGGTCTCCAGCGGCACTTCAAGCTGACAGACGATTACGTCGGCGGCCTGCAACACCGCGTCAGCCGCCTGCAACGAAGCGGGCATCAGCTCACCGTTACTGCCGGCAACGATCACGATCGCGTTCTGACTGCTGTCATCCACCACAATCAACGCCACACCGCTGGAACCGTCGACGCGGCTCACAGCCTGGCAATCAATGCCTTCCACCAGCAGCGCATCGCGCAATTGGCCGCCGTAGGCGTCAGTGCCGACGCAACCGATCATCGCAACCTCGGCCCCCAGCCGCGCCGACGCAACGGCCTGGTTGGCGCCCTTGCCGCCGGGGACGGTGGAGAACGACTGGCCAATCAGGGTTTCACCGGCGCGGGGCAGCCGGCTGGCGCGGGTGACCAGGTCCATATTCAAACTGCCTACTACCACTACTTTTGCTGGCATACATCAGTACTCATCAATTCGGTTCAGCGGTATTGGGCGAACACACCGGCGAGTGGCGCCGTCGACTCACGCAAGACAATACTAGGCGTCACGATGCGTTGATCAATCGGCAGTTGAGGGGTCGCAATTCGTCGCAGTAACAACTCGGCCGCCGTCTCGCCCAATTGCACGATCGACTGCCCGACCGTGGTCAGCGCCGGGTACACGTAACGGCCCATTTGAATGTCATCGAAACCGATCACCGACAATTCGCCCGGCACGCGGATGTTGCGCTCGGCCGCTGCACGCAATACGCCGAAACCGATCATGTCGTTGCTGGCGAAAATCGCGCTCGGCGGGTTTTCCGACAGCAACTTCACCGCCGCGGCATAACCGCCGATGCTGGTGAAGTCACTTTCCTGGGTGCGATTGGCTGCCACATCGACGCCCGCCTCGCGCAAAGCGCGGTGATACCCAGCCAGACGCATTTGTGCCACGCGGGTATGGCCGGGGCCGCCGATGCAGGCGATATCCCGATGGCCCAGCTCAAGCAAATGTCGGGTCGCCAAGTAGGCGCCCTGCTCATGATCAATGCGCACCTGGTCGACATCAATACCGTCCAGCGCCCGGTCGACGATCACCATCGGCGTGCGCACCGCGCTCAAGCCCGCGGCAAGGCCGCTGTCGTCGCCGCCCACCGAGGTCACGATCAAACCGTCGACGCGCTTCTCCAGCAACACCCGCAAGTAACTGCGTTGCTTTTGCGCGTTGTCATCGGAGTTGCAGAGGATCACGCAATAGCCATTGCGCTCGCAATAGTCCTCGATACCCCGGGCCAGCTCGGCGAAATACGGGTTGAGGCTGTTGGGCACCAGCAGGCCGATGGTGGCGGTGGTCTTGGCCTTGAGCGAACGCGCCACGGCACTGGGCACATAGTCCAGTTGCTTGATCGCGGCTTCCACCTTGAGGCGTACCGGCTCGCTGACCGGGCGCGTCTTGTTCACTACATGAGACACGGTGGTATAGGAAATACCTGCAAGCGCTGCCACATCCTTAATCGTCGCCATGGTTCAGCCTCGCCGACTTGCGCGTTGGCTGCGGTAGGTATCGAGGACCACGGCAATCACGATCACGGCACCGGTGATGATGCGCTTGGTGGGTTCCGTGGCACCGATCTGCGCAAGGCCAGCCGCCAGCACCGAAATAATCAACACCCCGAAGAACGTACTGATCACCGAGCCGCGTCCGCCCATCAGGCTCGTGCCGCCGATCACCACTGCCGCGATCACTTGCAACTCCAGACCGGACCCGGCGTTCGGGTCCGCCGCTTCCAGGCGCGAGATCTGGAACAGCGCCGCGACACCGGCCAGCAGGCCCATCAGACTAAACACCAGAATCTTGTAAGGCTTGGGATTGATCCCAGCCAGACGCACAGCCTCTTCATTCGTACCGATACCGATCAAGTAACGGCCGAATACAGTACGGGTCAACACCAGTTGGGCGGCGGCGATCACCAGCAAAGCGATGATGAACGAGGGCGAAATCCCGAAAGCAATCGGGTTGGACAGCCAGGCAAAGGAGTCACCGATATAGGCCGTGCGCGAACCGGTCATCTGGTACGCCACGCCGCGCGCCATCTCCAGCACACCAAGGGACACAATAAACGACGGGATTCGCCAGGCCACCGTGATCGAACCGGTGATGGTGCCGGCCAACGCGGCGCAACCCATGCCGAGCACGGCGGCCGGCAACACGCTCCAGCCCCAGCTGAGAATCGCCACGCTGACCGCCGACGCCGCCAGGGCCAGCACCGAGCCCACAGACAGGTCGATACCGCCGATGATCAGGATGAAGGTCATGCCCACCGCCAGCACCATCAGGTCCGGGATCTGGTTGGCCAGGGTGCTGAAGGTGTCGTAGGACAGGAAGTGATCGCTGAGCACCGAGAACAGCGCAATCATCGCCAGCAACGCACCCGCCAGCCCCAGGTAGGTGCCCATGCCGTAAAAATTGCCACCCGTTTTACCGGGCGAAGTTGTTGTTTTCATGGGGTATCCCTAAGCACTGCGTCGTTGAGCAGCGCATCACGTTTCTGATAGCCAGCAAAGGCGGCGGCGAGCAATTCATCCTGGGTCCAGCTGTCGCGCTCGAAGGTCTCGATCAACCGCCCGGCAGACAGCACGCCGATGCGGTCACAGATCAACATCAGCTCACGCAGGTCGCTGGACACCACCACCAGCGCTTTGCCCTGGCGGGTCAATTCACCGAGCAACGCATAAATGTCGAACTTGGCACCCACGTCGATGCCGCGGGTCGGCTCATCGAACAGCATCACCGAGCAGTCGCGCTCCAGCCAGCGCCCAATTACGACTTTCTGCTGGTTGCCGCCCGACAGTTCGGACACCAATTGCGCCGGACTGGAACTGCGGATGCGCATGGCATCGATCTGACGCTTGGCCAGAGCGGTTTCGTCGCGACTATTTACCACACCGCCGCCGGAAATTTCCGGCATGTTGCCCAAGGCGATATTCGCGCTGATGGATTGCGTCAGCAACAGGCCTTCGCCCTTGCGGTCTTCGGTGATCAAGGCGATGCCGTGGCCCACCGCGTCGACCGGCGAGCGAATACTGACCACTTGGGCCGGCGACCCCAGGGCAACGGTGCCACTGTCAGCCAGGTCGGCACCGAAGATCAGGCGCAGCAATTCCGTGCGGCCGGCGCCGATCAGGCCGGAGATGCCATAGATCTCGCCGGCACGCACTTCAAAGGAGACGTCGCGGACTTTGTCGGCGCGGGTCAGTCCTTTTACCGTCAAGGCCGGGCCGCCGATGGCACGTGGTCCCAGGTCAATGTGTTCGCCCAGCTCGCGACCGACCATCAAGGTCACCAGTTGCTCACTGTTGTAATTGGCCATCGGCTCGACGCAGACCAGTTTGCCGTCACGCAGTACCGCAATGCGTTGGGCGACACGGGCCAACTCTTCGAGCCGATGCGAAATATATATGATCGCCACGCCCCTGGCCTGCAGGCGGGTGATTTGCTCAAACAGCATCTCGACTTCACGGGCGGTCAACATCGCCGTGGGTTCATCGAGGATCAGCACATGGCAGTCGCCGATCAGGTTACGGGCGATCTCGACCATTTGCTGATGGCCGATGCCCAGGCTGCCGACCAGAGTGTCCGGGTCGATCGCCTCCAGGCCAACCCGGGCCATCGCTTCGATCGCCGCACTACGCAGTTGCTTGCGGCTGATCCAGCCACAGTGGCTGGGCAGGTTGTCCAGGAACAGATTTTCGGCAACGGTCAGCGTCGGCAGCAGGTTGAGTTCCTGCATGACCATGCGCACGCCCAGCTCTTCGGCCTGGGTGCGGCTGCCGGGGCGGTAGTCCTGACCGTTGAATTGCATGTGCCCGGTGGTCGGTGTGACCAGCCCGCCGATGATCTTCGACAAGGTACTTTTGCCTGCGCCGTTTTCACCGGTCAGCGCCAGCACCTCCCCGCGATTGAGCGTCAGGGTGATGTCGGATAGAACCGGCTGGGCATAGGTCTTACCGATACCGCTGACCGAGAGGACAGCGTTCGGGGCGGAAGATGACATAGGAAAATCTCCAGGCGTCCGCTCAGGGCGAGCGGACGCTGTTGGGTGCAGCCAGGATTACTTCTTGAGGACGAGTTCGACCGGGGTTTCGATCGCGCCGTCTTGAGCGTCTACCTTCTCACCCTTGACCAGCTTGAGCGCGTTCTGGATACCAAACACGGCCTGCTGTGCGGCGGCCTGGTCGGCTGTCGCCAGGACACGGCCGTCCTGCAGCATCGGCTTGATCGCGTCGATGTTGTCGTAGCCCACGACCAGCACCTTGCCGGCCTTGCCTGCCGCGCGCACTGCGGAGACAGCGCCCAGGGCCATGTTGTCGTTACCGGCCAACAGTGCTTTGAGGTCCGGATATTCGCTCAGCATCGCAGAGGCGACCTTCTGGCCCTGGTCGATTTCCCAGTTGCCGGATTGGGTGGAGACGATCTTCATGCCAGCCGCGTCCATCGCATCCTTGTAGCCTGCAGTGCGCTGCTGCGCGTTGGTGGTGGTCGGTACGCCTTCGATGATGCCGACCTTGTCACCCGCAGCCAGTTGCTTGGCCAGGTAATCACCCACCAGCTTGGAGCCCTTGCGGTTGTCCGGGCCGACGAAGGGAATATCGAGGTTTTTGCTTTTCAGCACGCCCGGGTCCAGGCGGTTGTCGATATTGACGACCTTGATGCCGGCATCGGAGGCTTTTTTCAGCACGGTGACCAGTGCCTTGGAGTCAGCCGGCGCGATGACGATGGCGTTCACTTTGGCGAGGATCATCTGGTTGACGATATCGATCTGCGCGCTGGTATCGGTTTCGTTCTTGATACCGTTGGTGATCATGTCGAAATCAGCGGCGTGGGTCTTCTGGTAGTCCTTCGCGCCCTCTTGCATGGTGACGAAAAACTCATTGGCAAGGGACTTCATCACCAGGCCGACCTTGGGTTTGGCGGCGGCGTCATCAGCGAATGCAGAAGAGAAAGGCAGAGCAGCAGATGCGGCGGCAAGCACAGCGACAGCAAGAAGACGTCCAGCGAATGGCAGCTTCATGGGTTCACTCCGATCTTATGATTATTGTGAGCAACGCTTGCACCGAAGAACACTTCGGCAGCCCTCCCACCCGGGTGACTGATACGAGCTTTCAAGAGGTTCAGGGCGTACCCGTGAAACATCTCGCAAACGTTTGCGTTAATCAAACTATGAGAACCTTGTCGGGATTTGTCAACGGAAGAAAACCGCCCTCCCTACAAGCCCTCTAGCCCCTACTCTCTCGTCTGTCACGCTGGGTTATTAAACATCGCCGCCGCCGGATCGTTTTCTAAAACGACAGCCCATGACGCCGATGACATAAACCGCACGCGACTATCTCGTCATTATTTTCGGACAACCGAACACAACACCCGCACTTTGTTCGGAAAGCCGGACAATCGTTTAGACAAACCAATCTACACGCCAATTAAATATTAATTAAATCAGTAGGTTAGATAATAACAACCGGCAGTTTCAGGCTGGTACAAATCCTGCTCCCTCCCAGCACCTCGAGGCGTTCAGAACCGCCCGAGCGCTCTAGATGAACTTGCTACCGCACTCATCAAAAACCAGAGAGAAAAATAATGAAATCTGCATTGAAGACCATTGTTCCGGGCGCCCTAGCCCTTCTGCTGCTGTTCCCCGTTGCCGCTCAGGCAAAAGACGTCGAAACCAAAGCCAAACTCTCCAACGTGGTGATCCTCGCCACGGGTGGCACCATTGCCGGTGCCGGCGCCAGCGCCGCTAACAGCGCCACTTACCAGGCGGCCAAAGTCGGCATCGAGCAATTGATCGCCGGTGTTCCTGAGCTTAGCCAGATCGCCAATGTGCGCGGCGAGCAAGTGATGCAAATTGCGTCCGAAAGCATCAACAACGAAAACCTGCTGCAACTGGGTCGCCGCGTCGCCGAACTGGCTGACAGCAAGGACGTCGACGGCATCGTGATCACCCACGGCACCGACACCCTGGAAGAAACCGCTTACTTCCTGAACCTCGTGGAAAAAACCGACAAGCCCATCGTTGTAGTCGGTTCCATGCGCCCAGGCACCGCCATGTCGGCAGACGGCATGCTCAACCTGTACAACGCCGTAGCCGTCGCCGGCAGCAAGGATGCCCGCGGTAAGGGCGTACTGGTGACCATGAACGACGAGATCCAGTCGGGTCGCGATGTCAGCAAGATGATCAACATCAAGACCGAAGCGTTCAAGAGCCCATGGGGCCCGTTGGGCATGGTGGTTGAAGGCAAATCCTACTGGTTCCGCCTGCCGGCCAAGCGCCACACCATGGATTCTGAATTCGACATCAAGACCATCAAGAGCCTGCCTGACGTCGAAATCGCCTACGGTTACGGCAACGTGAGCGACACTGCCGCCAAGGCCCTGGCCCAGGCTGGCGCCAAAGCAATCATCTACGCAGGCACTGGCAACGGCTCGGTGTCCTCCAAGGTCGTCCCGGCTCTGCAGGAACTGCGCAAGCAAGGCGTGCAGATCATTCGCTCTTCCCACGTGAATGCCGGCGGTTTCGTGCTGCGCAACGCCGAACAGCCTGACGACAAGTACGACTGGGTGGCTGCTCATGACCTGAACCCGCAGAAAGCGCGGATTCTGGCGATGGTTGCCCTGACCAAGACTCAAGACAGCAAAGAGCTGCAACGGATGTTCTGGGAATACTGATTCCTGGTGACACCTGTGCAGGGGCGGATTCGCTCGCCCCTGCTTCCCCGCAGAACCCTCGCTACCCACCTCCCCGCCCTACATCAATTCGCCTAAATCGCTGTCAGACGAGCTTGCTGAGTTTTAAGCAGTTGCGAAATCGCCCACAGTCAAATACTGTATGCACGTACAGCTTATTAAGGAATCCGCCGTGGCAAAATCCTCTTCCGCAGTGCCAACCCCGCCTGACGCCTATGAACGCCTGGCCCTTCGTGTGCAAAAGATCATCAATTCGACCAACGCCCAGAAAGCCAAGGCAGCCTTGATCTTCCGCCTGCCGGATGAGCCGGAGGACGAATGGCAACGTTTGCTGGAAGAAATTGCGGAGAACGACAACGTCACACTCGCCCACCGGGACGACGGTGGCGTGCAGATTTTCTGGGTTGTGCCGAAGGAAGATTGATTCAATGAGTGTCCGTTTTACTGCTGTGTTTTTTTGCCTGTTTTTTGCCGTCACCGCCCATGCCCAAGCACCCCGAACGTTCAGCGAAGCCAAGAAAATCGCCTGGACGCTCTACGCACCGCAATCCACCGAGTTCTATTGCGGCTGCAAATACACGGGCAACCGCGTGGACCTGAAAGCCTGCGGCTACATCCCACGCAAAAACGCTAACCGTGCCGCGCGCATCGAGTGGGAACATATCGTGCCGGCCTGGCAGATCGGGCATCAGCGCCAGTGCTGGCAGAATGGCGGGCGCAAGAACTGTACGCGGTATGACGACGTGTTCAAACGCGCCGAAGCCGACCTGCACAACCTCGTGCCGAGCATCGGCGAGGTCAATGGCGACCGGAACAACTTCAGTTTTGGCTGGCTGCCGGTGCAAAGTGGACAGTACGGCTCATGCCTGACCCAGGTCGACTTCAAGGCCAAGAAGGTCATGCCGCGCCCGTCCATTCGCGGGATGATCGCACGGACGTATTTTTACATGAGCAAACAATACGGCTTGCGCCTGTCGAAACAGGATCGTCAACTGTACGAAGCCTGGAACAAGACCTATCCGGTGCAGGCCTGGGAGCGCCAGCGCAATCAGACGGTGGCCTGTGTGATGGGGCGCGGTAATGAGTTCGTCGGCCCGGTGAATCTAAAAGCCTGCGGCTGAAAACGAGCGGGGAAAATCGGCATTTCCCCGCTCAATCTGCCGGTTACTGCGCGACCTTGTGTTCGATGACCTGCGACTCGGTGTCGTTTTTCTTGGCGCGGGCCAGCTTTTCCGTAAGCAGGGCCTGCTTGGCTTCAGCCTCGGCCTTGGTAGGAAATGGCCCCAACAGCACCACGTCCTTGCCGTCTTCCTTCACGATATAAAAATTGAAACCATGCTCCAGCAACCAGGCGGTCAGGTCGGTGATCGCCTGCAGCTTGTGGTCCGGCGGGCCTACGCGCAGGTCCCATTCCTGGGCGGCAATCGCACCGATTTGAGGCTGGCTTTCAGTCACGGCCGGCTTCGCCTTGGGCGCTTCGACACGCTTGCCTTCACCGCAACCGGCCAATGCCAACACCGCCATTGCCATCGCTACTTTACGCACTGCCCTGCTCCTTTAAGGATAAAGAGGCAACTTTATCATCCGCTGTCTATTCTGGCGGTCATAAACGTTGGCTTAAACAATGCGAATCATGTATCGCAGACCTGTATGATGACGCCATGGGAATTAATGTCGCCTCTATGCGTCCTAAAAGAGGCAGTCACAGGGACGCGCTTAGCAGTAAGCTACACACATCCGACACCTGCACTGTCCGAAACATGTGTCCTTAAAGGTAATCAAGGAGAAGTCCATGCTGATACTCACCCGTAAAGTTGGTGAAAGCATAAACATCGGTGATGACATTACGATCACCATTCTGGGCGTCAGCGGCCAGCAAGTAAGAATCGGCATCAATGCACCCAAGGATGTTGCCGTGCATCGCGAGGAGATTTACCAGCGCATCCAGGCCGGCCTGACGGCGCCAGATAAAAACCAGACGCCTTGAAGCGCCTTCAGTAGCCAGCCTTTTCGTTCACTGTAACGGCTGGCGAAAACCCTTTTGGCCTGCTCGCGTTCTTTTCGCGCTCAGCGTGCCCCGCCCCCTCATCGCCGCTGAAAGATGAAACTGTCATCACGCCCGGAACTTGTTGCATGATTCGCGGCCGAATCTCCTGAAAAGCTCTTCCGCCATACGAGTGCACTCAGGAGCACATCGATGAGGCCTACCACGAAGCGACCCTTTGCCGCCCGTTCCTGGATGATCGCCCTGTTCATTGGGTTCGTCTTTGCGGGGTTGGAATGCGGTTTGAGATTCGAAATCAAAGGCATCTACGTCACCGATGTACCCTCGTGGCTGGACTTGACGCTGTTGCTCGGTGGCTACCTGTTTGTATTCTGCCTCAAGCCAATCCAGAAAACCGTCCAGCGCAAAATGTGCCAGCGCGCGGCTCTGGGGGGACACCGGAGAACTGCACGCTGATCGCCAATGCCTCGCTATCAGATCGCCGGTATTTACAGCCCCGCCCCAGCACCTAAGCTTGCCCTTGCACGGTCAGTTGAAAGGCGCTGAAGCCGATGGACACCCTGAGCAAATCCCAAATCGAGTCTGCACTGGCATCACGCTTACCCAGCTATAAGGTCGCCTGCACATTGCATGCTGACGGCACCCTTTCAGCCATTCTCAGCGGCCCGAACACCGACCACTTCACGATCACCGGCATCGTGCGCGCGCACTATCGCGGCGAAGAAGCGATTGCCCGACTTGCCAACGAGATGCTCCGGGAGATGGTGCTATCGCGCCAGGGTGTGAAAAGTTATCCGTTGCAGACGCCCGGCGCCCCAAGCACTTGCGAAGAAGGCCAGGGCCGGTAGAGGGCGCAGCCTTTCCTCTCAATCCATTCGGCGCTCGACGCGCAGCAAGCCTTCAGCGTCGCGCTGCACCTGAAACTGTTCATACCCGTCGATCGAAGCATGCGCCGTCACCATGAGGGTCAGGTGCGTCGAAGTCACGACCATCACATCCGCGCCCGCCGCCTCCCCCGCTCGAATCCCCACCGTTGCATCTTCAAATACCAGGCAGTCCTGGGCCGCGACACCCAGACGCTGCGCGGCGAGCACATAGCAGGCGGGGTCGGGCTTGCCGTTGTCGACATCCTCGGCCGTCACCCACACCGCTGGCGGACTGATGCCAGCCGCCTGCAGGCGCCGTAGCGCCAACTCCCTGGGAGCGGACGTCACCAACCCCCATTGATCACCGGGCACACCGCTCAAGAACGCAACGGCGCCGGGAATCGCCACGACACCCTCGACATCATTCAGCTCAGCCTCGGTGATCCATTGCGCCTCAGCCTCAGGGTCGACTCCGGGCAGCGCCTGACGTTTGATCGTATCGATCGCGCGGGCGCCATGAATGGTGGTCAGGAACGCTGCCACATCCAGGCCATGACGTTCAGCCCAGATACTCCACACCCGTTCGGCAGCCGCAATGGAGTTGAGCAAGGTGCCGTCCATATCGAACAGGAAGGCGCGATAACGCTGGGCAAATTCGGCTGGACCGGGGATGGACACGGCGCGGCTTCCTTGTAGGCGGCGACAAAAATATGCCCGATGCAATCTACGGATCACCTCGGCGCGTGTAAACGCCAGCAGAGCTGGCGGGACAGCGCACGGCCGCATAGCTTCCCACGACGGGTTCACGAGATCTTGAGCGAAGGGCTCGAACCCGCCAGCAGTACGGTGTGCATCCTGACCTCACATCAACAGATAAAGCAGGACAATATTGACCACCAGCATCATCAACGCGGTCGGCAACTGCGCCTTGATCACCGCGTTCTTGTCCGGCAGTTCCAGCAACGCTGCCGGCACGATATTGTAGTTGGCCGCCATCGGGGTCATCAGCGTACCGCAATAGCCGGAAAACATACCGATCGCCGCCATCACCGCCGGGTTGCCACCGTAGATGCCGACCAGCACCGGCACGCCGACGCCGCCGGTCATCACCGGAAACGCGGCAAAACCGTTACCCATGATTACCGTAAACAGCGCCATGCCCAGCACGTAAACCATCACCGCCACCAACTTGAAATCCAGGTTGATGTAAGTGGTGGTGACGTGGGCAACCGCAGTGCCGACTCCGGCCTCGTTGAACAGCAGCCCGAGCATTGCCAGCATCTGCGGCAGCACCATGGCCCAACCCAGGGCCTCGGTGAGGCGACGGGATTCGCGCAAGGCTTGCACCGGCGTATCGCGAGTCAGCCAGCAGGCCAGGCCAAGGGCAATCAGGCAGCCGATCCCCAGGGAGACGAACGTGGTGTTTTTCGGGTCCAGCAACGGTACGCCGCCGATCTCGGTGTGCTTGAGCAAAACCGAGCCAATCACCGTAGCCAGGGGAATCGCCAGCGCCGGGATAAACAACTTGTGGCCCAGGCGACCGGCACTCGCTCGGGACGCCTTGTCGTGCAATTGGGCATGGGTGCCACGCCCCACGCCGCCCAAACCGGCGATCAATGCCATGACCACCACGCCCGCGCCGATCACCACCGACGGCAAGCGCTCCCCCACCAGGAACGGAATGGCGAACAACAGCCAGAACAACGCGCTGGACCAGCGCTTGGGGTGGCTGCGATCGAGCAGGATCATGCCCGCAGTGATCAGCAGCAGCACACCGGCCAGCCAGTACAAGTATTGAATGGAAATGATCATTGCGCGGCCTCCACTGGCGTGGCGACGGCGGTCATCTCGCGGGTCAATCGTCGATCGAACCGATGCAGGCGGACCGCGTGAATAATGAAGGCACAGATCGCCGTGGGAATGCCCCACACCGCGATGTGCAGCGGCTCCACATCAATCCCCAAACCCAGCAGGAAGGTGTGCATCAACGCAATCGCACCAAACGCGACAAAGATGTCTTCGCCAAAAAACAGCCCGACGTTATCGGTGGCGGCACACATCGCCAACACCTTGTGACGCTGCTTGTCCGGCAGTTTGCCGTAGCGTTTTTCCGCCGCGCCTTCAGCCATTGGTGCCAGCAGCGGTCGCACCATCTGCGGATGTCCGCCGAGACTGGTCAGCCCCATGGCCGCCGTCGACTCGCGCACAAACAGGTAGATAATCAGCAAACGCCCGACCGTGGCCCGCTCAAAACGCGCGATCCAGTTCTGCGCATGCAGGCGCAAGCCATGGCGTTCCAGCAAGCCGATCACCGCCAGGGGCAATAACAGGATCAATTGCAGGGCGCGAGTCTGAAGGAAACCATCGCCCATGGTCGCGAGGATTTTTTCCAGCGGGAAATGGGCAGCCAACCCGGTGGCGATGGCGGCGGCGGTGACCACCAAGAGCGGATTGAAGCGCAAGACAAAGCCAACCACGATCACTAGCACGCCGATCAGCGGCCATAAGTTCACAACAGTTTGCATGGCGGTGAGGTCCTTTAACGCGCGCTGCGGCGCCAATGACAGCAGGATGTGAACAAAGGGTTCACAGCAGGAAAGTGGCGTGCAGTCGGCTCGGTTTTTTATTGTTGACCTGGAAGGTCGAGCGTTGATGGCGGCAACTTTGCTGCCTGGGGGCGGGAGGTGTCCAACAAGAAAAATTGTTGCTGCAAACCAATAAATTTTGTGAGTGATTGCCTTGTGTCGGCTCAGCGTGCGGACTCTCATTCAGCCACTACACTCAACGAAGCCGCTGCGCGCTCTGTGCACCGCTCACGGTAATGTTGCCGACAAAGAGGGTAGCCACTATGTACGCCGGACAAACGCGTATGGAAACGGTCAATGGCGAAATTCGCTGCCAAATGTTCGTCCAAATCATCTGTTTGCTATCGGTGGCTCAGCTTTTCTTCTGATCGCCTCCAACCGCCTCAGCGTCAGCCGCGAATAGGCGGGGCGAAGCGGTGCCCAAATCTCCGGCGTCCTGCCGACCGAATGCACTCCACCCCAATCCAGCCTTTCAAATGCCAATTTGCATTGAGCGTTCGTGCAGAAGAGGCCATACGTTAAATAGTCTCACTGAAGACTCCCCAGAGACTATTCTTAAAGAGCTCTCGGCAATGCTAAGCGTGACGTACTGGACTGCGGGAAATAAAAATGCCGAAGAATAAAATCAACCCCAAGCCCGCTGGTGAAATTCGCGGTCTATGGCTAAAAAAACTTGGCCCAGGTCTTATAACAGGCGCAGCTGACGACGACCCAAGTGGTATAGCAACCTATTCCCAAGCTGGCGCTCAATTTGGGTTGAATACGCTCTGGACCTGCCTATTTACTTTCCCTCTGATGGTCGGCATTCAGATAATCAGCGCCAAAATTGGCCGCGTAAGTGGGCACGGGCTCGCTACCAATATCCGTCGCCATTACCCCAGGCCTTTTCTATATGGCATCGTCGCGTTATTGATGGTTGCTAACACCATCAATATTGCGGCAGATATCGCAGCGATGGGTGCAGCTACAAAACTGCTGATAGGTGGATCCGCTCACTTTTATGCCGTTGGGTTTGGCGTGATGTCTCTGCTGCTACAGATCTTCATCCCGTACAAACGTTATGTGCGGGTTCTCAAGTGGCTGACGCTCGTGTTGCTGGCCTACGTGGGGACTATGTTTGCCGTGCAGATTCCATGGGAGCAGGTCGTTCGCCAGACCCTATGGCCTCAAATGTCCTGGAAACCAGAATATATAACGATGGTAGTCGCTATTTTTGGTACAACCATTAGCCCCTACCTGTTTTTCTGGCAAGCATCGCAGGAAGTTGAGGAACTAGAGGCTGACCCCAAGGCTCAGCCGCTCATCGATATGCCAAACCAGGCACGTGCCAGCTTTAGTCGCATTAAAATTGACACACTAGTGGGCATGGGCTTTTCTAACATCATTGCTTTTTTCATTATGTTAACGACCGCTGTGACGCTAAATCTGCATGGTGTTACCGATATTCAGACATCTGCACAGGCGGCAACGGCTTTGCGACCCATTGCGGGTGAATTCGCCTTTTGGTTGTTCAGCGGGGGCATTATTGGGACAGGAATGTTAGCCGTTCCAGTACTTGCAGGTTCAGCGGCTTATGCAGTAGCTGGAACATTTAAATGGAAGAACAGTTTGGCATCCAAGCCAGAAGCAAATAAGGCATTTTATAGCATTATCACAGCAGCAACCTTACTCGGCGTACTGATCTGCTTTGCTCCGATAGACCCCATTAAAGCATTGTTCTGGAGTGCCGTGATCAATGGTGTGATTTCGGTACCCATAATGCTCATTATAATGTTGATGGCATCTCGCAAAGACATAATGGGTTCATTCGTAATTCGCCGAGGACTTAGCGTCTTGGGTTGGGGCTGTACTGTAGCGATGATTTTTGCTGTGATCGGTATGTTCTGGGGCATGTTTGGAACCTAGCCCCTCCACTGGCGTTCTGCCGACAACAAAAAAGGGCCCACCTTTCGGTGAGCCCTTCTAGACCGCCCAGCAGAGCGGATTTTGTTTGGTAGGCGCGATTGGACTCGAACCAACGACCCCCACCATGTCAAGGTGGTGCTCTAACCAACTGAGCTACGTGCCTGCTGTGAGGCGGCATTCTACGGAATTCCGGAGGGCTGTCAACATCTTTTTTGCAGCTAACCCTATGAATATGCGAATTTTTTATTTTCGGTCAGTGCATCCGTATTTTTCGCGCGGCTGGCAGGCAATTTTCAACTCAGGTAGGATCCGGGCACTCGTAAAAAATATAAAACAGAGGTTCCAGGATGGCGAACACGCCCTACCCCCAGTCGTATTACGCCGCGTCCGCGAATGCGGTTCCGCCTCGCCCAGTACTGCAAGGTGAAGTCGAAACCGATGTTTGCGTGATTGGTGCCGGCTACACCGGCCTCTCCAGCGCGCTGTTTCTGCTGGAGAACGGTTTTCGCGTGACGGTCCTGGAGGCGGCAAAGGTGGGGTTTGGCGCGTCAGGCCGCAATGGTGGGCAGATCGTCAATAGCTACAGCCGCGATATCGATGTGATAGAGCGCAGCGTCGGGCCGAAGCAAGCGCAACTGCTGGGGCAAATGGCGTTCGAGGGCGGCAAGATCATTCGCGAGCGGGTGGCCAAGTACCAGATCCAGTGCGACCTGAAGGACGGCGGGGTATTTGCCGCACTGACCAGCAAGCACATGGACCACTTGGAGTCGCAGAAGCGCCTGTGGGAGCGTTACGGCCATACGCAGCTGGAGTTGCTGGATGAGCGGCGCATCCGCGAGGTGGTGGCCTGTGACAATTACATCGGCGGCCTGCTGGACATGAGCGGCGGGCATATTCACCCGCTCAACCTGGCACTGGGCGAAGCGGCAGCCGTGGAGTTGCTCGGCGGCACGATTTATGAGCAGTCGGCGGCAGTGCGCATCGAGCGCGGCGCCAACCCGGTGGTACACACCGCCGAGGGCAAGGTCCGGGCGAAGTTCATCATCGTCGCCGGCAATGCCTACCTGGGGAACCTCGTGCCAGAGCTGGCGGCCAAGTCGATGCCGTGCGGCACACAAGTGATCACCACCGCGCCGCTGGGGGATGAGCTGGCCAAGACCCTATTGCCGCAAGACTACTGCGTCGAAGACTGCAACTACCTACTCGACTACTACCGCCTTACCAGTGACAAGCGCCTGATCTTCGGCGGTGGCGTGGTGTATGGCGCGCGGGACCCGGCGAATATCGAAGCGATCATCCGCCCAAAAATGCTCAAGGCGTTCCCGCAACTCAAGGATGTAAAGATCGATTACGCCTGGACAGGCAATTTCCTGCTGACCCTGTCGCGCTTGCCGCAAGTGGGTCGCCTGGGCGACAACATCTATTACTCCCAAGGCTGCAGCGGCCACGGCGTGACGTACACGCACCTGGCGGGCAAGGTACTGGCGGAGGCCCTTCGAGGCCAGGCAGAGCGTTTTGATGCGTTTGCCGACCTGCCGCACTACCCGTTCCCGGGCGGACAACTGTTGCGCACGCCGTTTGCCGCGATGGGCGCCTGGTATTACGGACTGCGGGATAAACTGGGGTTCTGATTGGACCGCTTGCCTGGGATGCCGACACGGCGGACTCATGACGAGGTCGAGTCGATGCCATCGCAGGCAAGCCAGCTCCCACGGGGATCGAGGCGGCTCGCAGAAACCTGCTGATCAGAGCCAAATCGCAGACACAAAAAACCCCGGCCTTTCGACCAGGGTCTTTGCTATCGGATCAAAGATAGCCAAAGGCTTTCTTTGTGCTGCAAGGCGTTCAGTGGGCCTTGAAGCAGATATGGCGCAGCGGACGGGACTCGAACCCGCGACCCCCGGCGTGACAGGCCGGTATTCTAACCGACTGAACTACCGCTGCGTATCGCTTGATCGGCTGAGCGTAAACCCTCAACCGTCTTTAAACATCTGATTGATCAGCCTTGGCTGTTCAATCTCAAGCTCGACATGTCGAACCTGGAAATATGGCGCAGCGGACGGGACTCGAACCCGCGACCCCCGGCGTGACAGGCCGGTATTCTAACCGACTGAACTACCGCTGCGCGTCGGTGCAACCTTTAACGTTGCGTCTTGCCCGAGGGCAAAACTCTCAAGAAGTGGTGGGTGATGACGGGATCGAACCGCCGACCCTCTGCTTGTAAGGCAGATGCTCTCCCAGCTGAGCTAATCACCCTTTGCTTCGTTGAGGCCGCGAAATTTACGCAGATAGCGGACCTAAGTCAATAGCCTGCTTGAAGTTTTTCTGAAAAAGACAAAATTACTTCAAGACGGCTACCCACCCTACTCGCTGTAAATCATCTTCTTGCTCATGCCACCGTCCACGACAAACTCTTGCCCGGTGACGAACCCGGCCTGGCGCGACAGCAACCATGCCACCAGCGCCGCCACGTCCTCCACCGTGCCAACCCTGCCCGCCGGATGCTGGGCGTGATCGGCGTCGGTCAACGGCTCTGCGCGACGGGCTGCCGGATCACGCGCATCGATCCAGCCAGGGCTGACGGCGTTGACCCGCACTTCCGGGCCAAGACTCATCGCCAAGGCGTGCGTCAGGGCCAGCACGCCGCCCTTGCTCGCAGCGTAGGCTTCGGTGTCCGGTTCCGACTGCCGAGCCCGAGTCGACGCCAGGTTGACGATCGCACCGCCATGGGCACGCAAGTACGGCGCACAGTGCTTGGCCAGCAACATCGGGCCGCTGAGGTTCACCGCCAGCACGCGATTCCAGGAGGCCAGATCGAGGCTTTCCAAGGTGATATTGCGCGGGTCAGCCACCGCGGCATTGCACACCAACGCATCCAGGCGCCCGAACTGCCCAAGCACTTCGGCGACGCCTTGGGCGACTTGCTTCTCGTCGGCCACGTCCATAGTGATAAACCAGGCGTTCTCACCGAGCACCTTGGACACCTTGGAGCCGCGCTCGCGGTCCAGGTCAGCCAACACCACCTGCCAGCCTTCGCTGATCAGCCATGCAGCGATCCCCAGGCCAATGCCCCGGGCGGCACCCGTCACCAACGCGACGCGCCCGTTACCGGCCGCAGCAGCCTCAATGGCCCACTCGATCACAAGGCTGCCAGCCCGCGAGCCAGGTCAGCCTGCAAGTCAGCCACGTCTTCGAGCCCTACCGCAACGCGGATCAGACTGTCACGAATGCCCGCGGCCTCACGCTCCTGTGGCGCCAAGCGACCGTGGGACGTGGTGCTCGGGTGGGTAATGGTGGTCTTGCTGTCACCCAGGTTGGCCGTAATGGAGATCAGGCGAGTCGCATCGATAAAGCGCCAGGCGCCCTCTTTGCCGCCTTTCACTTCAAAACTCACCACGGCGCCGAAGCCACGCTGCTGGCGCTGAGCCAACTCGTGCTGCGGGTGGCTCTTGAGACCGGCGTAATGAACCTTCTCGATACCGTCCTGCTGCTCCAGCCACTCGGCCAGGGCCTGGGCGTTCGCGCAATGGGCCTTCATCCGCAGGCTGAGGGTTTCCAGGCCCTTGAGGAAGATCCACGCATTGAACGGGCTCAGGGTCGGGCCGGCAGTACGCAAGAACCCCACCACTTCTTTCATCTGCTCGCTGCGACCGGCCACCACCCCGCCCATGCAACGGCCCTGGCCGTCGATGAACTTGGTCGCCGAATGCACGACAACGTCCGCGCCCAGCTTCAATGGCTGTTGCAACGCTGGGGTGCAGAAGCAGTTGTCGACCACCAGCATGGCGCCTTTGGCATGCGCCACTTGCGAGAGCGCGGCGATATCCACCAACTCGGCCAGCGGGTTGGACGGCGACTCGACGAACAGCAGCTTGGTATTGGCCTTGATTGCCGCATCCCAGCCGGAAAGATCCGCCAAAGGCACGTAGTCCACTTCGATACCGAAGCGCTTGAAATACTTTTCGAACAGACTGATGGTTGAACCGAACACGCTGCGCGACACCAGCACATGGTCGCCAGCACTGCACAGGCTCATCACCACCGCCAGGATCGCCGCCATGCCGGTCGCCGTGGCGACCGCCTGCTCAGCGCCTTCCAGTGCGGCGATACGCTCTTCGAACGCGCGCACGGTCGGGTTGGTGTAACGGGAATAGACGTTGCCCGGCACCTCACCGGAAAAACGCGCAGCAGCGTCGGCAGCGGTGCGGAACACATAGCTGGAGGTGAAGAACATCGGGTCACCGTGCTCACCTTCCGGGGTGCGGTGCTGGCCGGCGCGCACAGCCAGGGTATCGAAAGCTACGCCATCGAGGTCGCTGTCCAGCCGACCGGCATCCCATTCCTGACTCATGCTGCGACTCCTTACTCAATTCTTTATTTAAGATACAAAACCGGCCCCTCAGGGCCGGTGTTTACTCAGTTGTTGTACAGATCGATGATCGCGCTGACCGCCTGCGTCTTGATCTTCGACGAGTCGTTGCGCGCCTGCTCGATCTTGTTCAGGTAGGCCTCATCGACATCACCGGTCACATACTTGCCGTCGAACACGGCGCAGTCGAACTGCTCGATCTTGACCTTGCCACCGCCGACCGCTTCGATCAGGTCCGAAAGGTCCTGGTAGATCAGCCAATCGGCGCCGATCAGGTCGGCCACGTCCTGGGTCGTCCGGTTATGGGCGATCAGCTCGTGGGCGCTCGGCATGTCGATGCCGTACACGTTCGGGTAACGCACGGCGGGCGCTGCGGAGCAGAAGTACACGTTCTTCGCGCCGGCTTCGCGAGCCATCTGGATGATCTGCTTGCAGGTGGTGCCACGCACGATGGAGTCATCCACCAGCATCACATTCTTGCCGCGAAATTCCAGCTCGATGGCGTTGAGCTTCTGGCGTACCGACTTCTTGCGCGCCGCCTGGCCGGGCATGATGAAGGTGCGGCCGATGTAGCGGTTCTTGACGAAGCCTTCGCGGAACTTGACGCCCAGGTGGTTGGCCAGTTCCAGCGCGGCGGTACGGCTGGTGTCCGGGATCGGGATCACCACGTCGATATCGTGCTGAGGGCGCTCGCGCAGGATCTTGTCGGCCAGCTTCTCGCCCATGCGCAGGCGCGCCTTGTACACCGAAACACCGTCGATGATCGAATCCGGACGCGCCAGGTAGACGTGTTCGAAGATGCACGGGGTGAGTTTCGGTGCAACAGCGCACTGGCGGGTATGCAGCTTGCCATCTTCGGTGATGTACACCGCTTCGCCCGGCGCCAGGTCGCGGATCAGGGTGAAGCCCAGCACGTCCAGGGACACGCTTTCGGAGGCGATCATGTACTCGACGCCTTCGTCGGTGTGACGCTGGCCGAACACGATAGGGCGGATGCCGTGCGGGTCGCGGAAACCGACGATGCCGTACCCGGTGACCATGGCCACTACCGCGTAACCACCGACGCAACGGTTATGCACGTCGGTCACGGCGGCAAACACGTCTTCTTCGGTCGGCTGCAGCTTGCCGCGCTGGGCCAGCTCGTGGGCGAACACGTTGAGCAGCACTTCCGAGTCGGAATTGGTGTTGACGTGACGCAAGTCAGATTCGTAAATCTCCTTGGCCAGTTGTTCAACGTTGGTCAGGTTACCGTTGTGCGCCAGGGTAATGCCGTAAGGCGAGTTGACGTAAAACGGTTGAGCTTCGGCCGAGGTCGAGCTACCGGCAGTCGGGTAACGCACATGGCCAATGCCCATGTGCCCGACGAGGCGCTGCATGTGACGCTGATGAAACACGTCACGTACCAGGCCATTATCCTTGCGCAGGAATAACCGGCCGTCGTGGCTGGTCACAATACCGGCAGCATCCTGGCCGCGGTGCTGGAGGACGGTTAGCGCGTCATACAGCGCCTGATTGACGTTCGACTTACCGACGATACCGACGATGCCACACATGCGACGCAACCCCTACTTAATGAATCTTGACTGAACACTGCTTACTGAGGCGTTTTGGCCGGTAAGAGGTGTTCCTTGAACGGAAGATCAGCGGGTATGCTGATCCCGCTGGCCAGCCACTGACTGCTCCACCCCAATATGAGGTTCTTGGACCAATCTGCAACCAATAGAAATTTTGGCACGAGTACCGACTCCTGCCACCACGAATCCTGCTGTACCGGCCCCAGGCTCAATAGCCCGACCGCCACGACCACCAGCAACGCGCCACGCGCGGCGCCGAAGGCCATGCCGAGAAATCGATCGGTCCCGGAGAGGCCGGTGACACGTATCAACTCGCCAATAAGATAATTGACCATTGCTCCCACCAGCAGCGTGGCGATGAACATGATGGCGCAGCCCGCGATGACGCGAGCCGAAGGTGTCTCGATGTATCCGCTCAAGTAGACCGACAGCGAACCGCCGAACATCCAGGCGACGACTCCTGCGATGATCCAGGTCAGCAACGACAGTGCTTCTTTTACGAAGCCGCGGCTTAGACTGATCAAAGCGGAGATGGCGACGATTGCGACGATCGCCCAATCAACCCAGGTAAATGGCACAGTGCAGCCTACAGACGGATAAGGCGGCGCATTTTAGCAGAGCGCCGAGCTATCGGTAAGCTGTGATTGCGGGTGCTTTGCAAAACAATAGATTGTGACGAATCAAGCCCATTTCAAGCCCCACACAAAACCAAAGTGGGAGGGGGCGTGCTCCCGATGGAGGTGGATCAGTCAGCACAACCGATACTGATCGACCGCCATCGGGGGCAAGCCCCCTCCCACACTTGACTGCATTCCAAGCCTGGATCGGCGTGAACTCAGCCGCGCTCAGGCTGGAAACGCACCACAAACCCATTGAGATTCTGCTGGCGACCCAGCAAGTCGCGTAGGCGGTCTGCCTCGGCACGCTCGATCAGCGGTCCGATAAACACGCGATTCTTGCCATCGGCACTGCGGATGTAGGCGTTGTAGCCTTGGCTGCGCAGTTTTTTCTGCAAGGCCTCGGCGCTTTCGCGATTGGCCAGGCTAGCCAGCTGGATCGACCAACTGATCGGCAGGCCATTCGGGTCGATACGGCTCTGCCCCACGTCCGGCTTGCCCGGCGCGGCAGGTTGCGGCGCGACCGGTTTGGGCGCAGGCGCTGGCGCGGCAGGCTTGGCAGCGACGGCAGGCGCCGGCTTGACCGCAGGCACACTCGACTGCACCGGCATCGACGGAGCCTGCTGCGCGGCCAGGTCCTCATCGGTCGGTACCGGCTCCTCTTCAGGCAATGCCTGCGGCTCAGGCACCACCACCGGTTCAATCTGTACTTGAGGCACCGCCGGCGCCTGGGGCGCTGCCGGAGCCTCGACAACCACCTGGCGCTGCTCATCCTGACGGGAAAACAGCATCGGCAAGAAAATCACCGCCAAGGCCACCAGCACCAGGGCGCCGACCATTCGCTGCTTGTATGCGCTATCCAGTAATGCCATGTGCAGCTTCCTCCGTGGAGCGCCGGGCCAACCATTCGAGCGCCTCGGCAACACAATAAAATGACCCGAACAACAGAATCTCGTCCTCGGGCGTGGCAACCGCACACTGCGCTTCAAGGGCCGCGGTGACGCTTGCATACGACGTCACGCGCGCACCAAGGTTCTGCAAGGCAACCTCAAGCTCGGCGGCCGGCCGGCTGCGCGGCGTGTCCAGGGGCGCAACCGCCCAGGCCTGGACATTCGCCAGCAACGGCGCAACTACGCCGTCGAGATCCTTGTCGGCCAGCAAACCGAACACCGCCAGGCGGCGACCGACCGGCGCTGTACGCGACAGGCGTTGCGCCAGGTATTCGGCGGCGTGGGGGTTGTGACCCACATCCAGCAGCAGGTTGAGGCGCTTTCCCTGCCAGTCGAAAGCACGGCGGTCCAGGCGACCGACAACCCGCGTAGCCAGCAATGTACGGGCAATCTGCGCAGGGTTCCACGGCAGGTCCAGCAGCAGATAGGCCTGCAGGGCGAGCGCGGCGTTTTCCATCGGCAGGTTCAGCAGCGGCAGGTCATGCAGCTCCACAAGCTGGCCGCGCGCATCACGCCCGCGCCACTGCCAATGCTCAGCGCCCACTTCAAGATTGAACTCACGCCCGCGCAGAAAGAACGGGCAATCCAGCTCCCGCACCTTGTCCAGCAACGTCTGCGGCGGGTCCAGGTCACCGCACAGCGCAGGCCTGCCCTGGCGGAAGATCCCAGCCTTTTCATAGGCCACGGACTCACGGGTATCACCCAGGTAGTCGACATGGTCGACGCCAATGCTGGTGACCAGCGCCAGGTCGGCATCCACCACGTTGACCGTGTCCAGACGCCCGCCCAGGCCCACTTCAAGCACGACTACATCCAGGTGCGCACGTTCGAACAGCCAGAACGCCGCCAGGGTACCCATCTCGAAGTACGTCAGGGAAATCTCACCGCGTCCGGCATCGAGCGCGGCGAAGGCTTCGCAAAGTTGCTCGTCAGTGGCTTCGACGCCATTGAGTTGCACTCGCTCGTTGTAGCGCAACAGATGCGGCGAGCTGTACACGCCGACGCTCAGCCCTTGGGCCTGCAGCAGCGCTGCGACAAAGGCACAGGTCGAGCCCTTGCCGTTGGTGCCGGTCACCGTGATCACTCGCGGCGCCGGGCGGCCCAACCCGAGGCGTGCCGCTACCTGTTGCGAGCGCTCCAGCCCCATGTCGATGGCGGACGGATGCAACTGCTCAAGGTAGGCGAGCCATTCGCCCAGGGTACGTTGGGTCATAGGTTTGCAGGCACCGGCGGCACGACGATCGGCTCAACCTTCGGAGCGACGTAGACCGGCGTCGGCAGACCCATCATTTGCGCGAGCAGGCTACCCAGGCGTGGACGCAGCTCGGCACGGGCAATGATCATGTCGATCGCGCCGTGCTCCAGCAGGAATTCGCTGCGCTGGAAGCCTTCCGGCAGTTTTTCACGAACGGTCTGCTCGATTACGCGCGGGCCGGCAAAGCCTATCAGAGCCTTGGGCTCGCCGACGATCACGTCACCCAGCATCGCCAGGCTGGCAGACACACCACCGTACACCGGGTCGGTCAGCACGGAGATGAACGGGATACCCTCTTCCCGCAGACGCGCCAGCACCGCAGAGGTCTTGGCCATTTGCATCAGGGAGATCAGGGCTTCTTGCATACGCGCACCACCGGAGGCGGCGAAGCAGATCATCGGGCAACGGTTTTCCAGGGCGTAGTTGGCGGCGCGCACAAAACGCTCACCGACGATGGCACCCATGGAACCGCCCATGAAGGAGAATTCAAACGCCGACACCACAACCGGCATGCCCAGCAGCTTGCCGCTGATCGAAATCAGCGCGTCCTTCTCACCGGTCTGCTTCTGCGCAGCGGTCAGGCGATCCTTGTACTTCTTGCCGTCGCGGAACTTGAGACGGTCAACCGGCTCCAGCTCAGCGCCCAGCTCGCTACGGCCGTCGGCGTCGAGGAAAATGTCGATGCGGGCGCGAGCGCCGATACGCATGTGGTGGTTGCACTTGGGGCAAACGTCCAGGGTCTTTTCCAGCTCCGGGCGGTACAGCACCGCGTCGCAGGATGGGCACTTGTGCCACAGACCTTCAGGAACCGAGCTTTTCTTCACCTCGGAACGCATGATCGAAGGGATCAGTTTGTCTACTAACCAGTTGCTCATGCTTTCTTTCTCCAGTACCGGTGGCTTGAACACAGCCCCGCGTATGCCCTTGAGCTAAATTCATATGTGGCAATGACACATGCTGGACGGGGTCAGACGTTCGACCGGCCATTTCCCGCATGCATCCTCAGCCTTCCAGACAACCTGCCAGTGCAGGGTTGCCACTTCATTTCCGGGCCTCCCGCAGGCGGCACCGGGCTGTTTTACACAGTGATAGTTATGGACGGCGGCAGACTGCCAGCCGTCACATCGCGCCGCTGCTGTTGCGCACAGCCTGCAAAAAAGCGCGAATCTTGCTGTGATCCTTGATGCCCTTGCCCTGCTCTACTCCCCCGCTGACATCCACCGCATACGGCCGAACCTGCTCGATCGCCGCCGCGACATTGGCGGGGGTGAGCCCGCCGGCCAGGATGATCGGTTTGCTCAACCCCTCGGGGATCAGCGACCAATCGAAGGCTTCGCCGGTGCCACCGGGTACACCTTCGACGTAGGTGTCCAGCAGAATCCCGCGCGCGCCGGTGTAGGCAGCGCAGGCGCCTGCGATATCATCCCCGGCCTTGACCCTCAACGCCTTGATATACGGGCGCTGGTAGCTTTCGCACTCGTCAGGGGTTTCATCGCCGTGAAACTGCAACATGTCCAGTTGCACAGCATCCAGGGTTTCATTGAGTTCGCAACGGCTGGCGTTGACGAACAAGCCCACGGTGGTCACAAACGGCGGCAGCGCGGCGATGATCGCCCGCGCCTGTACCACACTCACCGCCCGCGGGCTCTTGGCATAAAACACGAAACCGATGGCGTGCGCCCCCGCTTCGACTGCCGCCAGCGCGTCTTCTATGCGGGTAATCCCACAAATCTTGCTGCGAACGGCTGACATGTCGTAGAAACCTCAGGGGTTGAAGCGAGAAAGTCCCGGATGGTAACAAAAGCTTTTCCGGGCGTCAGCCGTCAAGTTCGCTGAAACCGGTGAGGAAGTGTGGCCCGACGAAGCGCTGTGGTAGCTCGAACTCGTCGCGATACTCCACCTCCACCAGATACAGGCCAAACGGATGCGCCGTGACACCGCCGGTACGGCGAATGCGGCTCTCCAGCACTTCCTTGGCCCACTCCATCGGGCGTTCGCCGGTGCCGATGGTCATCAGCACGCCGGCAATGTTGCGCACCATATGGTGCAGGAACGCCCCAGCGCGGATATCCAGCACGATCATCTTGCCGTGACGCGTGACCCGCAGGTGATGGACTTCCTTGATCGGCGACTTGGCCTGGCACTGGCCGGCGCGGAACGCGCTGAAATCGTGGACGCCAACCAGGTGCTGCGCGGCCTCGGCCATGCGCTCGGCATCCAGCGGGCGGTGGTTCCAGGTAATTTCTTCGTTGAGGTGCGCCGGGCGGATCTGGTCGTTGTAGATCACATAGCGGTAACGCCGGGCGATAGCCTTGAAGCGCGCATGAAAATGCGCCGGCATGACCTTTGCCCAACTGACACTGACGTCACGGGGCAAATTGATATTAGCGCCCATCACCCACGCCTTCATCGAGCGCTCGGCCTGTGTATCGAAGTGCACCACCTGGCCGCAGGCGTGTACGCCCGCGTCGGTGCGCCCGGCGCACATCAGCGAAACCGGCGAGTCAGCGACTTTGGACAGGGCCTTTTCCAGGGTTTCCTGCACCGTCAGCACGCCGGATGCCTGGCGCTGCCAGCCGCAATAGCGCGAACCTTTGTATTCCACGCCCAGGGCGATGCGGTAAAAGCCTGCAGCCGCCATTTCGGCAGCCGGGTTATCTATATTTGCCAAGAACTGAGAGCCTGATGAGTTGCGCAAAGGCGGGCATTATAAGGCGCTGCGCCCCAGACGCCATGTGTTTGGTGCCGGCAACGCAAAACGGCGGCCCGAAGGCCGCCGTCTGGGTTAACCCCTGGCGATTACACCAGTCGGCCAAGCATTTCCTTGGCTTCGCCGCGCTGGGTTTCGCTGCCCTCGGTCAGCACTTCGGAAAGGATATCCCGCGCGCCATCCGCATCGCCCATGTCGATATAGGCCTGGGCGAGGTCCAGCTTGGTGGCGACTTCATCGGTGCCGGAGAGGAAGTCGAATTCCGGCTCATCACCACCCAACGCCGCGTCTTCGGCGGTGAAGGACGGTTCGATCGGCGGACTTTCCAGGCTCTGGGACAGACGATCGAGTTCGGCGTTGACGTTATCCAGTTCCGAGGCAAACGCATCGGGCTTGGCCGCCGGGGCATCCGGCTCGTCGGCCAGGGACAGGTCGAAGTCTTCCGGCAAGTCGAGGTCGTCCAGGGCAGCCGGGGTCAGGGTCGGCGGTTCGACCGGCGGCTCATCCTTCATCTGATCTTCGAGCCCCGAGAGGAAGTCGTCATCGGACTGGGAAGACGGCGGCTCCAACTGCAGGTCGAGATCAAAGTCCGACAGATCTTCCGGGGCTGGCTTGGCTTCGGTCTGTTGCTGCAGCAGCGCCTCGAAGGTCTGCTGATCGGCATTGCCCACCGCCGCCGGTGAAGCTGCCTCCAGCTCGTCCAGGCTCAGATCGAAATCGGTGTCGAACGCATCGGCTTCAGCTTCCGGCACGGAAGCCGGCTTATCTTCCATCAGATCCTTGACGTATTGAGCGTCCAGCGCGGCGGCGGCCACGACGGCACTCACCCCTGCCGCCAACACGGCCATGGCCGGGAAGCGCGACTTGAGCTGCTCGACCTGGGCATGGTTTTCACCATTGGCCACCAGTTGACGCTCCTGGGTGATGAAACCGTCCTTGTCGTTTTGCAGGCCGTAGACTTCCATCAGTTTCAAACGCAGGTCGCTGCGCTTTGTTTCGTACTTGATGGCTTGCTCCAATACATCGGCCGCCTGGTTCAAGTGACCACGGTCGATGTGGGACTGGGCCTGCACCAGCGCATCATTGGCGTTTTCCGGCGCTACGGCGACAGCCAGTGGCGCAAGCACCGAAGCCACGCTCGGTGCCGCTGCCGGTGCGACGACAGGCGCGGGCGTAGGCGTAGGCGCGGCGGCCAACGTGACGTTCGGTGCCGGCACTTCCAGGCCAGCGAAGCTGTCCGGTGGCAGATCAAGGTCGATGTTCGAGGTGAATTCCGGCTCTTCAGCCAGGGCGCGGGCCATGCGCACGTGCTTTTCTTCTGCGCGACGAGCATTGCGATGACGCGCCCACAACAGCAGGAGCAACAACACCACCAGACCAGCCGCGCCGCCAATGACGCCGAGGACGATCGGGTTGGTCAGCAGCTCGTTGAATTTGTCTTCGCTGGTCGCAGGCGCTGCGCCGGGCTTGATCGGCTCGGACGCCGGGGCCGCAGTGGCTGCCGGTTCAGCGGGCGCGACCACAGAGGCAGGCGGCTCACCTGCCAACTGCGCGGGCATGACCGCTGCCGCCTGGGCTGCCGGGTCGCCTTTTTCAGACTGCAACCTGGCCAGTTGATCGTTCTTGAGCTGGATCAGCTTCTGCAGCTTGTCCAACTGGCTCTGCAGGTCTGCTGCGCGGCTTTTCAGTTCTTCGTTGTCACGGCGCGTAGTGTCGAGTTGCTCCTGGGCCATCGCCAGCTTGTCGCCCAGGGCCTGGCCATCACCCGCCTTACCCTTCGCCCCCTTCTTGGCCGCTTCGGCCGAAACCAGGCTCAAGCTGTCCTTGGCATTGGTACTAGCCGGCGCATTGCCCGCCTGGGTGCGCTTAGTCGCGTCCAGCTGCTGCTTGCCAGCCGCTTGATTGGTCGCGGCGCGACGGCCCTGGCGCCAGGCAGCGTTCTGCGCGGTCACTTCGGCAATGGCTTTGGTTTGTGGCAGCGCCGTGCTTTGTACGGTATCCGGCAGGCGCAGCACGCGACCGGTTTTCAGACGGTTGATGTTGCCATCGACAAAAGCGTGAGGGTTGAGCGCCTGGATCGCCAGCATGGTCTGCTGCACCGAAGCGCCATTGCGATGCTTTTCGGCGATTTCCCACAGAGTGTCATGGGCCGTGGTGGTGTGCTGGGCGGGCACGCTTACCGCCGGTGCGCTCAAACGAGGTGTGGCCGCGGTGTTGGTCGGCGTCGATTGGTCGAACTTGGCCGGGTCGAGCAACACGCTGTAGTCACGCATCAGGCGGCCATTCGGCCATTGCACTTGCAGCAGGAAACGCACGTAGGAATCGGGCAGCGGCTTGCTCGACGTGACACGCACCACACTGCGCCCGGCCGGGTTGATCACCGGAGTAAACGTCAGGTCATTGAGGAACGCCTGGCGATCGACCCCCGCATCCACAAACGCCTGGGACGATGCCAGGCTCGGGGTGATCTCGGAGGCCGTGAGGCCGCCGACGTCGAGCAATTCGATGTCCACCGACAATGGCTGGTTCAACTTCGACTTGAGGGTCATCTCCCCAAGCTGCAGCGCCTGCGCCATACCGGAGGACAGCGCCGAGGCGGCCGCTATTGCTAACACCAGTTTGCGAACTTGAACCATAGCCTCATCCTTTGTTTGAACACTCCCCGGCCTGCGAGAAGGTTGGTAACCGCTGCCATAAGGCACGGCGAGCCGATAGGTTACCGACGCGCAACTGTTCCTGCTTGGGGCCAAGCATAGCGCCTGGTTAGAATCAATCTACAAATTGCCGCCAAGTATCTTTTACACAAGGCCTTTTATCAACAACTGCGCCAGCTGCACCGCATTCAGTGCGGCACCTTTGCGTACGTTATCTGACGTCAACCACAGATTTAGTTCCGCCGGATCGTCCACTCCCGCACGCACTCGGCCGACGTAGACTACATCCTGGCCGACGGCATCACCCACGGCGGTCGGGTAATCCCCCTCCTCCACCCGCTCGATACTCGCTGCAGCGTCGAGAACGCGGTTGACCACGGCGAGGTCGACTGGCGAGCCCAATTGCAAAGACACAGTCAAGCTATCGCCAAAAAACACCGGGGCTTGAACGCAAGTTGCGGAAATCTTTAGTAAAGGAGTTTCCAGCACGGCGCGCAGTTCGTGTACGAGGCGTTTCTCCAGCTCAGTATGACCCTGGGCGTCCGGCGTGCCGACTTGTGCCAGCAGGTTGAACGCCATCTGCCGATCAAAGAATTTGGGCTCCAGGGGGCGCACATTCAGCAGCTCGGCGGTTTGGCGCGCCAACTCGCTGACCGCTTCACGGCCCTGAGCAGACACTGCCAGATTGGCGGTAACGCTGACATGCTGGATATCCAGCACGCCGCGCAGCGGCGCCAGGACCACCGCCAGGTTGGTCGCGGACGGGCTCGGGCTGCCGAGTTGGAACGGTTTTTTCAAACCTTCGAGCACATGGGCATTGGCTTCCGGCACCACCTGAGGCGCCTGCGCGACCGGCAATGCGCCCGATAAATCAATCACCGAACAGCCGGCCGCCGTGGCACGCGGGGCGAAGCTCAGGGTCACCGCCGGGCCGGCCGCGAAAAACGCCAGTTGCGCCTTGCTGAAATCAAACTCATCGACTTCCCGCACGCGCACGTTCTTGCCACGGAACGGCACCGATGCGCCCGCAGAGTTACTGCCCGCCAGCAGATACAGGGTGCCCACCGGGAAAGCCAGCTCTTCGAGGATCTGCACCAGGGTTTCACCGACGGTGCCGGTGGCGCCGATTACGGCGATATCAAAGGTCTGGGTCATGGGGGCTGCCTCGGGCATTGCGGGGGGAGCGGCACTTTACCGGGTGGCTGGGGGTGAGGCAATTAGCCCGGGGCTTGCGGTGTAGCTGACGGCGCTATCGGGGGCAAGCCCCCTCCCACAGTGAACAGCCTTTCAACGTTGGAATTCGGTCGAATGTGGGAGGGGGCTTGCCCCCGATAGCGCCCGAAAGAACAATAAAAAACCCGCGCCTGTCACCAGCCGCGGGTTTCTCATGTTGCCTTACGCGATCAACGCTCCAGCAGGATCCGCAGCATGCGTCGCAGCGGCTCGGCCGCGCCCCACAGCAGTTGGTCGCCGACGGTGAACGCGCCCAGGTACTGGGTGCCCATGTTCAGCTTGCGCAGACGTCCCACCGGTACATTCAGGGTGCCGGTGACCTTGGTCGGGCTCAGCTCCTGCATGCTGATGTCGCGGTTGTTCGGCACCAGCTTGACCCATGGGTTGTGCTGGCTGATCAGCCCTTCGATATCGGCGATCGGCACGTCTTTGTTCAGCTTGATGGTCAGCGCCTGGCTGTGGCAGCGCATGGCGCCGATGCGCACGCAGATGCCGTCCACCGGGATCGGGCTCTTGAAGCGACCGAGGATCTTGTTGGTCTCGGCCTGGGCCTTCCACTCTTCACGGCTCTGGCCGTTCGGCAGTTCCTTGTCGATCCACGGGATCAGGCTACCGGCCAACGGTACGCCGAAGTTCTCGGTCGGGTACGCGTCGCTGCGCATGGCTTCGGCCACACGGCGGTCGATGTCGAGGATCGCGCTGGCCGGGTCGGCCAGTTGATCGGCGACGGCCGCGTGGGTCGCGCCCATCTGTTTGATCAGTTCGCGCATGTTCTGCGCGCCGGCGCCGGACGCCGCCTGATAGGTCATCGCGCTCATCCACTCGACCAGGCCGGCTTCGAACAGGCCGCCCAGGCCCATCAGCATCAGGCTGACGGTGCAGTTGCCGCCGATGTAGTTCTTGGTGCCAGCGTCGAGCTGCTGGTCGATGACCTTGCGGTTGACCGGATCGAGAACGATCACAGCATCGTCCTGCATGCGCAGACTGGATGCAGCATCGATCCAGTAACCCTGCCAGCCGGCTTCGCGCAGCTTGGGGAAGACTTCGCTGGTGTAGTCGCCACCCTGGCAGGTCAGAATCACATCGAGAGTTTTCAGCTCTTCAATGCTGTAGGCGTCCTTGAGCGGAGCAATATCCTTGCCCACGGACGGCCCTTGGCCGCCCACGTTCGAAGTGGTGAAAAACACCGGCTCAATAAGATCGAAATCCTGCTCTTCCAGCATCCGCTGCATGAGCACGGAACCGACCATACCGCGCCAACCGATCAGACCTACACGTTTCATCGCAACTACACCTTGTTAAAAAGTGGGCCGACTTGCAGCAACAACTGCAAGCGGGCCCGAGAGATTACAGATTCCGCAGCGCGGCGACTACTGCGTCGCCCATTTCTTGCGTACCGACTTTGGTGCAACCCTTCGACCAGATGTCGCCGGTGCGCAAGCCCTGGTCCAGCACCAGGCTCACGGCCTTCTCGATGGCATCCGCCGCGTCGCTCAGGTTGAAGCTGTAACGCAGCATCATCGACACCGACAAAATGGTCGCCAGCGGGTTGGCAATGCCCTGGCCGGCGATGTCCGGCGCCGAACCGTGGCACGGCTCGTACATGCCCTTGTTGTTGGTGTCCAGGGACGCCGACGGCAGCATGCCGATGGAACCGGTGAGCATCGACGCCTGGTCGGACAGGATATCGCCAAACAGGTTGTCGGTGACGATCACGTCGAACTGCTTCGGTGCGCGCACCAGTTGCATGGCGGCGTTGTCGACGTACATGTGGCTGAGCTCGACGTCCGGGTAGTCCTTGGCGACTTCCTCGACGATTTCGCGCCACAACTGGCTGGAGGCCAGGACGTTGGCCTTATCGACCGAGCAGATCTTCTTGCCACGCACGCGGGCCATGTCGAAACCGACCCGGGCGATACGGCGGATTTCGCTTTCGCTGTACGGCAGGGTGTCGTAGGCCTGGCGCTCGCCATTTGGCAGTTCGCGCACACCGCGTGGCGAGCCGAAGTAGATACCGCCGGTCAGCTCGCGCACGATCAGGATATCCAGGCCCGCCACCACTTCCGGCTTGAGGCTCGACGCGTCGGCCAGTTGCGGGTAGAGGATCGCCGGGCGCAGGTTGCCGAACAGGCCCAGTTGCGCGCGGATCTTCAGCAGGCCGCGCTCAGGGCGGATGTCACGGTCGATCTTGTCCCATTTCGGGCCACCCACGGCGCCGAGCAGCACGGCGTCGGCCGCACGGGCGCGGTCCAGGGTCTCGTCGGCCAGGGGCACGCCGTGCTTGTCGATGGCCGCGCCGCCGATCACGTCGTGGCTCAATTCGAAGCCCAGGCTGTACTTGGTGTTGGCCAACTCCAGGACTTTGACCGCTTCGGCCATGATTTCCGGACCAATACCGTCGCCTGGGAGAATCAGAATCTGCTTGCTCATGCGTTCCTCATTTCATCGTGCGACCCGCCCAGGGGGCAGGTCGGGAAAAATACTCAGCGTTCGGCCCAAACCACCAGCACGTCGGTGCTGAAGGTGCCGTCGGCTTGAATTTCATAGTAATCGCGGACTTCCTGGCCCATCGCCTGTTGCAGCTCAAGGATCGCCGCGCGCAAGGCCGGCGGCGTGCGCATGCGCTCGACCCACGAGGTGTATTCCAGGCGCAGGCGCTGGCGGCTGCTGTTGCGCACATGCAGACCGGCTTCGCTGAGCTGGCGCATCCATTCGGCGGCGGAGTAATCGCGCACGTGGCTGGTGTCGCGCAGCACTTCGACAGTTTGCAGGTAAGTGTCCAACAGCGGGCTACCCGGTGACAAGACATCGACAAACGCCGCCACGCCACCCGGCTTGAGCACCCGGCGCACTTCGCGCAGGGCCAGGCCGAGGTCGCTCCAATGGTGCGCCGAATAACGGCTGAACACGAAGTCGAATTCGCCGTCGGCGAACGGCAAGCGCTCAGCGGCGCCGTGTACCGTGCGGATATTGCCCAGGCCACGGTCCACGGCAGCGGCTGCGACCACGTCAAGCATCTGCTGGGACAGGTCGTAGGCCACCACTTCTTTTACCAGCGGCGCCACATGGAAACTGACATGACCGGCACCGCAGCCCAGATCCAGCAGTCGCGCAGCGCCGTGCCCGGCCAGTTCGGCCTGGAGCAGCGCGAATTCAGTGCCTTGGGCGTGTACGGCACTGCTCAGGTAGGCCGAGGCCTGCTCGCCGAATTGTTTTTGCACGACTTGGGTGTGGGCGGCTTTGGTCATGGTGAGTTCCCTGGGTTTTGTGTGGTTAACACTGGCCTCATCGGGAGCAAGCTCCCTCCCACATGTTGATTTGTGAACACGTTCAAATGTGGGAGGGAGCTTGCTCCCGATGGCGGCGGTCCTGCCTACATCACATCAAGCGTCGCGAAACAACCAAGGCTGGCTGGCACGATGCTTGGTTTCAAACGCGGCAATCGCATCGCCGTCCTGCAAGGTCAGGCCGATGTCGTCCAGGCCGTTGATCAGGCAGTGCTTACGGAAAGCATCGACTTCAAAGTGATACACCTTGCCGTCCGGACGGGTCACCGTCTGTGCAGCCAGGTCAACCGTCAGTTGGTAGCCGACATCGGCTTCGACTTGCTTGAACAGCTCGTCCACTTCGGCATCGCTCAAGATGATCGGCAGCAAGCCGTTCTTGAAGCTGTTGTTGAAGAAGATGTCGGCGTAGCTCGGCGCAATGATGCTGCGAAAGCCATATTCTTCCAGGGCCCACGGCGCGTGTTCGCGGCTGGAACCGCAGCCGAAGTTTTCCCGCGCCAGCAGCACGCTGGCACCCTGGTAACGTTCGGCGTTGAGCACGAAGTCCTTGTTCAGCGGGCGCTTGGAGTTGTCCTGGTAGGCGTAGCCCACGTCCAGGTAGCGCCACTCGTCGAACAGGTTAGGGCCGAAACCGGTGCGCTTGATCGACTTCAAGAACTGCTTGGGGATGATCTGGTCAGTGTCCACGTTGGCACGGTCCAACGGCGCGACAAGACCAGTGTGTTGGGTAAAAGCTCTCATCGGGTATTCCTCAGATCAATTCGCGAACGTCGATGAAACGACCGTTGACGGCAGCGGCGGCGGCCATGGCCGGGCTGACCAGGTGGGTACGCCCACCGGCGCCCTGACGCCCTTCGAAGTTACGGTTGGAGGTCGACGCGCAATGCTCGCCGGACTCCAAGCGGTCCGGGTTCATCGCCAGGCACATGGAGCAGCCCGGTTCACGCCATTCAAAACCGGCTTCGAGGAAGATCTTGTCCAGGCCTTCCGCTTCGGCCTGGGCTTTCACCAGGCCCGAACCCGGCACCACGATGGCCTGCTTGATGGTCGAGGCGACTTTGCGGCCCTTGGCGATCACCGCCGCAGCGCGCAGGTCTTCGATCCGCGAGTTGGTGCAGGAACCGATGAACACGCGATCCAACTGAATGTCGGTGATCGCCTGGTTGGCTTTCAAGCCCATGTACTTCAGGGCGCGCTCGATCGAACCGCGCTTGACCAGGTCGGTTTCCTTGGCCGGGTCCGGCACGTTCTGGTCGACGGCCAAGACCATTTCCGGCGAGGTGCCCCAGCTGACTTGCGGCTTGATCTGGGTAGCGTCGAGCTCGACCACGCTGTCGAACACCGCGTCGGTATCGGAAACCAGGTCTTTCCAGGCTTCGACAGCAGCCTCCCAATCCGCGCCTTTCGGGGCGAATGGACGGCCTTTTACGTATTCGACGGTTTTTTCATCCGCCGCCACCATGCCCACGCGGGCACCGGCTTCGATGGACATGTTGCAGATGGTCATGCGGCCTTCGACGGACAGGTCGCGAATGGCGCTGCCGGCGAATTCGATGGCATGGCCGTTACCGCCGGCGGTGCCGATCTTGCCGATCACGGCGAGCACGATGTCTTTGGCGGTCACGCCAAACGGCAATTGGCCTTCGACGCGTACCAGCATGTTCTTCATTTTCTTGGCGACCAGGCACTGGGTGGCGAACACATGTTCCACCTCGGACGTGCCGATGCCGTGGGCCAGAGCGCCGAACGCGCCGTGGGTGGAGGTGTGGGAGTCGCCGCAGACCACGGTCATGCCGGGCAAGGTGGCGCCCTGCTCCGGGCCAATCACGTGAACGATGCCCTGACGCACGTCATTCATCTTGAATTCGGTGATGCCATATTCGTCGCAGTAGTCGTCGAGGGTCTGTACCTGCAAACGCGACACCGTGTCGATAATGGCGTCGATCCCGCCCTTGCGCTCCGGGGTGGTCGGCACGTTGTGGTCCGGGGTGGCGATGATCGAGTCGACGCGCCAGGGCTTACGCCCGGCCAGCCGCAGGCCTTCGAACGCTTGGGGCGAGGTCACTTCATGGATGATGTGACGGTCGATATAGATCAGCGACGAGCCATCGTCGCGCCGTTTCACTTCATGGGAATCCCAAAGCTTGTCGTAAAGCGTTTTGCCGGCCATCAGTCGGTCCTCATCAGCGGTCTTTCTATGCCCCGGGTCTTGAGATATTCAATAACCCTTTGGCTTGTGAGGCTGATGGTATGGCGCTACATTAAATAACTCAAATTCATATTTTTTATGCTTTGGATTACCAACTGGAATACCACAATGGATCTGGCTAACCTCAATGCCTTTATCGCCATCGCCGAGACCGGCAGCTTCTCCGGCGCCGGCGAGCGCCTGCACCTGACCCAACCGGCCATCAGCAAACGCATTGCCGGCCTGGAGCAACAATTAAAGGTGCGTTTGTTCGATCGCCTGGGCCGTGAAGTCGGCTTGACCGAAGCCGGGCGCGCCCTGTTGCCGCGCGCCTATCAGATTCTCAACGTATTGGACGACACCCGGCGCGCCCTCACCAACCTCACCGGTGAAGTCAGCGGGCGCCTCACATTGGCCACCAGTCACCATATCGGCCTGCATCGCCTGCCGCCGATCCTGCGTACCTTCACCCGGCAATACCCCAACGTTGCGCTGGATATTCAGTTTCTCGACTCGGAAGTGGCCTACGAAGAGATCCTGCATGGCCGCGCTGAAGTGGCGGTGATTACCTTGGCACCCGAGCCGCACAACCTGGTGCGCGCCACCCCGGTGTGGGACGACCCGTTGGATTTCGTGGTGGCGCCGGAGCACAGCCTGACCAGCAACGGCTCGGTCAATCTGGCAGATATCGCGGGGCACCCGGCGGTTTTTCCCGGCGGCAACACGTTTACCCACCACATTGTCAGGCGCCTGTTCGAGGCCCAGGGCCTAACGCCGAACATCGCGATGAGCACCAATTATCTGGAAACCATCAAGATGATGGTGTCCATCGGCTTGGCGTGGAGCGTATTACCGCGCACCATGCTCGATGATCAGGTGGCAAGTATCGCTTTGCCGGGCATACAACTCAGTCGCCAGCTAGGCTATATCGTGCATACCGAAAGGACGCTGTCGAACGCTGCGCGGGCTTTTATGAGCCTTTTGGATGCACAGGTCGATCTGCCAGGGACACCGGCGTGAAGCTGTGCGGCCTCAAGACCTGAGTAAAACCGCGCCGAACGCCCATCAAGCCAAGGCTTTTTGATAATGCGCAACCCCGTCGACCCTATGCCATCCCTACCCCGCATTTACGCCCTTGACCCTAAAGAGGCGGAACAAAGCTGGGACAGCGCCCCGCAACTGCTGGCAGCGCTTAACGCTGCGCGGTTGGGTGCGTGGTGCTGGGAAATCGATACCGGGCGTATCAGTTGGTCACGGGGCACCCAGGCGCTGTTCGGTTTTGACCCGCGCCAACCATTGCCCAAGGATCTGGATTATCTGGACCTGCTCGCGCCAGAAGACCGCGCCCGGGTAGTACGCGCGTTTCACGCGGTCGTCGCCGGCGAGCCATTCGAGCAGGCCATGCACCATCATATCCAGTGGCCGGATGGCAGCCAGCACTGGCTGGAAATCAATGGCAGCCTGGCACCGGACAAAGCCGGCCGGCGCCGCATGATAGGGGTGATCCGCGAGACCACCCGCCAGCGCGAACGGGAACACGCCCTCAGCAACTCCGAAAAGCGCTTCGCCACGCTGTTTCACCTGTGCCCGAACATGGTCCTGCTCACCCGCCAGTCCGACGGATTGATCAGCGAAGCCAACCAGTATTTCGAGATCCTCTTCGGCTGGCCGGTCGCCGACGCCATCGGTCGCACCACCTTGGACCTCGGCCTGTGGCGCCACCCCGAACAACGCGCACAACTGGTCAAGGCCACCCAACGCAAGGGCGAACCGATCACCATGGAAGTGCAGTTCTGTGCCAGCAACGGGCAGATCCACGACGGCACGCTCTGCGCACAGAAGGTCGAACTGGAGGGCGAGGCCTACCTGATCAGCACCTTTCTCGACACCACCGAGCGTAAAAACGCCGAACAAGCCTTAAAGGACAGCCAAGAGCGCCTGGACCTGGCCCTGGACTCGGCGCAATTGGGCACCTGGGACTGGCACATCCCCACCGGCATGCTCTACGGCTCGGCACGCGCGGCCCAACTGCACGGCCTGCCGTCCGAGGCGTTCCATGAATCGTTCGAAGCGTTTTTCGAGGGCATGCCCAAGGAAGAGCGCGAGAATATGCGTAATGCCTATCGCACCCTGCGCGAAGGCCCAGCCGGCAACTATCAGCTGACTTACCGCGTACCACTGGAAGACGGCAGCTCGCGCTACCTGGAAAGCCGCGCACGCCTGTACCGCGACGAGCGAGGCGCGCCGCTGCGCATGGCCGGCACCCTGCTGGACATCACCGACCAGGTCGAGCGCGAACAACGCCTGAGCGCCTCCGAAGAAAAATTCGCCAGCCTGTTCCAGGCCAGCCCAGACCCGATCTGCGTCACCTGCCTGGACAGCGGTGTGTTTATCGAGATCAACCCCGCGTTCACCCAGACCTTTGGCTGGACGGCCGCCGAAGTGATCAACATGAGCGCCGAACAGATCGGTCTGTGGGACGAGTCGAGCAAGCGCCTGCAACGCATCGAACAGGTGATTCGCGACCAGGCACTGAACAACGTGGCCATCGTCGCGCACCACAAAAGCGGCCAGACCCTGACCTGCGTAATTTCCAGCCGGCTGATCAAGGTCGGCGACCAACCGTGCATCGTCACCACCTTGCGCGACATTACCCAGCAGCAACGGTCCGAGGCTGCGCTGAAGGCCAGCGAAGAAAAATTCGCCAAGGCCTTTCATTCCAGTCCCGACGCGATTTCCATCACCGAACGCGACACCGGCCGCTATGTGGAGGTGAACGACGGCTTCTGCCGCCTGACCGGTTATCGCGCCGAAGACGTCATCGGCCTGACGCTTTACCAGGTCGGCATCTGGGCCGATGAAAACCAGCGGGCGGCGCTGCTGGCCGAACTGCAACTCAAAGGCCGCATACGCCATTTGGAAATGCTGTGGCACAACAAGCGCGGCGAGGTGCTGCCGGTGGAAGTTTCAGTCGAGCCGATCACCCTCAATGAAACCCCCTGCCTGTTGCTGACCGCGCGGGATGTGAGCCTGTTGAAAAACGCCCAGGCGCAGATCCGCCACCTGGCCTACCACGACCCGCTGACCAACCTGCCCAACCGGGCGCTGCTGATGGACCGCCTGAGCCAGCAGATCGCCCTACTCAAGCGCCATAACCTACGCGGTGCATTGCTGTTTCTCGACCTCGATCACTTCAAGCACATCAACGACTCCCTCGGCCACCCGGTGGGCGATACCGTACTGAAAATCGTCACCGCACGCCTGGAAGCCAGCGTGCGCATGGAAGACACAGTGGCGCGCCTGGGTGGCGATGAGTTCGTGGTGCTGCTCAGCGGCCTGGAGGGCACGCGCACCGAAGTCAGCGCCCGGGTTCAGGAACTGGCCGACACCCTGCGTGAATTGCTGTCCGAACCGATGTTCCTGGACGGCCAACGCCTGCAGGTTACGCCGAGCATTGGCGTGGCGCTGATCCCCGATCATGGCTCGACCCCGGCCGACTTGCTCAAACGTGCCGACATCGCGCTGTACCGGGCCAAGGATTCTGGGCGCAACGCCACGCAGATGTTCCACAACAGCATGCAGAAAACCGCCAGCGAACGGCTGCGCATGGAAACCGACCTGCGCCTGGCCCTGTCGCGCGGCGAATTCAGCATGCACTACCAACCCCAGGTGGACGCACGCGGCAATAAGATCGTCGGCGCCGAGGCGCTGGTGCGTTGGCAACATCCGCAACTGGGCGCGCAGTCGCCGTCCGAATTCATCAAGGTGCTGGAAGACAGCGGCCTGATCCTCGAAGTTGGCACCTGGATACTCGATGAGGCGTGCGCGGCCTTCGAGCAGTTGATTAAAGAAGGCAAGGTGGACCCGCTGAATTTCAGCCTGTGCGTGAACATCAGCCCCCGGCAGTTTCGCCAGGACGACTTTGTCGAACGGGTCGAGCGCAGCCTCAAGCAGCATTCATTGCCCTACAGCCTGCTGAAACTGGAAATTACCGAAGGCATCGTGATCCAGAACCTCGATGACACCATCAGCAAAATGCTTCGCCTGAAAAAGCTCGGCGTCAGTTTTGCGATGGACGACTTCGGCACCGGTTACTCATCACTCACCTACCTCAAGCGCTTGCCGGTAGATGCGCTGAAGATCGACCAGTCCTTTGTACGCGATGCCACCCACGACCCCAACGACGCCGAAATCATCCGCGCCATTGTAGCCATGGCCCGCAGCTTGAACCTGGAGGTGATCGCCGAAGGCGTCGAAACCCCGGAGCAACTGGCGTTCCTGCAAAAGCTGGGCTGCCACTTGTTCCAGGGGTATTTGCACAGCCGGCCATTACCGATAGAAGAGTTCAGGCTATTGCTGGATTAAGGCTCAGACCAGCTTCAGGGCCCGAAACCCCGAATTCATCCAGCGCGATGAGGCCAAGTCTTGCTTTTCTCCATAGAAATCCAGCACCCCATCAATCACCGCCACCGAATGCCCATTGTCCGCCAGGGTGCCGATCGCACCCTTGGCCAACTCTGCGACCGTACTTTCACGCAAGTAGCCAAACAACCCGAGGCGGCGCAGCGCTTCGCCTGGAAACTCACCATCGTTGAGGGTTTGCAGAGCCGTCCCGTAACTCTCGCGGGCACGAAAATCGTTGTTCTCGATCTGCGCGCGTTTGGCACTGACCGCGTACAAAAAGTGGGCGGCATCCAGTAACTGCCGATTACTGCCATAAAAGTTCGACTCGGCGGCGGCCTGGCGCACTTCCTCGTGGCTCAGTTGCAGCCGGAAGGAATCTCGCATGACCACGTCATACCCGGTCGGGGTGATTTGAACCTGCTTATAGATCCCCCCGGGGTCCTGCCCGAACCGAATCATCGCCGCCTTGATCGCCGATACCGTGACGCAATTGCCTTCTACCCCTTGGTAAAATCCACTCCAGATGTCCGCAGGCCGGATCCTCGGGACCACGGGGACGGCGTCGCGATTGCTCGAAGGCGACGCTTGATCGTTGAACAAGATATACCCGTAACCCCGATCCACCTTTTGCGGAGCGCCACGGTCATGCCTGACCCCCTCGCGTACCAGTGCCGCCCCGCGGTTATGGGTTTCCAGTACACCGACCGCCCCCTGGCCCGCCATATCGCTCACCGAAACAAACTGAGACAGGCCGAACACCCCCATACCCTGCAGACAACGCTGGGGAGTCTCGCCCTCGAGCGTCTTCGACAAGGCGGCTTCAAACGTGGCGTACCCCTGGGTCAGTTGCTTGCGCTTAACAAAGGCTGCAAACACGAAGTTGGCATCCTTAACCACGTCGCTGTCCGCCCCCGCGAAGCGTGAAGCCTGCGACGCCTGCTGCAACTCCTGGCGGGACAGGTGCAGCTTGAATTCATCCTTCATCGTGACGTCGTACCCATCAGCCGAGGGTACTAACTCATTAAACATCGCGGCTGGGCGCTGACCGAACGTCATCATCATCAACTTGATCACGGCCGCGTGGGTGCTGCAATCAAAGTTCTCGCCAAACCGCCGCTCGGTCGCGTTGAACGCCAAAGCGATATCAGCCGGTTTTTCACCTGCAGGTCTCACCGGAAATACGCGCAAAGCCTCGCGCTGCTGGGCCGTTGCATTCATTGAACGGCCACCTGTGGAGATATTCATGCACTGAGTTCCTGACACCTTAAAAATCATTTGTCGAACAGACAGCCAGATTCAGACTGGCTGCACTGTTCGCTGAACTGAAAACAACCGTCGTCACATTAGGGCTATGGCATCACCCTGCGTGGGGGCTTTTCCCTGTCGGCCCCACAGCTCTTCGCGGCCGTTGATAACCGCCACCGAATGCCGGGCCCGATTGCACATGCCCAACTGCCCATTGGCGAGTTCGCGCACGGAAACCTTCTTCATATGCTTGCTCAACCCCAGCCGCTTCAAACCCTCCCCCGCCCCCCTCTCATCCTCGCCATCATTCAGACTGCGGATCGCCGCGTTAAAACTGCGCGCAGCCCTGCCATCGTTGTTTTCGTTCTGGGCACGCTTGGCACTGACCGCAAAGAGAAACTCCGCATCCTTGAGCATCTCTTTGTCACGTCCGACAAATTTTGCCCCCCGTGCGCCTTCGGTGAGCTCCCGGTCCGTCAGGTTGACCGATACGCCATCGCGCATGACCACCTCATAGCCACGCACGGTTTTTTTCACTTCCTTGAAAATATCCGTAGGGCTTTGGCCAAACCGGTACA